>Ga0315284_10012785_pt1 | contig 11956 bp, 13 predicted proteins | sample YL17G09_16_MG_FD_203696 | JGI IMG/M metagenome (GOLD analysis project Ga0315284, IMG submission 203696) | Sediment microbial communities from Yellowstone Lake, YNP, Wyoming, USA - YL17G09_16 | ecosystem: Environmental > Aquatic > Freshwater > Lake > Sediment | place: USA: Wyoming | collected...
CGGGCGCCGCGGATGACGACCAAAGCGAGCGTGCCGATGAAAGCGGCAAGCAGGTGAGGCAGGCGCGTCCGAGCCGCCAGCTCCAGCACGCTCGCGGGCTCGGCGAGGAGCAGCAGGCCCACGGCCAACGCCGCGCCGACCGCAGCGAGCCACCACGAGGTCCGGGCCCTCGGGCTCACTTCCTTTCCCGCTCCAGGGCCCGCAGCTCGTCCAGCAGGCGCCGGTTCACCGCGGTGAGGTCGGCGAGGACGCCGAGGACCGCCAGCTGCACCCCGGTGAGGGCCAGGACCGCCGCGGCGATCAGCGACTGCACGTGCCCGGCGGGCGAGATCCCGGTGAAGTAGTAGTAGCCGAAGCGCACGGCGAGCACCGCTGCGATCAGCCAGGACCCCGCGGCGAGCGTGAGCAGGCTCCGCAGCGGTCGGTAGATGAAGACGAGCCTCACAAGGGTCGCGAGGGAGATCGCCACGTACCCCAGGTTGCTGCGGAACAGGCGCGAGGGGCGCGGTGACGGGCGGGTCGCCACCGGCACCGAGCGCACGGCCAGTCCGGCCTGGCCTGCTTGAATCAGCGTCTCCAGCGTGTACGTGAAGGTCGTGTAGCAGTTGAGGCGCGCGGCGGCACCGCGCGAGAACGCCCGCAGACCCGTGGTGGCATCGGCCAGCGGGATGCCGGACAGGACCCGCACCACCCAGGCGCCCAGCCGCTGCAACCAGCGCTTGGTGGGGGAGAAGTGCGCCAGGGTGGCCACACCCCGGTCGCCGAGCACGATGTCGGCCTCGCCCGCGAGGATGGGGGCGACGAGGTCCGGGATCGCCGCCGGGTCGTACTGCCCGTCGGCGTCGATGTTCACGATGACGTCGGCGCCTCGCCGCAGGGCGGTCTCGATGCCCAGCGTGAAGGCGCGCGCCAGGCCGCGGTGGATCGGTAGCCTGACCGTGGCCGCCCCGGCCGCCCGCGCGGCCTCGGAGGTCGCATCGTCCGAGCCGTCGTCCACGACGAGCGTCTCCACCGAGTCGAACCCGGGCACCTCGCGGGGCAGCTCCGCCAGCACCCGGGGCAGGCTCTCCGCCTCGTTCCATGCCGGGACCTGAATGACGAGCTTCATCGCTCCCTCCGTGGCCAGGCCAGGGCGGCCAGCGCGACCAGGCCTGCGCAGGCCGGCAACCAGACCGCGAGCGGCAGGCGCGCCCGCAGCACCACGCGGGATGGGCCCGCCGGCACCGGAACGCCGGTCCAAACGAGGTCCACGCGCTCGCTGGCGACGCGCTTCCCGTTGACCGTTGCTCGCCACAGCGCCGGCCGGTGCTTCACCTGGGCCACCAGCAGCGCGGCCTGCGGGACGTCCACCTTGAGCTCCAGCCGCGCCGGGGCACCGGCGACGACCTCGACCAGGTCCCCGGGACCTCCGCCGAGGTGGCGCAGCGCCTGCAGCCGGTCGGTGGGCACAGTCACCACCGATCCCGCGGCGGGGGTGCCGCCGCCGTCGGCCTGGAGGCCGGTGGCGACGAAGGCCAGCGGCCGCGCGAGGTCCCACTCCCAGATCCGCACACCGCGCTCCTCCCGCGCGAGGCGCAGCCCGGAGGAGTCCCACGCCACGAGCTGCGGGCCGGCGTCACTCTTTCCGCCGGGCAGCGCCAGCGTCGCGGGGCCCGCGGGCCAGCCGGGCGGGACGGCGAACCAGCGCCAGGCGTCGCTCTCGGTCGCCAGCGCCTCGTCGGGCTCGAGCTGAAAGCGGCGGCCCGGGCGCTCGAGCCAGAGCGCTCCCGGCGCTCCCGTCGGCAGCCCCAGGCGGCACCCGCCCGGCGGTACGTCGGTGGCGTAGCGGCGCAGGCGATCGAGCGACCTCTCCTCGCGTGGGTGCAGCTCCACAGGCTCGATGCGCGCGAACAGCTCGCCCGACACGACGCGCAGCGGCAGCGGCTCCAGCAGCCAGCGAGCAGAGAGCCGCGCGGTGCGCGGGTCGAGGGCGCGCGAGACCGACAGCTCGCCGCCCCGCCCTGCGCCGAGCAGGGAGGCGTAGCGCGGCTCGCGCGAGAAGGAGGCCGCCCTGACGTCCGCGAGGCCAAGGGTGGCGCCGATGTCCGGCGGCAGCATCCCCAGCAGGCCAATCATGCGTGTGGCCGCTGCCTGCGGCCCGTCAGGAATCGGTGAGGGCAGCCCCGCCTCGTCCGCCCGGACAAACGGCAGGCGGCGCGCCGCGGGCGGGACCAGCGCGAGCATGACGAGGAGCAAGAGCGCGACACCAACCGCCCGCTGCTGGCCGGCGGACGGCATCCGCTCGCAGAGCAGCCGTGCGCCGTAGGCCGCGAGGAGCGCGGCGGCGAGTGCCATCACGCCGAGCGGCCGCTGCGGGATGCCTGCGCGTCCCAGCAGCGCGCCTGGAAGCATCGCGAGCGCCACGGTCACGGCGAGAGTCCCTAGCCAGAAGCCGCGGGCGCGAGCGGGGAGCCGCACGACGCCCACCAGGGCCAGGAGCAGCGTGATCGTTCCGAGGTAGGCGGGGGATCCTGCCGCGGGCTGGCGCGGAGCACTCTCCGGAAGGGCAGGGGGCGCTACCAGCGCCTTCAGACCCGTGACGGAAGGCGCAGCCTGGACCGCCGGTGCCGGTGCGCCGGGCTCGCCACCGTTGTGCTCGAGCCAGAGCGCCGGAACGACCAGCGCCAACACGACGGCGGCTCCTGCCAGGAGAGCTCCCCACCGGGGTGGTCGGTCGAGCAACGGGCGCGAGAAGACCACCAGCGCCACCGCGAGCGCGATGAACGGCGCGGCGGGCGCTCCGCACGCCGCGAGCAGGACGAGTACGGCCGCCCAGGCCGCGGCGCGATGCCGCGCGAGGCGCGGCGGCGCCAGGACAGGGATGAGCGCCAGCGGTCCCAGCGCCAGCGCCGACCCCTGCCAGCCGAGCCAGTGGCCGGCCACGGGGCCGGAGAGCGCGTAGGCGGTTGCGCCGACCGCGGCCGGCCAGGCTCCCGTCCCGAGCAGGACGAACGCCCACCAGGCCGTGAGGAACGCGAGCGCGACCTCCAGCGTCACAAGCGCCGTCCACGCCCACCCCTGCCGGGCAAGCAACCCCGCAAGAAGGGGCAGCGGCGCCCCGCCCTCGGCGGGGGAGGAGAGCCATCCGGGCCGCCCGCCGCCGATCCAGGGGTTCCAGAGCGCCACGCTCAGCCCGTCCCTGGCGATGCTTGCCAGGCGAGGTCCCAGGCGTGTCGCCGCCTCGACGGCCAGCGGAGAAGGGTTTGGGTAGGGACCCCACTGCACCCGCCAGGGCGGCTCGCTCTTGAGGCTCGCCTCGGGGGCCAGGCGGTTGCCGAGGAAGAGCGCGGGGTACAGCAGCGTGAGGAGCAGGCCGATCACGACCAGGAGGGGCACGTTGGTCCGGCTGCTCCGCATGCCGCCATTGTATGCTGCTAGGCGGTCGGAGGAGGTGGGAGGTGGCGCGGGTGCCCTTGGAGGTTTTGGCGCACGGTCGCTCGGGCGACAAGGGCGACGCCTCGAACGTCGGGGTGATCGCGCGCAACGAGGCCATCTACCAATGGCTGCGCGAGAACCTGACGTCGGAACTGGTCAAACGTCTACTGGGTGGGATCGTGAAGGGGGAGGTGGAGCGCTTCGAGGTCCCAAACCTGCTGGCGCTGAACTTCATCCTCCACGACTCCCTGGGCGGCGGCGGGACTGCGAGCCTGCTCACGGACGCCCAGGGGAAGACCCACGCCCAGGCTTTGCTCCGCTGCGTGGTCGAGGTCCCCGATGATCTGCTGCGTGGCCTCTGACGGGGGACGGCGTCGAGCCAGAACGCAAGTTGACACCCCACCCGGACGCCGGCATACTCTCCCGACCTGGAGTGCCCAGGTAGCTCAGTTGGTAGAGCACGTGACTGAAAATCACGGTGTCGGCAGTTCAATTCTGCCCCTGGGCACCACAAAACAAACAACTTACACGACACGCGCCAGTTCCCGAATGAGTCCTGCGCAACCTCGGCGCAACCTCGCGCGGCGGTGGCGCCTGGGGGCTCGCTTGCATGCAGGCCGTGACTTCGTTGAGGATGTTACCAAACTCGGATCGGCAATGCATCCCGCGTGCTGCTGAAGCGCGGCGTTAGGTGCCGGGGAGCCCACTCCCTGGCGGGCGAGTGATGGAACCCTACAGGCTTCGCCATTGGAAACCGCGCGGCTCAACCCAGAGCATCTCCTTCTTTTCCTGTGCGCGGCCCGGCAGATCTAAGGGTCGCAACTCAATGGTCTCGGACGAGTTTGTGCACAGTTGGGTCGCCAACCTTCCGGGAGAGACCTGCATCGCCCTCGTTTCGCTGCTCGGAACGAAGACTGACGGGACCAGCGAGTACTCCTTCTACTCCTTTTGTGGTGGCTTCGAACTACAATCAGAGCGCAGAAGACGCGTCCCGTTCCAAGAATGGCTCGATCGGTGGTACCCAGATCGTCAAATCCGAATTGTCGACCATCCGACGCAGGATTTCACCTCCGTACCGCCAGACACACTCGCGGCCATAAAGGTGGATGTCAACTCTCTTCTCGAGGCGGGCCGAACCGTCATCCTCCTCGACTCAGGCGGAGAGACCCGCACAAGCCAAGTCTGCAGATATCTCGACTTCGTGGAAGATTTTGCGCCATGACGAGATCGCCAGCGCCAAAGCGGCGCTCGCAGGGGATGCGCCTTCCCTACAGCGCAGTGTGACGAATCGGTTGGCTAGGACTTGCCGTGGCACTTCTTGTACTTCTTGCCGGAGCCGCAGAAACAAGGGTCGTTGCGACCGGGCTGTACAGCAGCGGGTGCCTGCGCTGGCTGCTTCACGAAGTCGATCTCGTGGCAGGAGGGCACCCGGAAAGTGAACACCGTACGGTTCTGATAGTTCGTGACGGCGAAGTCCCCTGCGCCGATGATGTCCATGCCGATGAGAAGGTCAGGGCCGTCGAGCTCGCCTTTTGTCACCTTGAGCATCGGCACGCCCACTCCATTTGGCAGCATGATGTTGACGAAGTAGGTCTCAACGACCTTCTTGCCTTGCGCGTGGCTGACGGTGGCGAAGCCCGTTGACTGGAGGCCCAGCGCGTCGACGACCTTCTGGGTGATCACCGTGTTCGTGGCGCCGGTATCCCACAAGGCCATGAAGTTCACCCCGCGACCAGGTTTCTCGGTCGCTGGGTTGAAGGGTGCGAAAAGGCCTACCTCATTGACGAGAATGCGGCTCTTGCCTTGGAAGCGTGTCGTGAACGATCGGGTCGCCACCGGCTTGTCGCTACACGGCGAACGACACGCGCGACTGGAACTGCATGGTAGTGTCGTCCGTCCCCGGCGAGCACCGCTGGATGATGAACGTCCCGGCTGAGAACTGCTCCTTGGCCGCGAAGAGCGCTTCCGACTCCGTGTCGTGAACGCTCACGACCTTGCAATCCTTGATCACGAGGACTTTCCCCTCGTACTGCCTGACCAACTCGTCCTGATGGTCCAGGTAGTAGCGGAAGTTTTTCTCAAGCTCGGTGTCCATTCTCTCCTCCGCTTTGTTGACGAACATCGTACCACCCCCACCGCTCCATTGTAGCCTCCGTGCTGGCGGGGTGGGGCGATCATCCTACAACATCGTGCCTCGCCGACTGCAAGCTGACCTGTTTAGTTGTAGCTTTTACGGCACCCCGCCCCGGCGGGCTGGGCCGGCTCTACCAGCGCGCCAGGGTAAGGGGCAGCGTCGGCCCCTGTTCCTTCCGATCCAGCCCCGACCACGTCAGAGCGCGATCGCGACCGTCGCGCACGTCCGCCCCCTGACCCTGTAGACTACCTGGAAAGATGAGAACGAAGCGCTGCACCTATTGTGCGGGACACGCGACGACGTCGGATCACATTCCGCCAAAATGCTTCTTCGCCAGGCCATTGCCAAAGCGTCTCATCACGGTGCCGGCGTGCGAGTCGTGCAACAGCTCGTTTGGCGAAGACGATGGGTTCGTGCGAAACATCCTCGGATCCTTGGTGGACAGCGAAGACCACCCGGACGTCATCAAAGACCTTCGTCACCGCCTCCGTCGATCGCTTACAAGAGATCAGAAGTTGTTCAAGCGAACCCTTCTCAGCCTCTCCGAGGCCGAGGTGCGGACAGGGGCAGGCCTGTACCTGGGAACGGCGCAGGCTTTCAACCTAGATCAGCCTCAGTTTGATCGCTTCTTCAAACGGCTGGCGCGAGGGCTGCTTTTCCATTGCACTGGGACCAAATTGGCCGACTGCCTTATAGATTGGCGGCCGGTCCCGGGAGCGAACCTAGCCGGACTTGCGCGCCAGCTCGAGGCGATTCGCCCGTCACATGCGGGAAGGGTCGGTGACCGCGTGTTCGATTACCTCGGCTTCGTTGCGGATCCCGACTGTATGGGCTCCCTTTGGATTGCGCGATTTTACGCCGGGCCCGTCTTCATTATGCGTTTGGACCCGGCGCTCTTGGTAGGCGAGTGATCCGCCTCGCCGCGGTAGCCATCGCTATGGCCGCCGCTCCGGATCCGCGGCGGCGATTTCCCGGAGCATGTGCTCCAGCAGTTGGAGCACCTTGTCGCCGCGCAGCCATGCCGGGATGGATCCGCGGCGGTCTTTCCTGCAGTCGGCGACCAGCAACCACCGGTATCGGTATCGGTACCGTATCGTATCGGTACCGTGTATCACCATCTCACAATTGTCGTGTAGACTCTTGGTGCGTGACCCGTGCGGGAGGTGAGAGGGTGCCGAGAGCGCCGCGATACTTTGTGGATGGGGCCTTCTACCACGTGTACGGGAGGATCGCGCGCGGAGAGATGGTCTTCTCGGATCGCGGGGAGGCGTCGCGGTTTGTAGAGGTGATCCGCGAGGTCAAGAAGCGCGACGGCCTCACCGTGCTCGCCTGGTGTCTGATGGGCAACCACTATCACCTCGCGCTGCGCACCGCGTCGGTGCCGCTGTGGCGGAGCATTCGGCTGGTGCAGTGGCGCTTCGCCCGGCAGCTCAACCGGCGGCGCCGGCAGCTTGGCCCGGTGTGGCAGGGGCGCTACCAAGTCCGAATGGTGGACGAGGGCCGCTATTTGCTCCAGCTCATCGCCTACATCCACCTCAACCCGGTCAGTGCAGAGCTGGTTAAGGACCCCGCCGCCTACCGGTGGAGCGGTCACCGGGAGCTGCTGGGCAAGAGCCAGAAGCCGCTGGCCGAGGTGGACGCGACGCTTGCACTGTTCGGGAGGCAGCGCGCGGCGGCGCGGCGGGCCTACGTGCGGATGCTGCGCGGCGAGCGGGAGCAGCCGTGGGCGGGTGAGCGCCCGGGGCGGCTGCCGTGGTGGGGCCGCGTCGATGATGAGGCTGTGGAGGGGAGCGCGTGGGACGTCAGGCCGGCAGTCCGGGTCGGCGCCGGGACACAACGGGTCACCGTCCGCGACGTAGATGCCTTCATCCGCCGGGCGGGTGAGCATCTGGGCGTGAGCGGCGACGTTCTCGGTGCGAGGAGCAAGGCGCCGGCGACGGTGCGCGCTCGCGAGATCATCGCGATCGTCGGCGTGGAGCGCTTCGGGGTGAAGGTCAAGGACCTGGCGGGGCGACTGGGCAAGAACCCGGGCAGCGTGAGCCGGTGGATGGCGCGGGCGGCGCAGAGGCGAGACGAGGACCGGGAATTCGAGGCCTGCTGTCGGCGGCTCGAGGGGGCCCTCACGCAGAATTCGAGCAAGCGCTCAGCAAGATAGTGAGATGGTGATACACGGTACCCATGAGGCAACGCGCGGCGGCGCGCCGGGCCTACGTGCGGATGCTGCGTGGCGAGCGGGAGCAGCCGTGGGCGGGTGAGCGCCCGGGGCGGCTGCCGTGGTGGGGCCGCGTCGATGATGAGACTGTCGACGGGAGTGCGTGGGACGTCAGGCCGGCAGTCGGGGCCGGCGCCGGGACCCAACGGGTCACCGTCCGCGACGTGGATGCCTTCATCCGCCGGGCGGCGGAGCATCTGGGCGTGGGCGCCGACGTCCTCGGTTCGAGGACCAAGGCCCCGGCGACGGTGCGCGCTCGCGAGATCATCGCGATCGTCGGCGTGGAGCGCTTCGGGGTGAAGGTCAAGGACCTGGCGGCGCGACTGGGCAAGAACCCGGGCAGCGTGAGCCGGTGGATGGCGTGGGCGGCGCAGAGGCGAGACGAGGACCGGGATTTCGCGGCCTGCTGTCGACGGCTGGAGGCGGCCCTCACGAAGATTGTGACCAGGCGCTCAGCAAGATAGTGAGATGGTGATACACGGTACCGATGAGTTTATCTTCGCCGACGCACTCGGGGCGTGGATCGTCCTTGGCCTATGCGGGCATGCTCCTGCTAGCAGCGGGGAGGCTGACTTGGCACGCGCCACCGGTCAATTCTTGCTGAACACCTTCCATAGCTGGTGGGGAAAGTGACCGCCGGCAAGCCCTAACCTACTCCCTGCGGCCACCACTAGCGGCACCAGGAGCAATGTTCCAGGTTCGCGACCAGACAAGGTACGGCGGCCGGCGTCGCGGGCGCTGGGGTGGTCCTGATGCGCATTTTCGTCCGATACTGCTGTCGGGACGGGACGCCGATGAATGACCTCACCCTGGCAGACTGGGGACACGGTCCACTCTCTGGCTTCATTCGGACAGCGAATGAGAACACAGCGCGGTTCTTCCAGACTCAGCCAACGAACGCCTTTCGGTTGGAGGAGCTCGACGGTCTGTTCCTGAAAGTAGCGGAGAATCTCTTGAACTCGGTCGAGGTCCTCGCCAATTTCCTTCTGTTTCGAGCACATTCAGCGTTCAGAGCTTCCGTCCGCCTGACCACAGCCGGGCAGGTGTACGAGTCATACCTGCTTCTCCGGAGCTGCCTGGAAGCTGGGCTCTACGGGCTTCACGTCTCTCGGAATCGGGAGGACGCACTGCTTTGGCTGGACCGAGACCAAAGCGAGGAAGCCCGAAAGCGTATGAGAGACACGTTCAAGATTGGGGTTCTGCTGGAAGAAGTCGGTGCCACCGACGCGAGGTTGCGTGACGATGTGGGGCGACTCTATCAGTTGACAATTGATCTAGGAGGCCATCCGAATCCACTCGGCGTACTCAGCATGGCCGAATGGATCCACGATAAGGATGGCGTCAAGTACAACGGGGTGTACATAACGAACAGCCCCACTTTAATTGGCGCCAGCCTGATGACCACAGCCAGGGTCGGCCTGGTCACGCTCAGGCTCTTCCGGCACGTTCACCCTGAACGGTTTGAGATCATGGGTGTGACCCCCGAGGTCGACCGACTTTGGAGGTTGGTGTCGTCGGTTCGGCCGAAGTAGAGGCGGTGGCGCGCCTCGACACCGGACCTTCCACAGGGGGCCATTGTGCCCACGGGCGTCGGCCAGCCGTTACGCCTGCGTCGCGAATCGGTCGAGGGCGGAGACGAGGCGCCGGAGTCGATCCTTGAGCCCATTCGGGCACTGGAGGAGCAGGGCAGCGCCAGACTCGAAAAGGAGGAAGTGCGACAGGTGCAGTGCAACGAACGAGCCAGAGAGAAGCGATTGGACCTCAACGGCGTAGCTCTTGGGTACGAAGTGCTCGAACTCGTTGCGCACCCGCTCGTGCAGCCATTCGAGACATCCAAGGTCGGAGTCGCTGAGCTGAGCGGCGCACGCACCGTATTGACGGATCATGAAAAAATCGGCCTGAACCTTGGCGAGGAGCTCGTAGAAGCCAAGTAGGTAGTCGTCGAAAATGCGCTCTTTCGCGCTGCGCGGAGGAGTCGGCGCCGGGATGACCTTGGGCGCGGAATAGCGCCACGCCTCCCGGCAGCCCGGAACGGCCTCCTTTCGAATCTCCTGCCAGGGGCCGTCACCGAGCCTGTACCAAACTACACGGTGCTTATCTTTCGACCGTCCGACGATGTCGAGGTTGGCGCTTCCCCGTAGCGCTTCGACCATCGCGCGAAGGAGCACGAGGTGGCACTCGCGACCTACCCGGAAGAAGCTCGGCGATTCTTGCCTGAGCTCGAAGGACACATGGCGGAGACCGTTGTCGAGGAGGGAGAGGTTGGAGCAGCTCTCGTAGTCCGGCAGCTCTGCGCGCATTCCTCGGCTCCATCTGCAGGCGGCCCAGGGGTATCTACCGCTGCGCTATTTTTGCCACTAGTGGCCGTGCCCTGTGATTCGCGAACAAGTATAGGCGCTCTGCCGCCGCCCGTTCATGGCGCCCGTTGCGCGACCGGGAAACAGTCGGGGTGTGGGGGCCGCGAGCGGCGCGCCGGCGCATGCTCACCCCACCAAAGGGCGAACGCGCTTCTCCGTCGGAAACGAGGAGCCTTCGCCTGGTCGAACTCTTCGGGGGGCCGCACCGAGGCGGCGTCGTACGACCTAGGAAATCACAGTCTTGACAGCTTCGAGAAACTGCGTCGTATCCAAGTAGTAGTTGGGATATGCCCGGCGTAGGGCAGCGATCGAGTCAACAGAGACCAACACTCTCAGGGTCTTATCATCAACGTTGCGCTCTGAGGCAAACAGCGTGGCGGTCGCCTGTTGGATGTCTCGTCCGCTAAATGGCGAGACTCGAAGCTCTTTCTTGTCAGGATCGAGTTCCAGGAGGAAACGCTTAGCTTTCCCCGCGGAGTGTGTCACGATTTCTGCTGCTTCCCCATATGCGCTGAGAACAAGCTCAACCTGTAACTTCTCAGAAAGGTATTTCAATTCGGCGGTTAGATCAGACTCATCAACAGGTGTGTCGGGGACACGCACCTGTTTCTCGCGTGCCGCAAAGGCACTCCCCATTAACGCAAAAAAGCGTCGCCATTCCTTGTCCCCGCTGGGAGATCGTAGCGCCTTGTCTGTAAACGTTTGTGCAACCTCAACCGCGGTTGCCCACATATGCTGGAGCCTGGTGCGGAGCTGGATCTCGATGCGCAACCCGCTGTGAGCCCGATGCGCCTCCTTCGCCGTCTGGTACTTACACACGAAATGAAGGCTCCGGTAACCGTCGGCCTTTGGGTTGGCAACGTAATCGTATTTTTCGATGATCAGGGATTTGTCGAGGCGATCCTGTCCCTTTTCCCTCTCGCGTCGGTGCCGGGCTAGCTCGGAATCGTACTTCTGAGCAAGCCTGCGGAGCTTTGGAATTGAGGAAAGCACAGCACGGCATCCTCCAATGTCTTGCATCTGTGACAGCTTCATTGTGGGTTCGTTTGCGAGCTTGGCGTAAATGGACGTGAGTCGCTTAAGTCTCTGGGCCACGAGAGCGTTGGCCTCAACCGTTCGTACCCTAGTTCGCAGCGCCATGTAAACAACCTGCAAGGGATAGCTATGGGAAGAACGCCAATTGTCAACCACATCAAGCGCCCACGCGAGCTTGTCGCGCTCCGAGGGGCTGACCGAGTCCTTCGCCATACTGCCAACAAGAGCCTTGCCTGCAGCATCTACTCGCCCATGCCCAAATTGAGGGGTTGCCCAGACCACGAAAGGCAGCATACCGCCCTCGATTGGCAGGCGCCAGGTGTCGAACTGACCGACTGCCGGGAACTAAGCCGCGCGGCTCACTTGCTCGGCACCTCACCGCCCCGCGAGGTCATTTAGATGGGTACCAGATGGGTACCAGGTATCCCATTCCATCAGATGTGCAGCGGGTTCCGTTCCGATGTCTAATGACTGATAGGTACTTGATTGCACGAGCAGGTCGGTCTCCCGGCTTGCGGCGCAGCATAGAGCTCGCCAGAAAGACCGTGCTGCCTCTAAGCCCTTAACCACCTCCATAACTCCGTCCGCGAGGACTTCTTCGTCGCCGGCAGCTTCTCGCCGCCCTGGAATTGCGCCCGCTGGATCGCCGCGGGGTGTGCGGTCGAGAAGGTGAGATAGTGATACACGGTGTGCGCCGGGCAAAGTCTGGAGGAGGGGGAAGAGATGACATAGATGGAACGGTCACTCGGAAACCTTCTGGAGGAGCCCTGCGGGTGGAAAGCCCGTCCGGCAAGGGTGGCCGCC
>Ga0315284_10012787_pt1 | contig 11956 bp, 9 predicted proteins | sample YL17G09_16_MG_FD_203696 | JGI IMG/M metagenome (GOLD analysis project Ga0315284, IMG submission 203696) | Sediment microbial communities from Yellowstone Lake, YNP, Wyoming, USA - YL17G09_16 | ecosystem: Environmental > Aquatic > Freshwater > Lake > Sediment | place: USA: Wyoming | collected...
TACCAGGGCTTCTTCGTACCGACTTTTGCACGCCCTTTCCATTTACCCGATTTGGGAGTATTTTCGATGTGGTGGACGATTTCATCCACCCGCCCGCGGATGGCAAATCGGTGCTGGTCGGTCAGCGCCGCCACCTGGTCTACCGCCATCTTTACCTTTGCCAAGTTGGTCGTTGATGTGTAATAAAAGCCCCAATCGTCCGACATTAACTTGGCGAGATAGCGAACATTAATCTTTCCCACGTCAAGCTCTCCCATCGAGGCGGCTAAAAGCAACAGTATAGCATCTTTGAGATCTTTATCGTTGATCTGTACAATCTGCAGCTTTTGCAACAACAAATCAGTCAACGAGACACAGTAAGGATGGATTTCAAGTCGCCCACGGTAATCGATGGGATGGTTATAAGGCAAATGGTCAAAGAAAACATCGATCATAGGGACGCGGTCGCCGAAATAGATATGGCGAGTGTTCCCACTGAGCATGGCAGCTCGTTTTTCCAGCTCATAACCCTGCGCCTGAAAGAATGGCACAATCTTGCCACGGCATTTCCCATAACTGGCAAAATCGATATCCGTAAAAACCCTGTCTCCCAATCGCTCCATCCGGCGGTAGAGGTCAACATATTCTGGAAAGTAAAAATGAAGCGCAATTGGTCCCATCACCCGGATAACGATACCTTGCTTTTGCGCAGCCTCGATCAACCGGCGGGCTTCATCTAAGAAAGCCTCCGGCCTTGGATATTCATCCAGAGGTATATCCTTTGGGAGCCTGAATTTTCGTTCGGGTTGCATTTTTACCCTCGCGATCTCGCGCCCATCTCCTCCCATTGTCGAGATGAGATTGGTGCATTAGGATGAGGTGGGTTATCCTGAGGTAAACACATAATCTTTGACTTTACCCTTTTCCAGGACAATCACCGCACCCTTGAGGATCCCTTCTGAATACTCGCTGCCGGGATTAATGATCGTGGTGCGCTTGATCTTCTGCGCGCCGCGCGACTCGTGGATATGACCATGCAGGCCAAGCAGTGGTTGGTACTTCTCAATCATTTTTGCTACTGCACGGCTGCCGACGTGAATCTTTCGGTCCGCAGCCTGGATCAAATCCTTCGTCAACTCGGGAGCCAGATCAAGAGCAAACCCGTAGGGAGGTGCGTGGAAGTTGAAGATGGCGTTCGACTTATCCTTGACTTTAGCGATCAATTCTTCCAGCATAGGCTCCAATTCTTCATCTGGCTTCTCACGAGGCGTGTCCCAAGGAGTGGGATTCGCCCATGAAAATGTGATCATCTCATGTTCACCAACCATTACATTTTTACCATTGCAGTTGACAATGGCAGCAGAATCCTCAATAATCCGATCTACCTCGAAGTGATCATCGTTGCCGGGGGCCATGTATACTTTGTAAGGTGTACCCTTGAAACGCTCATCGGCAAGGATAATCCACTCATTCAGGCGCTTGAGCATCAACTCCCTGAACAATCGGTCTACTTCTTTTGGGTCATCTTTGTAGCAGCGGAAATCCTCAGGGGTCAGTTGGACCCAATAATACCCCATCATCTCGATGGTTTTCTTGAGCTTATCCATCTCTTCCTGGGTGTCCACCTCGGTGTGATGGCCCATCAGGCTGGTTTCCCAACCGCCGCCGGCCTTCTCTATTAACGGCACCATAACTTTTCCAGTCAGATCGCCAAGTAAGATGCCAACATCAACATTGTAAATTTTCAGAGCATTGAGGAACTTACGATAACATGTATTCGACCCGTGTACGTCGGTCACGAAGAATAACCTAATCGGTTTACCCATGATTTCCTCTTAAGAACCAGTCCCCGGTTACCAGTCACCAGCAACATAGGAGTAGAAAACCTGCTGCTGGTGACTGGTGACAAAAACGGGTTAGTCGGGGGGCAGTTCGCCGAAGGTCATGCTGACATCCACGCCGACTTGTTTATTTTTATTTTTCCAATAGAAATACCAGATTATGCCCAGGCCCCAGACAATCAAATAGATAATCAACGAGCCTTTTGCTAGACCCTCCAGATCGGGCATGACGATAAAAAAGTAAAACAGGATCGCCAGGTAGATTAGATTCACAACTGCGCCGATCGAGATCACCGGAATATTCAGAATCTTCCAGCTCTTATAGGGGGATGTCTCCCATATTTGTTTCGCCCGTTTGCTGAATGGGAATACCAACGCGGCGATAGCAGTTACTCCGAATACGGAGACGATCTCTAATCCGGTTACGGATAGTCCACTCATCTGATCCTGAAAGATGGTATACAACAGGATCCCTAACTCACCCAGGATGAAACACAGGATATGGTTCTTGACCGGGGAAGCCCACCGGTAATCAATATCCGCGAACCACTTGGGCCCCATGCGGTCCATACCCCAGGCAAACAGAATTCGAGGAAAGGCCAGGTAAGAAAGGGCCACCCACCATAAGTTGAACACGATGAACGACAGAGCCATCAAGAATACAAGAATCTTATTTTGGGTGATCACTGCGGCCAGGCCAACGAAATGCGGTGACCAGGGGAAATTGTATCCTGCTAATCCCTCTCCTAGGTTATCTATCCAGGCCGTTGCAGATAGAAACTCAAATCCAACCGTATGATACAAAACAGTCGCTAGCCACAGCATAAAAAAGGCTGGAACAAGAATGGCCGACAGGTTCGCCAGGATGATAGTCTTGTCGGGACGCTTAACCTCGCCGGCGATAAAGGTGATACAGTAGCTATATGCGAACAACCACGATCCTGCAACCATCACACCCAGGGTATCAAACCAGTTCCAGCTCTTTGGCAAAACATCACCGGCTTCTTCAATGGTTGACCTCGCAGCTGCCAGAAATCCATTGTAATCTATCGATTCGTACTGCACCGCCAGTTTATTCCAGGATTGTACAAAGGCATCGTGAGAGGTGAATGTGAATACCAGAAGAATTACGGTAGCTCCGGCAATACCCAGTGTCATGATAACCTTTTGGACCGAAGCGAAGATCTTCATCCCAAAAACCACAAATAGCAAACCAATGATATTGACCACAGAAGCGATCACGAAAAACCAAATCGCAAACGGGCCAAACGGTGTATTGACTTTAGAGACCAGAGTATCAGCAATATCCGCTCTACCTAAAAATTGAAATAACATCGTAAGGCCAGGGTCTACGGTCCATGGAGCTAAAACATAGATCCACATGATCCAGACGAACGCATTCCCGAAGCTCTCTGCAATCCCAATCAACGGGCTGATGATCCGGGAGTTGTAGATATACTCACCCCCAGAGCGTGGCATACTGCCCCCCAGGATACCCCACACCAGTGAAAAACCGAATCCGCATAACACCGCCGAGAGGAGCGTGGCGATGATCAAATTCCCCCCAGTGTAGACGCCAAGACCTAGGGTAATCATCACCCACATACTAGGAGTCAATCCCTGGTTCATGAAGCCGACACCAAATGCGTCGATAAACGAAAGGCCGCGTACCAATCCGCTTGCTTTTCGAGCGAATGACATTTGCTCAGACATTTCAGATCCTCCTTTTTAAAACAACTGATCCACCTCGCCATTTGTATTTTGCGAAAAATCGCAAGCTTACAATCGATATAGGATATCTCGGGCAAAAATCCTGTGCCTCCTTTCCTGTCATCGCATTCCGGTTTATTATTCCAGATCTTTAGAATTTACGCGACCATTCCTTTGGCCAGCGTTCGATAACAACTTTTTTCTGTGTAAAGAACTCAATTGCATCCCAACCCTGGCCGTGAAGATCGCCAAAGAAGCTCTCTTTCCAACCGCTGAAAGGAAAGAATGCCATCGGGGCAGCAATACCCACGTTCACACCTACATCCCCTACCTCGGCTTCAGATCGGAAACGGCGCGCGGCTGAACCGCTAGCGGTAAATATACAGGCCATGTTGCCGTATTTGTTTTGGTTCACAAGGCTGATGGCATTATCTAATGAATTTACGTGTAGCAGACCCAATACAGGACCAAATATCTCTGTCCGTGAAATTTCGCTTCCAGGCTGCACATCAGCCAGGATCGTAGGCCGGACGAAATTGCCGCTATCATAACCGGATACTGTTGGATTACGGCCATCCACCGGAGCGGCTGCACCTTCTGCAATCCCCTTACCGATCAACTCCTCGATACGTGTCTTACTTTGGGTGGTTATTACTGGACCCATCTGGACACCCGCATCCAACCCGTAGCCAGTAACCCGGCTGGCAGCTGCATCACAGATCATCTCGGTGAAAACATGGCGCGCCTCACCCACGGTGATCGCCAGGGAGGATGCCGCACAGCGCTGCCCGGCACATCCAAAAGCGCTGTCAGCCGCGATTTTTGTGGTCATTTCCATATCCGCGTCCGGCATGATCACGATCGGGTTTTTAGCCCCACCCTGGCATTGGGCGCGCTTGCCATTAGCAGCTGCCCGGCTGTAGACGTATTTAGCCACTGCTGATGAGCCCACAAAACTCACCGCCCGGATCGTCGGATGATCAAGAATCCCATCCACCGCGGATTTTGCCCCATTAACCAGGTTTACCACACCTGCCGGGAACCCGGCTTGCTCAATGAGCTGGAAGATACGCTGCATGGACAGCGAAACACGCTCTGAAGGTTTTACAATGTAGGTGTTCCCACACGCCACAGCGTAAGGCATGTACCAGAAGGGGATCATCCCAGGAAAATTGAACGGGCAGATGGCGGCAGCCACTCCAACCGGCTGCCGGATCATGATCTCGTCGATACCGCGGGCGATATCTTCGTTATTGTAGCCCTGCATGAGGATCGGCGTTCCACAAGCAATTTCTACGTTTTCAATCGCCCTGCGCATCTCCCCGCGCGCCTCATCCAGCGTTTTTCCGCATTCCACGGTGATCAGACGGGATATTGCCTCGAATTGATCTTCGAGCAGAAATTTAAGTTTGAACAGATACTGCACCCGTTCAGTGACCGGCATCCGCCGCCAATCCGGCAGAGCCTGCGCAGCCGATTGGGCAGCCGCATCGACTTCCGATGCCGGAGATAGTGGGGTTTTCCCCATCACTTCCTGGGTAGCCGGGTTGATGACATTTACGAACTCGACCGCGGTAGATTCGCGCCATTCCCCATTGTAGAAATTTTTGATTTTTATCTCTGCCATGTCAGGTTTATCCAATCATTTGATCAGTTGTTTCAGCCAATGCTTGCTCGATGATCGCCAATCCTTCTTCCAGTTGGCTTTCCGAGATGCATAACGGCGGTACGATAAATAAGATGTTATGGAAGTTGAAAGTAAATAATCCCTTGGCTCGCAGCACTTTCTGCACCGCAGTCAATGGGTCGATTGGCTCTTTCGTCTGGCGGTTCCGGACAATTTCCAACGCCGAGAACAAGCCAATATAGCGGACATCTCCAACCGAGGGGTGTGCGACTTTGATAGCTTCCAACCGCTGGCCCAGGTATTTTCCGACTTTCCGGGCATTGGCGATCAGACCATCTTCTTCATAAACTTTAATCGTAGCTAAGGCTGCTGCACAGGCCAGTGGATGACCGTTATAAGTAAGGCCTGCCCATAGCATCTTGTCTTCAAAATATTCGGCAATCTTATCAGTAACGATCACGGCTCCGAGGGGTACATAACCGGAGGTGATCCCCTTTGCAGTGGTGATGATATCCGGCACAACACCCCAGTTATCCACCGCAAACCACTGTCCGGTACGGCCCCACCCACTCATTACCTCATCAGAAATGAGTAGAATATCATATCGGGTGCAAATCTCACGGACGCGCGGCCAATAATCATCCGGTGGAACGAGTAGCCCATTCGAACCCGTAACGCCTTCCATAATAATTGCAGCTACTTTATCGGGGCCTTCATAACTCAAAACCTCTTCCACATGCTTGATGCACTCCCGGTGGCAGGATTCTTTCGTCCAGCCAAAGGGACAACGGTAACAATACGGATCGAGGAAGTGCACCACGCCCGGCATGGCAGGTTCCACGGGTAACCGGCGATAATCGCCGGTAAGGGCGATCGCCCCATACGTGGCACCGTGATAAGATCGATAACGGGCCAGGATCTTATTGCGGCCAGTATAAAACCGGGCAATCTTCACCGCATTCTCATTGGCCTCCGCACCGCCCAGTACGAAGAAAGTTTTCTTCAGGTTGCCGGGAGTAACTTCTGCCAGTTTTTTCCCCAACAAACCGCGCGGCAGGGTGGCTACACCTGGATGGGCAAACGCCAGGGTCGCGGCTTGATCCTGGATCGCCTTGACCACCTTCGGATGCTGGTGGCCAATATTCAAATTCATTAACTGGGATGAAAAATCGGTATAACGCTTGCCATCTGCATCCCAAAAATAAATCCCCTCCGCTTTAACCATTGGAATGGGGTCGGTAGCATTTTGCACGGACCAGGAGAAGAGGGTGTATTCCCGGTTCAATGCAACGATTTCTTGTGATGTTAATTGTTGGATACTCACGAAATGCTCCTTTTTACCGGTTTACTACCTTCACAACCTCGCGCATTACTTCCAGCGTCCTGTCAATCTCAACTTCACCGTGTGCGTAGCAAAGGAACCAGGGTTCGCGCGGATCGTGGTCAGGCATGACTCCGCGTTCTATGGCGGCATCCATCAACCTGAGATAGTATTCTTTCTCTGTATCGTTCCAGTCTCGCTGGCAGATGATTTTCTCTTTGCCGACCGCAAATGAAAACATAGCGGGATAGCCGCTGAAACAAACCGGGATGCCTGCCTCCTCGAAAATACCTTTCAGGCCGTCCATAAGGCGTTTCCCGCGCTGCTCGATCATCTTAATGACAGGCTGTTTTTGCAGGGTATCCAATGTGGCCCAGGCGGCGGCAACGCCGGGTTTATTGTTGGTATACGTACCGCCCTGAGCCACACCGTGCCCGATGATACTCATGATTTCTTTGTTACCCCCAAAAGCCGCGACAGGATAGCCATTGCCCATCGCTTTGGCATAAGTTGCCAGATCAGGCCGGATACCGAAATACTCCTGTGCACCGCCATTTGCAATTCGAAAGCCGGTTTTCACCTCATCAAGAATGAAAACGATGCTATACTCATCGCATTTCTGACGGATGAACTGCAAAAAGCCCGGTAAAGGTTCGATCCCCGCGCAATTACCCTGGCATGGCTCTGTGATGATGGCGGCAATCTGGTAACCGTAACTCTTTAGTGTTTTTTCTAATCCTTCAAAATCGTTGAATGGCAGGGTAATAATTAATTCATTGAGAACTTTCGGAATACCAGAGCTGGATGGCACCGGGATAGGACTGTGTGCGTTTCCGTAAGCTTCCGATGGAGAATAGGTCGACCATAAAGTGTAATCCTGAAAACCATGATAGTTCCCCTCAAATTTTAGGAGAATCTGGCGTCCAGTATACGCACGCGCCACCCGAACGGCATGCATGGTTGCCTCTGTGCCCGAACAAGCCAGGCGAGCCATCTCTACCGCCGGACACATCTCAATGATTTTCTCTATCAACTCGATTTCCAACTCATATGTCATAGCCCCCAGCGTGCCACGATCGATTTCTTCTTTAACCTTGGCATTCACAACCTCGTCCGCATGCCCTAAGATGATCGGTCCGAAGGCCATACGGTAATCGATATACTTATTTCCATCGACGTCCCATAGATATGCACCTTTCGCTCGATCCATGTACGGCGTGATGCCATCACCCCAATAACGGTAATTGGAATTAACCCCTAACGGCATAACTTTATATGCCCGTTGCTGAAGCGCATTACTTTTATTATAATTAGTGTTCATGCAAAATATCTTCATGATAAAGGCAGCATTACTTATTCCCTGCATCAGCCACACAAGACGAGCCAGGAATAACCCATTGATAGACATCTTTTAATATCAGGGGGACAATCGATGTAATCGTCTTGCGAACGCCCGGCACCTTGCCGATGACCTCAGTCACCAGCCGGTATACTTCAGCCGTATCGTGCGCCACAACCTGTACACTGACATCTGTCTCGCCAATCGCGCAGGCTACATAACTGACGCACTCAAACTCTGTCATCTTGCGCGCGACATCGAGGATCGAATCAGACTCTACTTCCAGTAATACATCAGCCACCACTGTAAACCCCACTGTGTGTGGATCAACGATTGCACTGACTTTTATCACCCCCTCGCGGATTAAGCGTTCAATGCGGTACCGGGCGACCCGTTCTGAAAGATTGCCCACCCGTCGGGCAATTTTAGCAGAGGGCATCCGCCCATCTTCCATTAACAAATTGATGATTTCCAGATCGGTTTTGTCGATTTTATGCATAAAACCTACCGATTCTTTCCGATTCTTACTAAATTGTAAGGTTTTCTTGTCCCTTAAGTCAAGTGTCTTTTGTCATAGTTTCAACGCGAAACGCCCTTCTCATAATTTTTAAATGATAATGTAAAACAATAGCAGTGGTATAATCTTCTTATGGACACCAGTTCGCCTTCCGCCCCTGAAATCCAGCCCAAAATTGATATACCCGCCTCCAGCGAAGAGAAAAAGGATAAGAATAAAGGCGTGAAATGGCAGATCGCGCTTGGCATCAGCATTCCTGTGTTGCTGCTGATCGCTGGACTGGTATACCTGTTCTTAGCTCCTGCTACGCAAACTGCTCACATCCGCGATATCTTTATTATCTTGATGGCCTTCATGTCACTGGCGATCGGACTGGTATTAATTATCCTGATTGTACAAGTCGCTGAACTAACCAACCTTTTAAAAACCGAGATCAAACCAGTGATTGACTCGGCCAATGAAACAGCGAATAATTTGCGCGGTACGACCGAGTTCCTGGGTAAGAACATGGTCGAACCGGTGGTGAAACTCAATGAGTATGCTGCGGCAATAAAAAGACTTTTTGAACTCGTCAGTCTGGGCCGCAAACCCAAATAGACTTCGAAAGGAGAAATTAGCGATGGCTGATAACGATAGTGATTTTGGTGTATTTCTAGCTGGCTTTATCGTGGGCGGATTAGTCGGAGCGGCGGTCGCCCTGCTGATGGCCCCTAAATCGGGCGTGGAAACCCGTACTTATATTAAGGAAAAGAGTATTGAATTAAAAGATGAGGCCTTAAAGTCAACGGAAGAAGCCCGCCTCAAAGCCGGATCTGCCCTGACTGAAGCCCGCACCAAAGCAGAGTCTGCTGCAGCTGAAGCGAAAGTAAAGGCCGATGAGCTGGCTCAGCAAGCCAAAGTACAGGCTGGAGAATTGAAAAAACGCGGCCAGGTGATCCTGGATGAGCAAAAGGGCAAGGTCGGAAAAGTTGTCGAATCCGCAAAAACTCGCCGCAAGACTGCATCAAAGGAAGCTGCCGAAGCACCCGTTTCGGAAATTCCCGTAGTAGATGAAATCCCTTTAGAACCTCCAACCGAACCCGAAGCTTAACCTTTCACAAACAACAAATTTAACCAGCGAGAATTCCTCCCCCACTGGGGTCGTTAAATCCTATTACACCAACGCCCGTTTTCACTCTGTACCCCAGGGAAAAAACGGGTGTTCGGTTTTCTGGAGGTATACCCCTTGAAACGCACACTCACTCTTTTCGCGTTATTTGCTATCGCTTCCAGCCTGATCTTTCTCCCACTCACTGCGCAGGCTAGAATTAATACTTCCCCAGACGCTGGATCGGATTATTTTTATTTGCCACTCGCCATCGAGGGTGTGGCTGCCGACCAAAGCATAACGGGGAGGATCACCGATGAATTCAGCAATCCTATTGGGAACGTGGTTGTGACGGATGGAAATGGCCACGATGCTGTTACTGACTCAGATGGTAATTACACCATCACCGGGCTGATCCAGGGCACCTATACCATTCTTCCATCGAACGGCAATTTCTCATTCTGGCCTGACTCGCGTACGCTGGTAATACCTCCTGCATCAGCCGGGCAGAACTTTTTTGCCACCGCCATGGCTGGGTGTACAGAGCGTCTGTATAATGGCGGGTTCGAAGACGATTCCGACTGGGAGTTCCCCCTCACTGTCTATCCTGCTGATTACAGCACGAATCATGTGCTTGATGGGACACGGTCGGTGCGCACAGGCATCGAAGATAGCGCTGACAACATCTACAGCTATTCCTCAACCCGTCAGGCAGCCATTATCCCTTCCGGATCGAAAAGCGTCACCCTCGCTTTTTGGTTCCGCCCAATGACCTCCGAACCCGCTGATAAGGCCCTGCCTGAAATTCCCACGGGTCCAAAGTTCGGTAATGAGGTACTTGCCTACGATGCCCAATACGTACTCGTCCTCGATAAGAATAATAATTTGCTCGAAACCTTGGTCTGGCAGCGTACCCAAACTATTGGTTACGAATATCGCACAGTCAACCTGCGCAAGTATGCTGGTCAAACCATTAAAATCGAGTTTGGTAGTTACAATGATGGATATGAAGGCATCACCAGAATGTACATAGATGATGTCTCGCTGATCGCTTGCGACACTACTACACCCACAACCACACCCACCGCCGGGTCGTCTCCAACAACTACCAGCACCCCAACCGACTGTGAAAATGTAATCGACAACAGTAGCTTCGAAAGCGATGATGGCTGGTACATTCCGGTCACCGAATATCCAGCAGATTATTCCAGCGCCCGTTCCTATACCGGTGATCGCTCGATGCGCACAGGCATCACCAACATCAACGATAATACCTATAGCTTTTCTGATGCCGGTCAAGCAATCAAAATCCCAGCTAACGCTACCCAGGCGACACTCGGGTTATGGATCTACCCTCAGAGCAGCTCGCCCGGCGTACTCGCGATCCCTGAGCAGCCCCTGGGAAAGTCGTTACGCAGTGCTACCCTATCAGGCGATCTCCAGTATGTGCTGGTCCTGGATAAATATGACAACTGGATCGACACATTAATCTGGCAGCGCTCGGACAGCCGCAGGTGGGAATATGACGAGTTCAACCTGAGGAAATACCGCGGCCAGACAATCAAGATCCAGTTTGGCACCTACAATGATGGCTGGGGAGGGGTCACCTCGATGTTTGTCGACGATGTGGTAATGACATTTTGCTCCACGCCGGTCTCCACAGCCACCATTACCCCCACTCCAACAGTGACGCGTACACCCACACCGACCCACACCCCAGGTCCTACCCAAACCCCCTCCTCGACTGCCGTCTGCCGGAATGAGCTGAACAACTCCAGCTTCGAGGCCACGCGCGATTGGAACATCCCACTCACCGAATATTCTGCGGACTACTCGACCGACCGAGCTCACATTGGTGATCGCTCAATGCGCACCGGTATTCTCAAACTGGCTGACAATCGTTACAGCTACTCGGACGCTGAGCAACTCGTTACCATCCCGGGGGATGCGGGAAGCGCAACCTTGCGAATCTGGCTATACCCAATCAGCGGTGAGGCAACCGAAGTCTCAGCTCCGCCGATCCCCGATCTGGCTACTTTCCGCTTTGGGAAGGAAGCGCTGGCAAGTGATGTGCAGTATATTTTGATCCTCGACCAGTATGGTAACTGGATCGACACGTTGTTCTGGCAGAAGCGGGATGATTCGAGTTGGCTCTATTTCCATTTCAACCTGCGTGCCTACGCTGGGGATACAATTTATATCCATTTTGGTACATATAATGATGGATATGGAGGTATTACCGCGATGTATGTAGACGATGCAGAATTAGAGGTATGCCGTTAATCAGGGTGGTTTGTCAATCGTTGTGTAGATTCTCGGGTTGGCCGGTATCCTGAGCAGGTACCGAAATTCGTCTGAGTGTCAAACTGCGGATGACCGCATAGAACATTAACATACAGCTATCTTCGTTGCGGAAGGCGGCAGCCATCTTGTGGCTGCGTTTTTTCACTTCACCGAAAAGGCGCTCGATAGTCTAATCGCAAATGACAAAAGGGCAAATGGGGGCCTTCTTTTTGTGTAGGGATTACATAACGT
>Ga0315284_10012789_pt1 | contig 11954 bp, 23 predicted proteins | sample YL17G09_16_MG_FD_203696 | JGI IMG/M metagenome (GOLD analysis project Ga0315284, IMG submission 203696) | Sediment microbial communities from Yellowstone Lake, YNP, Wyoming, USA - YL17G09_16 | ecosystem: Environmental > Aquatic > Freshwater > Lake > Sediment | place: USA: Wyoming | collected...
AAAAGATCGGGACGTATCATCATCAGTTGTACTTCGGAAATCTGCATAGGTAATCGTCAGCAATGATATTCGCTGTACAACTATTTGAATCTATCTACTGTCCGAATACGCGGATGATGGTCGGAAGCAATGCAATGAATGCAGATATTGCCGCGGATACCCCGATCCCAATACCAATGTACTTCCAGAATTCGGATTTGAGATCACCAATTTCCTTTTCCAGTGCATCGATTGTAGTACATTGTTCCCCGTACGTTTTGATAATCCATGTGATGTTTGTGGTAGCTACGGCAATGTTCGTTGTAGCCACGGCAACGTTTGCGGAAATCTGCGATTGTGAATCACAAATGTTTTTGATGTCGTTAACAGCGACAGCTACGATGGCGACGGATTGTGCCTGTGCGTCGATTATTTTTTTGATATCTGCGTCTGTGTAAAGACCGTCACCCATTGTAACCGTCCGTTATACAATTGATCTACTTTTTCTTCCACTTTGTCATTTGTGTGACAGTGCCGTACTTGATGGAAGCAAGTTGCATGCGTTCATCCCTTGCACCAAAGACGACCATGGATAATTTTTGAACAATGGTTTTTGACTGGGAGAATGCGTCGATAACAGCCTGGATTGCTTTCTTTGCCTCTTCGATCTTCGATACAAGTACGTCGAGCTCTTCTTTCGACAAAACACCATCTTTTACAGCGTCGAGATAACTCTGTGAAAGATCAGTCAATGCACGGAGTGCTTCCCCGAGCGCAGATGCCTGCGACGCGAAATACTTTGCCACGAGTGCAAAGAGTATCGAGATAACCAGCAGGATCAGCTGCGAGTTCTCTGCAACGAATTGCATTAAATCTATCATGTGTGGTATCACCTAATATAGTATGCACGTAGAAGTATTTATATACTTCGGCGTGTAATATCATATCTATGCCACGAAAAAGACGTAAGCCAAAATGGAGACTCAATCCCAGGGAACTCCCAGAGTGGGCAGATGATGTTACATCGCTTGCGGGAGACATTCTTCCAGACGAAAGGATGATCGCAGTGCCAAAGCGTTACAGTAGTGATGTTCCAGCAACATCAGCTCTCACAATTATCGGCGCGGCAATCGCCGTGATCGGAGTGTACGCGTATCTGACGAATAAACCCCCATCCCCTCCGGTGGGATAAAGGAGAGAAATCATGCCATCGTTAAGACAGTCATCGGCAGCCGCAAAGCGATATAGACAATCACGGCAAATTATCCCATGGTCTCCAAATTTAGAAATTGTACGGAAACATCGTCCGTACATACCGTGGGAAACCGATGTCGGAACATATAGCTCTTTGGGAAAGGAGTTGTACTTTTATCCAACGGCTGGGCAAAGCACGACTGGTGCCATAACAGCAGAAGGGGTAATGGTTGTTGGAGCAATAGCGATTGCAATCATTGGGATTTACTTCTGGATTACCAAAACTCCAAAATTACCGGAACCACAGTGATCTACATGGTACGAAAGAAGATACATCCCATCATACCGCGAATACAACCGCGGAAACCACAGCGATTAACACGGGCTACATTAGAAACGTTCATCAATAAGTTGCACAAGCGCGAACTCGAAGACAATGACGAAGAAGATTGTTCTGGGGAAGGATATATCTCCGCGTGCAATGAAATACGAAGACAGTTTGGATTACAAACTCCAAAAACTCTTTTACCGTGGTGGGCAAAGTAATATGACGCGTGCACACAGTGACCACGGGGTATCCCCGCTCACAATTGCAATAGGTGGCGGAATAGTACTTGTTCTTTTTACTGCATGGGCATACTGGATGAACGATTGGAAATCCAAACACCCGGACGATTAACATGGTAATGTCGGATTACGAATTGAAGTGGCGATTATCCGAGTTGAGTAGCTGGATACAAGAGGGTAGGAAGTTTCCAAATAATTATCAAAACATTCAGAATATAAGTACAATCTCCCTGAATCTCGTGGACGATCTTGTAGAAGAACGGTTTGAACTCATTGACAAAGTTAAGAAATTAAAAGAAAGATTGCGCGAACTCGACCATGCGAACATTTATTAACTATAAAACCCAATACTATCTTATGTTCAGACACGATGAAAAGGAAAAGAACCTAACTGTTTTAAGTAGCTTGTCGTGTCGCTCACTCCTCAATAGTCTGTGAGGATTTTTGTATTGGTTTTAAATTTTTTGCCCCGATGAAAGAGTGGCTGAATTTCCACGCCTGCTAAGCGTTGGCATCCGATCGGGTGGCACAGGTTCGAATCCTGTTCGGGGCGTTGGGCGTATAGCAAACTGGCATTGCGTCGGGTTGCAGACCCGAACAACCAAGTTCAATTCTTGGTGCGCCCTCTATGCCGTGGTGGACAGTGCGGTGCGTTAACACCTCCTGAAAAGGTGCGCCTCCGTTGGGGGTTATAGGTTCAATTCCTATCCACGGCGTTTGCTCGTGCAAAGATATATTAAGGCGCGAGTTCAATTAGTATGTATGGCAATGACGAAATCCGAGTCGGGAAAACTCGGTTATATTGCAAGCGCTGATAAACACAAACTTAGATACGCTCGTATCAAAGAACTGTACGAAAACAATCCCAAAACCTGTCATTATTGTGGGAAATCGCTTTCGTACGAGATACGAACAAATAAGTACTGTAATCACTCGTGTTGCGCTTCTCATAATAATCTGGGGGTATGTAGAAACAGAAAAACACTTGGGCAATCACTACCACAACAAAAGGAACCGAAAATTCCGTGTGTATATGTATGCAAATGGTGTAATAAAGTGTTACCTAGAAAATTATCATTCTGTAATTTAAAATGTTATAGTCTCTATAAAATACAAATGATGATTAAAACCGAATCGGTTACACACAATCATAAACGCGCCATGAAATCATATCTAATAGAAACACGCGGACACCAGTGCGAAGATTGCAAATTTACTAAATGGAAAGAACAATTAATTCCACTCGAACTTCATCATATCGATGGAAATGTAGAGAATATGGAATTAATAAATCTAAAGTTATTATGTCCAAACTGTCATACCCTCACAGACAATTACAAATCCAAGAACAGAAACACCAATTCGAATAGAAAAATCTATGGAAAACATTGAGTGGTTGGAACAGCAGCCGACTTCACCACCCTGAGACGGTGGACGAGGAAACGTCGCAAGTGCGAATCTTGCACCACTCATCTGGTGAGTTCCGGAGCGGTCAAACGGGCGAGACTTAAAATCTCGTGCATAGGCTTGCGGGAGTTCGAATCTCCCCTCACCAATCCCCATTGGGTACACCGAAATAACACCGGCGTTAACTTCGGTGTACCGCAGTGGGAATTATCACAAGTGGACGAGTGGTGGAATTAGTATACACACCATCCTGTTAAGATGGTACCCTGCAAGTGCAAGTCTTGTCTCGTCCGTTTGGGTGTGTGTATGCCGAATCTGGTCAGGCAGTCGCCTTAGAAGCGATCTACGTGTATGGGAGTTCAAATCTCCTCACACCTATTAGACTCCGTAGCCAAACGGTTGAAGGCACCCGATTCAAAATCGGTACTAGGAAACACTCGCGGTTCGAATCCGCGCGGAGTCATGGAAAAGTATATAAGCCTTGCTGTGAATATAACTGTGTATGACAGATGATACACTTCCCACATTCGGACTCCCGCCAATAGTCATTGGATCTATTTGCGCAATATCCGCTTTTCTTCTTGCAACTGTAGCTCTCGGAGTGGTTGTGAGTGGACAGAAAAGAGAAAGAATACGATTATCCGATGCCCCCACCGCGCGCGCTGCGCGTCCTCCGTGGTTATATCGTTCTCCAACTGGTCGCGGACTGATGGAACGAAAATAATTAGATTTTTTCCAAGTATTTCTTTATTACATCTCCGTGACAAGGCAACGGCTTGCAATGGCAACCGAGCCGCCGCGCATCGTGTATCAGGTGCAGGTCTTTAAGTAGATTCTTTACAAAGTATTCCTCATACTTCTTGATGGATTCTTCCCGGGTGCACGTAGAATCGATTTTAAAGGGGTTTCCCCAGCGGGTACGGCGATCTATGAGATAATCGCCTTTAACAAGCCCGAAGTCCTTGCAAGTGCGGATATTGACCACTTCAACTCGTAACATCTTTTTCCTCCAAATCGTATTTTGATTGGAGCATTAGTCTCAGGTACTTATACATGTCCTCAATCCTCGGATCATTCGGATCGCGTTCTCGCAAATGCATTAACGCCCACCCAATGTGCAATACCAATCCGTCGAAATACCGAGCTTCGATAACATATTTCTTATGACTCTCTGACATTTTTACCACCTTTTACAAATACTAAAATCAACTCATAGTTTGTAATTCCATTGGAAAACATTTCGCCAGTTGTAAGAAACTTATTACCATCTTTCCGAATTACCGGAGCAAGCGTTTCAAACACCCCGTTAAACCGCAATTCGGTTAAAGATTCAGCCGAAGACATATCGTGTTCAACATAATCGTTCGCACCGATGTCTTTCAGGAATCTTTTAAGCGTCTCACAATTCGGACAGTTTTCTAGGGTGTAGACGATGAGATCGGTCATATCGGCATTTCCGCCATTTCTTCTTCCGTAAAATAACACTGCCCACCATAGAACTCGTTTATGATTTCTGTATACCAATCTTCCCAAAAGGCGCGGTTGTTGTTGGTATCTGCGTGATGAGATTTACAAAGTGCAACGAATTTCCTGTCTTTGACATCTTCGCCTTCCTTACAACATGTTTTCTTGTCGTAATGTACGTGATGTACCGAAAGATCCTTGCCATTTTCCTCCTGGGTCATTCCGCACGCTACGCATTTGTGATTGAAGAATGCGCGGACACGTTTTCTAAACTTCCGATTAAATTTTGGACAGTATGGTTCAAATGAAACCCCACCTTTCCACGACGGGTTGTTTTCTCCGCTTAATTGTGGACAAGATTTTCCTTTATTCCACGGATCCGATCCAAGGCGTAATTTAGATATTCGTTCGCGCACCTCATTGGAATGGCTATAAAGACCCATACACCCTTTATTCCGCGGGGGTTTGCCAAACATTGGATTTTTACTTCCGCGCACGCTCCGTTGTTTGTTTCTTTCCGAAAGATTTGGATTTTTCATACCTTTATTCCATGCTGGTAATGGTACGCGTTTCCCACTTTCGAGATCTCTAAGGTAGGTGTCGGACACCTTCTTGCGATTTTCTTTTGATTTGTTTCTTTCAACAACGTCGGGGCGTTTTCTTCCGATATTTGCAGCAATCATTGGGGCAATTCTCCATTTTATATATTCGGGCGTCCCTCTTTTCGGTGGCATAATTAGATCGAAACGTGGACGTCTTTGGTAATACCCGAGAACCGAATTCTTGGAGTACCAGTCCCATTGGGACGCAGACATTTTTGCTGGGCATACTTGGAATACCCCAAGAACGTCCCCGCACTCACATATAATCGCTTGATTTTGGTCACGCTCTTATTGTGGAAATCGGGTAGAAAAAATTCGTCTTTGGTTGCTGCGTCGAGATGTCTGTGTGAAGTTATAACACAATCGGCGCTGTAAACCGATCCAAAATCGCGCGTTGCATTTATCGAACTTCCAGCAAGTCTTCCGCCCATAACTCCATGCGTAGCGACTATACTATACCAGATACTCGATCCCTTGTGATGTGTATCGGTGCCCGTTTTTCTGGATCCAACTCCCAGAAATATCATGCATATTGGTTCGACATACCGATCCAAGATACCAAGATCTTTGGCAAACTCGCGATCATAATTATGTCCCAAAAGTTTTAATGCGCGCGCGGGGTGATTGCTTCCACCCACAACAGCGAGAATCTTGTCGTTGATATCATACTCCTTGATCATTTCCACAATCCCCTCGCTTTGTGCTTGTGGTGTTATGGGTTTCTGTGTCCAAACTTCCTCTCCACCAACGCCCCCGGGTATGATGCAGTTAATCAAGTCTCCGTTAAAAATGCAATACGCTTCTGGAACCTCTGCAATGATTTTAAGGTATCCGCGGAATTTCTTTTCATCAAACGTCGGATCTCCGTAATGGAGATCGCAAAGTGGATAGATATACACTTTTTCGAGATCCGGAAGGCGTTTCTTTAAAACTGGAATTTCGGTTGTGTCTGGAATTCAAATCACCTTGATTTTTTAAGAATTTCATAATAGTATTGGCTTTTCTGGTTAAAAAAGGTTCGGATGGTCTAGTATTCCCCGTTCCAGATCTCGTCGGGTTCGTATCGGGGAACCTGCATATCTGACACCCAGTAATCCAGCGTATCCGCGTCTACCATTGCGAGGCGACCCATCCACCCGCCACCACAATCACACAGGGTGAGGTTATTGAACGTAATTGGGTGTGATATGGTCTTGTCTATTAACTGGGTCGTGGTGTGCCCCACAAACACGTGATTATATTGTTTAATGACATGTGTGCGCGCATACTTGATGAGTGTCCTGTCCCACGTAAGGAAATCGAGCTTTTGTTTCTCTATTGGAACTTTCGGATTAAATCCCCCATGCACATATATATTGTTTTTCTCATCTACAAAGTACGGGAGAGACTTCTCAATGAATTCTTTGTGCGCGCGCGGCACGTTCTTCCTGTCGTAATCGTATGATTCTATCGTAGCAAGACCACCCTGATGTGTCCACACCGGGAGTTCCGTTCCGTTAGTTATCCAATCGTAAAACCATGGGTAATCGTGATTACCAATTACATCGATGCGATTAGGCACGGTAAGTAACAAATCGTAACATTGCCGCGTTTTGCGTCCACCATCACAAATGTCCCCAAGAGTAATAAGACGATCTTTTTCGATGTTAAATGGAGTTTCTGTCAGGAGATAACGTAGAGCAGAGTAACGCCCGTGGATATCACTAACCACATACGTTTTCATGATGTTCTCCGTTCTACTTCACGATCAAACACGTTCCGATCTTTGATAATTGTTCGTATTCTTAATATAAGCTGATACGTATTGAGATATAAAATATCGTATTCTTCCGGCGGAAGTGTCTTAAATCCGTGGCGGAGCACGTGGTAATTTTTAACCAGGGTGTTTATCATAGAAATTCCAGTTTCATACCACACAAGCGTGTCCGCGCGTTCGTCGAGTGTAATTATCCCGGCGGAAAGATTGTACTCGTCGAAAATGAGAGCTTCTTTGAATTTGGATTTCAAATCCGATTCGCCATTTTCTACTCGTTGTAAATCGTATTTCGAATAGTTCTCGGTAAATAAGCTGTCATATATATGCGAAAGCGCACTATCGGTATCGTGCAACCAATTGTCCGATGGAGTGCTATCGTGAACCATATATTTATATAATATGGACACAAAGGTTAATAAAGGTATGCAATGGGTTGAATCGTGAAGCGCGAAGAACATATACTTTGGAAAACTGTTGATGCATATGAGGTAATAACAGAACTCCAGTTCCGAAAATCTCGCGGGGAGATCGATGCATACCAGTACGCCACACTCGTCCAGCCAATTTGTATGGAAGTTATGAACAAGCTCTTGTTACTCATTGAGAAAAACGGGTTCATAACAAAAGCTATAGAAACCGCCAAAGAATTCAGTAAGGAAAAGTGGGACGAACCGGACAGACATGGGAAATACTCAAAAGAGTACAACGAATTACAAATGAAATTATTTATTGCCGATTGGATTGCGCGGGAATATGAAAAATTCATGATACGGTTCCGGCATGCAATATTCGAACCGGATCCCATAAATCGCGCATCCGAACTTGTGATTGGAATGGATTCACTTAGCAACTGGGCACACGGATGCTTCTATATTTCTGGGCACGTTATGAAAATGTCCCCGATAACCGGGGATTTTAAAACGGATCATAAGACGTTCGTGCACATGCTATATCTTCTCTATGCAAAAGGCATTGCCGAAGCGCGCGCATGGTTGCTTGAGCGAATGCCCCCGGAGTTTTAATATGGTTCACGATGAATTTCCATCAGATATGTGGTATCACGATGCAATGTTAGAGCGTTTTTTATTAACAAATTGGACTACACATCTAAGCTGGAAGTATAAATATCCCGGGTACCTTGACAAGATAGAACCCATGATATTTTATAACATGGATAAAAAAGGCAAATATGTCCCGGTTGATCAGAATGCGGACAAACTTACCCACTACGAACAAATGGTACGAACCGTGGATAAATATGAAACAAAATTAAATGCGCGGTTCTCCGAATCGTTTATTCTTGCAGGATATTATGCTTCCACGGGTTTGATAACGCAAGAAGAATACAATCGTATAGAGGAATGGTACGATACTGTGACCAAGATGGTATCGGATATAACCAGAAATTTCAGGATGATCCGTGGCTGGAAAACGTTGCCCGACGAAGAGTATGATATTATCGGAAAGAATGTAGAGAATCTTGCGGAGCTCCTGCGTGAAGCCATCCGGGACAGATACACATTTGAGCGCGAAGTGGAGCTGCGGCAGCGGGATAAAACACGGTGGAGAGTTTAGCGATACATTTTTATATGTAATGGACATATATTCATACTATGACTACATATTACATTACCGAAAAACAATTGCGCGACTTTGAATATACTGCTGGTTTTACAAACGATAAAATTGCGAATGATCAAACATATGAAATATCACTATCGGTTGAGGAAATACGAAAAAACCAGAAATTAATTTAAATCACTTCATCCATGGGTCGCCCGCCGAGCAAATCGATGCGGCGCTGGGCTTCTTCCTTTGAAATATAGTATTTGCTGACAATATCATCGTTATCGTCCATCATCGTGCGCAGGGTAAGAATCATCAAAGCCCCGCGCACCGTTATCCCAAGTTTCTTCACGGCATCGTCCATTTAAATACCCAGTATGAATTGTATGCGAACATTTATTAATGTTGTGGTCATATCTATTTAGGAAGCGATAAAGAGGTATAATGAAAGAAATTTCTCTCACCCAAGGAAAAGTGGCTATTGTAGACGACGAGGATTTTTTAAGACTGAATAAATTCAAGTGGCATGTGAAATGTGATTGCAATACATTTTATGCAGCTAGATGGAACTATTCCGCGTTTCCACCACAATATATCCGCATGCATCGTTTGATTTTAAACGCTGCGGTAGGAACGGAAATCGATCACATAAATGGAAATGGTCTTGATAATCGTCGAGAAAACATTCGGTTTATAACGCACCGAGAGAACCAGCAGAATCAACATATCCAGAAAAGTAGTCGGTTTCCAGGTGTATCTTGGAACAAACAAGCTAAAGACTGGCGGGCATTCATAAAAATTGGCACGGAAAAAAAATATCTTGGACATTTTAAAAACGAAGTTGATGCTGCGCAAGCCTATCTCGATGCGTGCAAAAAACCAAAGCACCCGAACATTTATTAATCATAAGAGCCAATACTATTTACACTCCGGGGTGGTGTAACAGCAAGCACACGTGCCCCATAAGCATGAGAAGAACGTGCAACTCGTTTCCCCGGAATGCAGTCCCGTAATGTAGCGGTCAATCATTCCCGGTTCTGAGCCGGGGAACGACAGTTCGAATCTGTCCGGGACTATGAGGCATTCGTGGTGTAAGCAGTTTTCGCACAAGAGATTGTGAGTCTCTGAGAAAGGGTGCAAGTCCCTTCGATTGCCCTTGGACGCATCGTATAACAGCCATTATCCCGGACTGTCGATCCGGGGAACGGAGTGCGACTCTCCGTGCGTCCGTCCCACGGAGGTGGGTAAATGAGAAAACCAAAAGAACCAATTGTGATTGAAGGAGTAGTAAAGATGATTGAAGACCCCATCGACACATTCGGGGTGTTCCACAAAACAGACAATCACTTCGATTACCTCACAGAAATCCTTCGAGATATCGAAGGGAAAAAAGTAAGGGTAACAATTGAGCAAATCAAGTAAAAATGTAGATGAGATACTATGGACGAAGAATTTCCACCACGTGATGAAATAGTAGTAATAATCAACCCGGATGGATCGGTGTATCCATTTATGACCATCTTTGATCCCGTAAACGAAAGCGAGGACGAGCTGGTAGATTTGATAAAAAACTACCTTGAAAATCATGGAAGGAAACTCGGTACATTTTACTCATCGATATAAAAACGAGTCCCCGTAGTTACAATGTAGAACGCCCGCCCTGCATTCGAGAAAACGACAGGAAAGCGGGAGGCTCCGGGTGCAATTCCCGGCGGGGACATCGGCTTACACCCTAGACCAAGGGAGTAGGTCATTCGCATCCACATTAAATCATACACATATTATCGGCGGGTAGTCTAGCCCGGAACAAGGCGCGGGGCTTCGAACCCCGTTTTTCGTGGGTTCAAATCCCACCCCGCCGGTACAACATAAAATGCGCGACCATAATCTAACAGTAAGGAACAGAGGTTCTCAGCCTTTGGGTCTGGGTGCAACTCCCAGTGGTCGTATTGGGCGCGTAGCTCACCTTGGTAGAGCTCCGGACTCTTAACTGAAATCGGGGAGAAATCCGGGGGTAGCGGGTTCGATTCCCGTCGCGCCCGTTCACCCAAACATTTATCAACAATGACATCTGATATATTGGTATGGTAACGTCAGTACTTAGAACAAAGCAATTCTCGAATCACCCGGATCGCGCATTGAGAACGATTGAAAATGACATCGATCGACTACTCAAAGACCTTCGCAAAAAGCAGTGGACTATAACAGTGATGTCAGAATACTTAACAGAGGGCGATCAGAAGTTTATAAAGAAAATTACAGACGATATACTTGCTACGTCTAACAGAATAAAAGAAAAAGTCAATGAACTCGGAAACATAGCTTGGGATATGGGATTGAAAAGCGAATTGTAATAAACTACACATCCAAACATTTATTAACAATGAAATACATACACATATGGTATGTCATATCGGAACTTCGTCATAACAATTCTCGAAACGCGGGAGACGTTTAGCGAAGGTACCCGACTTTTTTCGGGGAACTAACCTTCCCATAATGCGGTTTAATTTTTAGCGCGACCATCGCACAATTTGGGAGTGCACTGCATCGAAGATGCAGCAGTTGTCTCGGTTCAAGCCCGGGTGGTCGCATCAGCCGGTGAATAATGCCGGCGAAGGCTCCGAAGCAGCACTGGTGCTGTGCCCGCCCTGTAAGCGGGAGTTAGTGGGTTCAAGCCCCACCGGAGCCTCTCAGCACCCGTGGTGTAAAAGCAGCACATTACTTTGACAGAGTAACGGCGACGGCGCAATACCGTTCGGGTGCATAGCGCTCATAGTACAGTAGTAGTACGCTTGTCTGATAAGCAAGAGGTCGCAGGTGCAACCCCTGCTGGGCGCATGCGCGCTGGTGGTCTAATGGTAAGACACTACCTCGCCAAGGTAGGAATCCGGGTTCAATTCCCGGCTGGTGCATCCGGTGGTGATTTCGAATCCCACCGAAAGCATAATTATATAAATACTAACATCCAATAGTACTTATATGAGAAATAGAGATATGAGTAAAGCAAAAGAGAAGAACATAGAGAATCGGTTAGAACGAATACGACAGTACAATCTCAATCCAAAGCTGTGCAAAACGTGTCAAACTCCGTTATCATACGAACAATTGCTACAAGGAAATGAATTCTGCAAGCACTCTTGCAGTGCGATGTATAACAATAAGCATAGAGTAATTATCAATCGCAGTAATAGGAGAGAACCGCAACTATGCATCGTTTGCAAAAAAGAAACAAAACCAAAACGCATGTTCTGCGAACCCAATGGAAAATGTGACCTAATATATCATATGAATAGATCACGCGATAATGGTATTCCAATTGCCAAAGATACCATACGTAGATATTTACTACTTACACGAGATCGTGTCTGTGCGCGGTGTGGCTTATCAGAGTGGTTAGGAAATACAATTCCGCTGGA
>Ga0315284_10012790_pt1 | contig 11953 bp, 9 predicted proteins | sample YL17G09_16_MG_FD_203696 | JGI IMG/M metagenome (GOLD analysis project Ga0315284, IMG submission 203696) | Sediment microbial communities from Yellowstone Lake, YNP, Wyoming, USA - YL17G09_16 | ecosystem: Environmental > Aquatic > Freshwater > Lake > Sediment | place: USA: Wyoming | collected...
CCATTTGGATCATTACTGGTTGGTGGACATGGAAATGGAGATAAATTACTTACTTGGACTGTATTCATATGACATTTATGACAATGTTTGTGTTTGTGACAACGTTTGTGTTTAGAATGTTTGTATTTCTCTTCATGACTTGATGATTCAGAACTATGACAGCCCATTTATATTATTATACATTATAATAATAATTTATAATGATATATATTTATGGGAAAATTATGTTAATTGAATCTAAATTATAAAAAAATGAAATAACATTTATTTTTTTATAAATATTGGACGATTATTAATTTTTAAAGCATAATTGTACTTGAATAAATGTCTGTCTTATTATTTGGATCATTATTAGCGATACCATAAGAATTGTAGATCTTATTACAATAACTTTGTGTACCCATATAATCACCAATAAAATAACCAGCAGGGATAATAGCTTCCCCCCCAACCAATGGTACGGCATTTCTAAAATTAAATGAATTTTTTGTCATTCTTATTTCTTTTACTAATTTGACAGTATTATCACATTCGTTATAATGAAATATATCCATCCAACGATCAGTTTCTAATGGTAATGATGTATTAGCATTTGGAAGATGATTACGGAAATCATAATAAGATATAGCAACATCGCCATTTTCAAGTATTGTAATTGCAGGATTAAATGCTTGTACAGATTGATCCCTATTAATCTTTCCAATTGTTTTCCATGTTTGAGCTGCATCTAGAGAAACAAATAGGTAAAGACCTGATGGAACTGGATTTGGAACATTTAATAAAGAATCTAAAACAGCAACAGCAAATATTCGATTTCTCTCACGATCAGATGCCACGTTCGGATTTCCGTCACCACCACGAATAAGAGTTCCATAATCATCAGGATCAACAATTTGGGTAGCAGTTTGTCCAGATCCTCCATTAAATCTAATATCTATGAGGACTGGTTTGGACCATGTCGTACCTTGATCTAATGAATAACAAGAATACATTAAATTGTATTGATTAGTTGCACCATAATCAAAACCTGGCTCGTCATTAAAACAAGATATAATTTTAGAATAAGGCTTATCTGGATTATCTAAAAGTGTAAACTGACTAATACCAATACTAGTATCAGATATACCAACACTTGGATCATATCCCAAACTAAGATCTAACGCTGGAGTTTGTGCATAATTCATCACTGAACTCCAATTAGTTCCATCAGTTGTTTTAGAAAACCCTAAATTACTTTGATAATGAGTAAAATCAGTTGCATAGTCTACTGCCCAATAACGAGTCCATCCCATATAAGCAGTATTCCCTGTACAATCTTGGGGATCAACAACTAAGGTAGGATAATCTGAACCGTTATCATTTGGACCTGTTAAGTTACCTGATTGAGGATCGATGTATTTAACATACGTAAATGTTTGTGTTTTTACATCATATTTCGCAATAGTAACATCAGATTGGAAATTAGCAACAACATTAAAAGGAAGACCAGCAAAAAGAATATCACCATTTGATGTTATCACAACATGTGGATCAGATGTACGTTCATATAAACCTTCATAACATGTGACATTTGGAAGAGCAATTGGATCACCAAAAGTATGACCACCATCCAATGAAATTTTCATGTAATCTGCATTACAACCACCTCCATGATTATAACGATCTTGTTGATAACATATAACAACCATAGGTTTGTCTTCATTTATAGGATTGTACCCAACTGCAATACTTGGTTCGGCTTCAGAATTAGAGAAAACTGCACCGGTTCCATTTGGATCATTACTAGTTGGTGGACATGGAAATGGGGATAAATTACTTACTTGAACTGTATTTATATGACATTTGTGACAATGTTTGTGTTTGTGACACTTGTGATGTTTAGAACATTTACGTTTCTCTTCATGACTTGATGATTCAGAACTTGATGATTCAGAACTGTGACGACCCATTATATTATTATATGACATATTATTTAATGATTCGGGGGAAGAAATATATGCAAAAATTTAAAATAAATCATATTTTAAATCTTATTTGTTCATTTTATATGCATGTTCATAACAATATTGACCTTTGTATAAATCATTAGTACATATTACATATATATTGACATATTAAAAAAATATTTGGATTTTAGTAATTTCAAATATAGTACCACATACATTTAATTTTATCATATTATTTAAATAAATAATATGTTTAATATATTATTGTTCTTCTGTAACTGTATTATCAGTTTCTGTACCATATAATGTTACAAATTTATCATGTTCAATCACATTTGTTTCTTTGTACATATCTGCATAATAATTTTCTATTTCTTTATCATTGGCGATATCATTTAAGAAACCAATACATGTTATTTTTTCATCACCATCATAAAATTTAACTGTTTGAATTATCACTTTTATAAATTCTTGTGCTGCTAATAATTTTGATTCTCCCCCTTTATGTTTGTATCTGATATTATTATTATTATCTTTAAAAAATACATTTTCATTTATCCTATTGTTTGTTATGACCACAGTTATTGGTCCATTTATTCCAATCATTAATAATTTATTAAACTTATTAATTTGACAAACAATTTGCATGTTCTTCATTGGTAAACATAATTTACATGAAAAATCTAAACTGAATAATGCCGAACAATCTACATTTTCAGCTTCTATAACTGCTTCACCATATTTGAGTATCTCTATAACCTTAATAATAAAACCATATTTATTAAAACATTTATTAACTGTTTTTTCTTCTAAATTTTTTTTCAAATTTAAATATACCTTTTCATTCATTTGATGAGGTTGTAAAATTACTGTAGTACTCAATTTTGTCGTAAAATATGGATTTGTAATCATTATGTCTTATATTACTTATATAATAATATTTTATATCATTTTAATTTCAATTTTTTTATTATTTAATTTATTGAATAATAAAAATAATTGAAAACATATTTATTATTTGATCCATTAAAAAAATGGTCTATAGTATGGATAACCATAATATCCTGACCAATATGGCCATGTCCTATAAGCTCTTTTTGGTCTCACACCATAAACATATGGATAATAATCTGTAGCATTACCAATTAAATATTCATCCATTGGACCTTTTGCATTCAATTGTATCAATGCTCCACCATCTGATGCCATATTTTCTACATTATTTGATTTATATACAAAAGCAAAAGCCAATATAATTAATATTATAATTATAACTATAACTTCAGTACTCATATATTATAGTACAATTAAAAAAAAATTGAAATACAAATTATATAAAAAATATTTTATAAATACATTATAATTATAAATGACATCGTATGAAAATGTAGTGGATATTATTAAACAATGTATCCCTAAAGCTCAAGCTAATCTGACGCAATCAGAATTTGAACAATTAAAAACTAATATTATCCTAACAAAATATATTATTGATAAACAATTTGAGAATAAACATATTACCAAAACAAAATCTTTACAATATTTAAATTCTAAATTTGAAAATGAAAAATATATTGAAAGGTCACTCAGTGAACCAAAAAAATTAAAAACGATTAATGTAAAAATATATAATGCATAATTTTATTTATAAATAATTAAAAGTAAAATATATGTATGTCACTTAATTGTCATGAACAATTGTATTATGATGCATATAAAATAATTGAAAAAGTTAACATGATGCATCATAAACAATTGTTGTCATTTTGTCACATGTTGTACATCATATTATGATTTCTATTGTAAAACATAATATTTAAAAAACATGTGATTCATAACGCGTGACAACATATATATTAAACTATAACTTTAGGAACAAAATCAATTGTCATAATATGTTTCAATAAATCTACATGATAATCCATTTGAATTTCTATATGTATGAATCTTTCCTCTTCCACTATTTTTGTTATTACTAATTCAGATTGACAACTTGCGTGATTGAATGAATTTCCAATAGTTTTTATCATAATTGTTCCAAATAATGTGTCACATTGTGGATCCAAATAAGGTTCTACAATCATTTTAAAATTATCCATTTCTAAACTTAAATTTTCATCACAAAATATAAAATATTTATTATCATCTTTACTACAACAATCAAACCAACAATGATCAATACATGTTGTTATATCTTTACATGAACATTTTATAATTAATCCTGAATGTATGTCATCTAAAGGTTTGGCTGCTTTTACATTCAAATTATCAATATTATATTTTGATTTTAAATATTTATCAAATTCTCCATCTAAATTATGATCACTAAAAAAATATGGATCTTTAAGATCCAATTCACAACCATTTTCTTTATAGAAATATCTTTTAAAACTTTTGTGTTTTTTTATTGGATTAATTTTTATTTTATCATCTAAATACATTTTAATGACCTTTTTATCTAAATCAATTGTTTTTAATAATTCTTCCATAAATTCACTTTCATCTTCTATACAAATATCATTTATTGACATTATTGATGATGTCATAGTATATGCACTCGCTATTTTAATTCCATTATATATGTCCTGAAATGATTCTGTGTTATTATATTTATATTCATATTTTGACCCGGATCTGGATAATAATTCAATGCTAAATATATCATTATCTACTATTTGTTTATTTATCGGTATTTGTACTAATAATTTTTCCAAATGTTCTGGATAATTTATTATTTTATTTGGTGTTTGTCTCAAGGATAAGCATATTTCATATAAATCTTTAGCTTTTGTATTATTTAATTCTAATTCAAAATATTGTGCTTGTCTGAATAATTGTTTAGTCAAGTTTTTAATTTTAAGTTCTAATTCTGTTTCTGTATCATTTAATTTAGTACCGTATGCAACTAAATCAGTACGTAAAACATATTTTATTTCAGTATTTGACACTGCTTTGTGCAATAACCTTTGGTCAAAAATTACTGCCATCCCCACTTTAGGTAATATTTGAAATGTGTCACAATTTATTTTATTAAGTATATCAAGTTCTTCAATACTTGTATAACCATTATGTATAAAATCATCTTTAGGTGCAATAAAATTTATACTTCCATCCGTATTATTTGTTAAATATATCAAAAGTGTGTAATTTGATTTAATATTTTCATTTTCTGTAAATTGTGCATCTCTGTGCCAATCAAAACCATTAGAGTTAGGTTCATATTTGTTTATTCTTAAACATCTATTGATATTATTATTATTTGACCATTCATAATTATCTGTATTGAAACCATATGGTTTAACTTTATTATTTTGTAATCTTTTAAGGAATTCATCATTATTTAACCTTTTTTCTATTGTATCAATTAAATAATTATTTTTATCAAAAGCTAAAATTCTTTCTGAATCTCTATAATTTATGTCATAGCTTTCTTTTAATGATTCAAAACCTATCTTATTACAAGAATTTATAATTTCATTACATTCGTCAATACTTAAAAAATCTTCTATTGTCCAAATCCTATATTTATTTCCTAATTTATGTTGTGTTGCTATAGAATCTGTGAATAATTTAGGGTTATCATGTAAAAAATCTACAGTGACTTTTACATCCAATGTTTCCAATGATTTTTCACACTTGACTTTCATGTTTATTATTTTACTATTGTTTTATGTAATATTATGATTTATTTTCAATTTTATTATTTGTGTTGTTTGAATAATATGATAAAAAAATTGAAAATTTAAGTGCTAATTAGGTCTTTTATTTCGAAATATTGTGCCCTGTCATTACAATTGTTTAATATGGGTAATATTTTAGGGTTGAACAATGTTGAAAATTTTTCTCTCATTGTGGAACTCGTTCTTCGTAATTTTTTGGACAATTATGGTAACAAGCCCTACAAAATAGCATCACTGTTAAGTACATTGTCACATACAACTTCTCGAGCCACTTTATGCTATCTTGACAAAGAAATCCCGAATATGCCACTTACAAACATTAATAATGTCTTGACTTATGGTGGAACTGTAGACTTTATATGTTATTCAAATGGAATACATCAGGTATTGGCGCAAATGGTCAACCTTTCGAACGAGATGAAAAGAGACTTTATTCAGTCTGTAATTCATTTAGTATTTGAGTTTGGCTCACTCAGGACATTTCGGAACTTGGTGTCACACCTAAATTCCACTAAATATGAAGGTTTAACATTCTGCAATGTCAAAGTTGTAGCTTTAGTGATAAATCGAGACCCTAATATCGCAAAAGAAATCATTCGCTATTTAGTAACCAGTTTCAAATTAACGCCAGATATCTTATTGATTATTGCTCCTTTTTTTGATAAAGGAATTCTCGAACTTTATCTGAAAAATAATCTTATTGGAATAACAGAATTTCGAATTTTAGTCAAATTGCTTCTTCATCACAAAATATTTGAAAGCATCATCAAGAATCAAGAAAAACTTGACAAGAATTGGTTGAAAGAATTAGAAGGGGATTTTTTGTTTGATATTATAATCGGATATAATCACGTTGAATATCTTCCTAGAGCCAAAATTTTCTTGGATATAAAAGCTATAGAAACCATTCTCGCTTATTATGATGTCGAAAATATTGACACTCCTCTAAGTTTCCGCAACATTTTAGTCAAACAATTGTCAACCCTTAATTTTGAGTGGTTAATTGAAAATTCTCCTGAAGAATTACAAACAAAACTTTGCTCAAATTTTCTCCAAACTTACTTCGAACAAGAATGCAAATCTTGTGGAACATGTAATTATTGTTTTGTTATCCAATTTTTATGTGACTGCAAAAATGAATCGGTACTTTCGGCACACTCGCATAAATTGGATAATTCCACTTTCGAATCGATTTGCACTGTCTCGGGATGGTCACCTGAATTTCAACTCTTTATTATTCGAAAACTTTACGAAATCAATCCTTCTATGAAGGAAGAATATCTCGGATTGTTAATCCTTTTACATCAAGAAGAAGAAATACTCGAAATGTTGCCAAGAATTACTCGAAAAGACTACAATTTGATATTGAATGCCTTGAGAACATCAGATTTATGGACAGAATGTTTCAAGAAAAGATTATTCAACTCATTTGTTCATGCGTTTCCTGGAGCAATCAACTCTGAATTGGTCATTTCGGAATTGAGTGAATTAGGACTTTACTCATTGATAATCGAATTTATTCAGTTAGTTGATGACGAGTACATAGGAATCTTGGTAGGCACCATGTGCTATTTATCAAAAGAGGATTTGCATAATTTGCGAGACCTTGTCGAGGTATTATCTCTTTCACAAATGAATGTGATAGAAACCTATCGTGAAAAGTTATTCGAGTTGGGCATTATTCTTCCAGAAAAAGATATTACTCACGAAACGAATATTTCCGATGATGATAGTTCCTCTCTTTTGTATCAATGGGAAGATGATGATGATCAGTGCGAGTTATCATTTTAATACTAGCTCGGAAAAATGTTTAGGGAAATTCAAAATGTCCAACAGTATTTTTGTATATAAAATGAATAAAATACACAATTTTATTTTCTTTATATTTCTTTATATTAAAATATATATAAACAAATCAACATAAATACATGTAACATAAATATAATAATATGGATAACATCACTTACTTATGTATTGGAGCTGCTTATAATTCAGATAATGGCTTACAACAATTTCCCCCATTTTTAGAAAACTTGATAATAAATCATAATCTATATGCTAAAATAATAATTATAGATCCAGAATTAGAAGAGATTCCTGCATTAATACCTTATCTAACAAATAATTTAAATTGTAAATTATGTTACAACAAACAAAATAAATTTAAATTTCAACATAATCAAAATACTATTAAAGTTAGAATATTTAGACAAGCATTTGATTTTAATATACTTGATAATGGTATTGATTATATGAAAAATATTATCAGAAAAGTGTTAAATCATAAAACTTATTATCCTAAAGATACTTGTCTATTTTTTGTACATGATTTCAGTGGTTATGGGTTAGATAAAATAAATACAATTTTAAATACAGATTATAAAAATAATGATTTATACAAACAAAATGTCCAAATTGGGTTAGGAACAATTAAAGATTTTGGTTGTAGTCCAAATTTAAATAGTGATACATTCCAACCTATAATATTATCACAAAATAATATAATGAAAATATTAAATTGTAATTTGTTAAATAGTTTTGAAATTGCAGTAGTATTTTGTAGTGATATAAATGATATAATTAAAAAAGTGATGTTACAAATCATCCAACATAGATTAGATACTTATATTACCGATGTCATATGTGACTATAGAAAAATTATGTTATGTATAAAAAATAATAAAAATTATGAAATCAATTATGAATCTGTTTTGTGTGGGGAACCAAATATTGTTATACCAGGACAATCATATGATATGATAAAAAATAATGTTATTAGGAATTTATTACATCACATTTATAATATTGTTGATTTCCTAAATTATTATCCAAATTCATCTATAAATATATTTAATAAATTAAGAGTTTTTTGTGAATCAGATTCAGACATATATAACACATTAACTGTATTTAAAGAATGTGTTACAGATATGTTTAATTACATTACGAATATTAAGTTGCCTCATTTATCTAGTTTTTATGCAAAATGTGTAGATGATGATGATGTGTTAGCTAGTTTAATAAATATTAAAAAACAATAAAAAAATTGAAAAAAAAATATTATAATACGTTTAAATACATAAAATAATAACACATATGAAATTAAATATGTTATTATTCGCTGATCAGTATGCAAAGGAAAAAGAACTCAAAAAGTATAATAATCTACAACAATTAGATAATAATTGTAATAATTCTGTATGTAACTTGTCAGCTGAGGAAAAACAAGAATTGGCTAAATATATACATAAAAATTTTAATAAAATGGATGAATCAGAAATGAAACATATTGTCACAAAATGTTTGGATATGAGTACAATAAAAAACATATTGATGACATTTGAATTTAATTATTATAACTCAAGACCAGTGGAAATGACATTAGATTCATTTGTAAATAAAGCAAATGCTATATTTGACAGATATCAAACAAAAGTTGGGGGTTTTTTAATTGAAGATAAAAAATGGATTTTACATAAATATGACTCCAAATATTTCAATGTTTCAGAAAATTCAGTATTGTTCCAAAATACCATTGATGTATTAGATAATAATGATTATAGTACAAATGAATATTTGAATAAATTGGTTTCTAAATTAAATAAAATATCAACAAATATTGAAGTTAAACTTGAATTATTGGAAAAAAAAAAAATTACATATATTTTACTATGGTGTGATTTGATTGATCCAAGTGAGGATAGTATTGTTGGTTTATAATATAATTTTTTTATTATCATAAAAAAATTGATTTATTCAATCTATAAAATATATACTTATTTACAATCAATCAAATAATGTTACAATATCCTAAATTTATCGGTTTAGGTGCTATGATGAACACTACTGAAAATGTAGCCCTAAATGTCATTAGATATGCAATTTCATTACTTAAAAATAATCAAAAAGTTCTTATTGATACTGCAAGAGCATATGGCAATAATGAAATATTTTTAAGTAATGTGCTAAACAAATTATCATTAGAAGAAATAAATGAATTACATATTGTTACAAAAATTGGTATAAAGGAATTTTCTTTGGAAACAGAAAATCCAGATCATAGTTTATATATTGATAAAGATAAAATGTCTGACGCATATGTTGATATAGATGAATTACGAAATCAATGGACAATATCAAAAAATTTATTAAATCCAAATACTCTTCTATTACACAGGAGACATTATAATAATGAAGAATATATGAAACAATTATATTTTTTAAAAGAACTTGTTTATAATGAACAAATAGATAGTGTTGGTCTATCAGAGGTTTCCTTGAAAGATTTAAAATTAGCTAGAAATATTATAGGACCAAAAATGTGTTTTCTACAAACAGAATTTTCTATGCATGTCAGATTTTTAATTGATGATGGTTATTTAGATTATTGTAATGAAAATAATATTGTGGTTATGGGTTATTCACCAACTGGTAGGGGTTTTTGGACAGATGAATTCACACATAATAAATTGCCATTAGATTGGAGAACAATGTTAGGTATGTGGCAAAATTTTGATAAATTAAGTGTGTATTTGGATAAAGTAAGAGAATTGAGTAAAAATTTAAACATAAAAACAGTACAATTGGCCCTATGGTGGATATTACAAAATGGTGTCATTCCGATTGCTGGTTCAAATGATTACAATAGAAATATAATTAATTTAAATTCATTTGTATTAACGCTCCCTAATAATATTAAAAATGAATTGGATATTATTATAGAAACTATGCCAACTAATGTTACAACTAAAAATTTTAATAATAATGATAGAATTAAAAGGTATAAATAAGTTACATAATATATTAACCAGTAAAATTTTTTTTATGTAATATATTATTATAATGAACATACTCCCTGGCCAAAAAAATAGTTTAGGAGAACTTTTGGCAAGATACACAGGTGCCTCTGTAGAAAACGTAAGTGCTGTTTTAGCAAAACCTGCTGCTAATAAAAATATAATTAGTCAATTAGCAAAAACTGCTTCCATAACCGGTAAAGATGTAACTTTAAACTTTAAACAATCAGTCGTAGCAAGTGCAAAACAAATTAAAACTAAAGCGGAATTAAATGCATTGGAAAAATCATTTAAACAACAATTAGCACAAGATCCTTTTGTTTTATTAAATAAACAAAAACCTAATATTAAATTCAACATTAATCAATCAACTAAATCAGTAAAACATAATAATGTGAAAAACAATTGTAGAAATGATAGTTCTGATGAATGTTCTAAAGAAAAAAAATGTTGTGATGACAAATTATTTTGTAAAATTAAAACTTTACTCCCATGTGCTCCACATATTCCTATTAATTACCTACCATTTGTATGTGATAAACCTGGAACTTATTGTATTGTGAGAAACTTATATCATCCAAGTACTGGTCCAGCTATTTCTGTAACTGAATCAAATGTAGAAATTAATTTTGATAATTTTAAAATAACTCTTGGTCATGAAGACTCAACTGGTGTAGAGATTGGAAATGTTGAAAATGTATTTGTTCATTCAGGACAAATTGAAGGTAATCCTGATTTCCTTGACCAAGTTGGATTTGATATATTTAATACAAGTTCTATTGAAATCAAAGATATGGATATAACTAATGTCATGTTGGGTATCGTTGGAATATTAATTGAAAGTGGAGAATTTAAAGATTTATGTATCGAAAGATATTCACTTGTACAAGATAATTATCAAAATAATATGGGAATGTTATTATTAGGGAACACTGAATTGACTTTTAAAGATATAAAGATCAATGAATTTTATTTAGGTATTATTGCACTTTTTAATGAAGATGTTAAAATTAAAAAATTAGATATGTTAATGAATTTAGATCTTTTACAAAATTACAATGTTGGTTGTCTATTTCTCCTTAATTTTAGTGTGTCAATGGAAGATGTTACTATGTATGGATACATGTTAGGTGTTATTGGATTTTTAATGGATAATTTTTCTAGCAAAAATGTGAATGTCATATTAAATCAATTATATCCTGATACTTTTGCTTTTATTACTTTCTATGTTCAAAATATGTCAATCAAAAATGCGAATATTTCTAATTATGCAATTGGTATTTTAGAAGCTTTGAATTTTTGTGCATCTATTGAACATGTTAACTTGAATTTTGGTGTTGCACTTTTGCCTTGTGTAATGAGTAGTCCTTTGGCAATTACACCAAAATCGCTATATCCAGGTACCGTTGGAATTCTTATGCCAATATATGATACCAGTTTATACATTGATCAAGTAAATGTGTATAATTATTACAATGGTATTTACCTTCGTGGAATTGATGGATTTATCATAAAAAATTCAACTATTGGA
>Ga0315284_10012791_pt1 | contig 11953 bp, 10 predicted proteins | sample YL17G09_16_MG_FD_203696 | JGI IMG/M metagenome (GOLD analysis project Ga0315284, IMG submission 203696) | Sediment microbial communities from Yellowstone Lake, YNP, Wyoming, USA - YL17G09_16 | ecosystem: Environmental > Aquatic > Freshwater > Lake > Sediment | place: USA: Wyoming | collected...
CACCCCGCCCCCGACCCGAAATGGATGACGGAGCCCGTCTAGTTGAGTACTAAGCAGAGCTCCGTCCCCTTATCTTAAGCTGGGGGCTCTAAAGAACGCGAAGGGCAGAGTTCCACAGGCTTGCCCGTGGGTATCTACGAGCTATTTCTTCGTCTCGTAAAAGCCCTTTCCCTCCCAAATGCCCAGCTCCCCGGCGAGGAATTTCTTCTTAACTAGCAGAGATGCATTGTACTCGTCGCCCAGGACATCGCGCAGATAGTCCAGAACGTGCATGACGACACCCATGCCATTACTGATGTCGCTGGTCTTCAATGGACCCATGGCATGTCCCAGACCCAGCTGGCACCCCTTATCGGCATCTTCGGCGGTACAGACGCCTTCGGCCACCAGTTTCGCCGCTTCATTGACCAGGACAACAAACAGCCGGGTCACGGCAAAACCCGGGGAATCATTGACAGTAATGGTCTCCTTGCCGAATTTGGCGGATAAGTCCAGAATGACTTTATAGGTCTCGTCGGAAGTCTTTGCCCCGCGGATTACTTCAATGAGCCGCATCTGGGTCACCGGATTGAAAAAGTGCATGCCGATGACCTTCTCTTTCCGATTGGTCAGTGCCCCGATAGCGGTAATCATAAGACTGGAGGTATTGGACGCCAGCACTGCTTCCGGAGGGCATATCTCGTCCAGGTCTTTGAATAACCGCTGTTTCAGTTCCAGTTCCTCGGTTACATTTTCAATGACGAGCTGTACATCCCGGGCTGCCTCCTTAAGGCTGGTGGTGCCCTTAATCCGCCCCAGCACCGCATCCGCCTCAGCCTGGGGCATCTTGCCCTTATCTACATAAAACTTCTTCAGATTGCCGCTGATTCGGTTCAAACCATTCTTAACAATCTCGTCGCTAATGTCCACCATTGACACCTGATAGCCCTTCATTGCGGAAAGCTGGGCAATCTGGTGTCCCATCATACCCGCCCCCAGAACACAGATTTTCTTGATTTCCACTCATTCCTCCTGTGAATTTTTACATGTATTTCTTAGAAGCTAGTCCCGGCTGCCAATAATGGCAACGCCTACGTTCCAGTAGCCGCCGACGCCGCCCAGGTTGTGAGCCAGCCCCAGTCTCGGGTTCTTTATTTGCCGTGGTCCCGCTTTACCCTGCAACTGCTTATAAAGTTCATACAGCATTCTCAGACCGCTGGCAGAAAGGGGGTGACCGTAGGACTTAAGACCACCATCGGTATTGACCGGCTGCTCGCCGTCAAGGTTAAATCTGCCCGCCATCACATCTTCCGCCGCCCGACCGTAGGGACTGAAGCCCAGGTCTTCATAAGTCAGGAGTTCGGTTATGCTGAAGCAATCATGCAGTTCGCAGTGAGTTATCTCGTGGCGCGGGTCACTGATACCAGCCTCGTTGTAAGCGCGTCTCGCTGCCATTGCCGTTTCGGTGAAGTTGACCTGCGCCCGCTCAGTGCCGATCAGGCTGGGGTCGCCCCTGAGGAAAGGCTGTCCCGCACCATTGGCGATAGTCGCCGCCTTCACCAGGACGTAGTCGTTGCGCAGAGTCCGGGCAATTTCAGGGGTAGTGACCACAGCGGCGGCGGCGCCATCGCTCAAGCCACAGCAGTCATAGACACCCAGTGGCCAGGCAATAATCGGCGCGCTGATGACATCCTCTTCCGTAATTTCTCTTTTGAGGTGAGACTTGGGACTCAGAGTGCCATTGTGATGGTTCTTGACCTCGATTTTCGCCAGAATCGCTTTCAGTTTATCATAACTGAACCCATATCGCTCCATGTAGCGGACTGCATACTGTGCAAAGAAGTTGATCGGCGGCAGGTCATAGTCCACCCCGGAGATGTCCAGGGGACTCAGATTGACCTTACCAATGCCCCCGAAATGGTCGGTCAGCTTCTCACAGCCAAGCGCCAGCGCTATCCGGAGCTTTTTCGAAGCAATAGCATAGCACGCATTGCGGAAGGCATCCAGTCCGCCACAGCAATAGTTTTCCACACGAGTAATGGGGATATATTCCAGCTTTAACCAGCGGGCAAGCATCGAGCCGGTCTCCCCGCTAAACAAAGTCGCCTGCCACGCTGCCTCGATATCCTTCGACTCCACCCCGGCATCCTCCAGGGCTTCAAGACCAGCCTCAACCGCCATCGCCTGGGGGTCTTTATCCCAGTTCTCCCCGAACTTACAACAGCCCATACCGACTACGGCTACTTCGTCCTTGATGCTCTCCATTTGACGTCAACCTCCTGAGTCTGGAAACACGAGATGGGAATTTCCTGACCAGTTAAAGTTTTGTTCTCACCATTTCTTTGCCCAGCAGGTACCGGGCAATTACAATGCGCTGTATTTGACTGGTCCCCTCCAGTATCTGGGTGACCTTGGCTTCTCGCATTAAACGCTCCACCGGATAGTCCCGGGTGTAGCCATAGCCGCCGAAAAGCTGAACGGCATCGGTAGTTACCTGCATTGCCATATCAGTGGCGAACCGTTTTGCCATGGATACTGCCTTGCCTGCTGGCAGCTTCTGGTCGCGGAGACGGGCGGCGAAGTGGGTTAATTGACGGGCGGCTTCTATCTCGGTGTCCATATCCGCCATCATGAACTGAAGACCCTCAAAGGTAGCGATAGGAGCACCGAAGGCGTTACGTTGTTTGGTATAGGCTACGGCTTCGTCTAAAGCCACCTGGGCTAAGCCGATAGCGCCTGCAGCGACACCGAGCCGGATTTGTTCGTTGCCACCCAGAGCATTATACAGCCCGCTACCCTCAGCCCCAATCCGGTTAGTCACCGGTATACGGCAGTCCTGAAACTCCAGGTCTGAAGTACGGGCATACATGAAGCCCATCTTGTTTTCGCGGCGACCAAAGGAAAAGCCGGGGGTGCCTTTCTCCACAATGCAACTGGAGATGCCCCGCGCCCCTTTAATAGCCTTATTAGTGCGCACCATCACCAGGTAGATTTCAGCCTCGCCGCCGTAGGTGATGAACCGCTTGGTGCCATTCAGCACATAGTAATCACCCTGCCGCTCCGCCGTCGACTCGATAGCGGCAGCGTCGGAGCCGACGTTAGGCTCGGTCATAGCGAAGCCACCCAGCTTGCGTCCGGTCGCCAGCGGCACCAGCCATTGCCTCTTCTGCTCTTCCGTGGCGTGTTCCACCAGCACGCCCGCCACTCCCCAGTGCACCGACAACATCAGGGGAAAGAGCCCCTTGCCCCGGTGGCACAGCGTTTCGATGGTGAGCACATAGGTCAGATGGTCGAGGTTAGCGCCACCGTATTCCAGAGGTACCATCAAGCCACCCAGCCCCAAACCAACCATTCTGTCCCAGGTCTCACGGGGAAAGGTGCCATCTTTGTCCCACTGGTCAATCCGCGGGGCGATTTCCTTCTCCGCAAACTCTTTCGCCATCCCGACGATGGCACGCTGTTCTTCGGAAAGTCCCAGCATTGTCTGAGCCCACTACCTCCGTAATTGTGCTATGCCGCTTGATTTGACTCACAGACAGAGGGAGACCCTCATCGAGTCTCCCCCTCTACCTTTGCCCACCGTTTTATTGAGTCTGGCTACTTTATCTTGGTGTTCGGAATCTTGGGATAATAACCCTTATCGTAGGAATATTTATCAAACTCACGCCAGTCACTGATGCCTCTACGAACACCGTGCTGTGTGTCAAAAACGGCAAACTTTTGCATGCCTAACCCGGTGCGGTCTCCGGTGTAGTCAGCATAGCTGAAGGCGCCGGTGATACCTTTGGTGTCAATCTTCAGTCCGGGCAGACCGTTCTCCACAATCGCCTTACGGCTGAGGTTATTCCAGCCCACCTTCTTCACCGTCTCTCTAATTGCCATTTCCATTACCTGGGTCGCCTGCCACAGATAGTGAAACTCCGCCTGGTGGGTCAGGGCCGTCTTCTCATCCCAGACTTTTCTTACTTCATCCCAGTACTCCTTGAAGGCTGGCACTTTACTCTGGTCGACGAAGGGATACGTCTCCTTGTCGAGGTGGGTAAACATGTACCCGGCCCACTTGCCTGCTGTCTCCCACCCTGTTTCCGTAGTTGTCGCCATATGTCCCAGGGCCGTTATGCCACCCTGACGCCAGGTGAACTTACTATCTTTGAACTCGAGACCGGGCAGCATTCCCAATTCGCCCATATCGCGGACGGCGCGCCAGGACACCGGGGAAACACTGTCAATCATTATGGCATCGGCACCAGCCGCCTTGAGCCGGCCTAGCTCGGTCTTGACCTCCAGGGCGGCTGCGGGATACCTCTCTATGCCTACAATCTCGACACCATTTTCTGGAGCCCAGGCTTGATAGATAGGTATATTGGGCACAAAAGCGGGATGCTCCAGTACCAGCACCCCCAGCTTCAGCGGTTTATTAAACTCCTTTTTCCACATGTCCACAAAGGGCGTCAGCGTCGATATTACCCACATTCCACAGCTAGCATGGAAGGTGTAGAGGTTGGGCTTGGGCGGGAAGTAAAACTCCATACCGATGGACTGCCCCACCACCGGCATCATGTTCTCTAGAGTTGCCGCTTCGATGGCTTTAAGGTCCGGGCTACCCACGGCATATATCATCATGGCACCCGACATTTCAAAACGCTTGTAAGCCGCCATGTTCAGAGCGGCATCGGTGCGGGTATCAGCCCATAACAGCTCGACAGGTACGCCGTCGATACCGCCATCGCGGTTAAGTTTTTCGACGTAGCTCTTGGCTCCCTGGAAACCAAAAGCGCTCCATGTCTGAAGTCCGGTGAAATCGACCAGAAAGCCGAGTTTGATGGACTTGGGTTTCTCCACTTTGGGAGCGGCCGCTGGCGATGGTGCTACCGCAGGTGATGGCTTGGGGGCGGCCGTTGTTGGTGCCGAAGCCGGTTTCTGTGCCGGTGTCGGACTAGGCGCCGGTTGACTACAGGCTATCAGCAGCGGAATTGCTGCCAGCAACACTGCCAGCAAACCGATTATCGCTGCTCTGGTGATATTTAATTTCATATATCCTATCCTCCTGTTAATCACTATGAATCCCTGGGGTGCCACTAACTTCACACCATGCAGTCCACCTCCTTCGGTACTAAACGTTTCTTAGCTTCACAGTTAGCCCAACCATCTCTTCCGCCGCCGGTAGTGCTTTACCTCTCGATAGCTCTTCTTCTTACCCACCTCGCTAAGCCCCAGGTAGAACTCCTTGACATCCTCATTGTCTATCAGCTTGGCGGCAGGTCCATCCAGCACCACCCGGCCGCTCTCCATGACATAGCCATATTCGGCAATAGAAAGGGCGGCACGGGCGTTCTGCTCTACCACCAGGATACTGGTCTTTTCTTCCTGGTTAAACCTCCTTATTATCTGGTAAATTTCCTCTACCAGCAGAGGTGCCAGCCCCATAGACGGTTCGTCGAGGAGCATGAGCCTGGGGTGCGCCATCATTGCCCGACCCATCACCAGCATCTGTTGTTCTCCGCCGGAGAGGTAGCCGCTTTCCGCATTGTGCAAGCGCTGTAATTTGGGGAAGTAATCATAGACCATAGCTAGGTTCTTTTTCATGTCGCTGGGATAAAGATAGCCCCCCAATCTCAAATTCTCCTCCACCGAGAGGTGCTCGAAAAGCCGTCTCCCCTCCATCACCTGTATAATGCCCAGACTGGCAATTTCCTTGGGTCCCTTGTTGTCTATCCGCTTATCGTTGAAATGAATGCTGCCGTCCGTCACCTTCCCCAGCTCAGTGTACAGCAGCCCCGATATTGCCTTAAGTGTCGTGGTCTTACCAGCTCCATTGGCTCCGAGCAGAGATACAATCTTACCATCGGGCACTTCCATAGAGACACCCTTCAGTATGAGAATAACGTCACTATAAATAACCTCGACTGTATTCAACTTGAGCATTCGGCTTCTCCTTAACCCCATGCCTCAGTAACTGAACGGGAATATGCGGTAGGTGTGCTTGGTAATCTCCCAGCGGTGATTGATTCCTCTCGGCTCAAAGATTAAGAACAGGATAATCACTAAGCCCAGGGTCACCAGACCCAGCGAAGCCCCAGCTGAGCCGGCCATGCTCGGTACCGTCACAGACAATACCGAAGACCCGTAAGTTACCGCTTCATTCAAACCCCGGATGAATATTGTGCCAAACACTACGCCCATAGTGCTCCCCATACCGCCTACGATTAACATGCCCAGCATCCATACCGAGTCCATCAGTGCGTAGTGTTCATAATGAGCCACTCCCAGATAGTAAGTCCACAGGGAACCAGCGACACCGGCATAGGCAGCGCAGATGACAAAGGCAAGCGTCTTGTAATAGAAAAGATTAACGCCCATCACCTCCGCTGCCAGGTCATTATCTCTTATGGCGACAAAGGCGCGACCCACTCTGGTGCGGGCAAGATTCCGGGCAAAAAAGCCCATCAATAAAGCAAAGGGAATAATAAGGTAGAAATATCTGGTTTCGTTGTTGAAAGCAAAGCCGAATATGTTCGGGCGAGGTAGAGAAATGCCATAGGTGCGCTGGGTTATATCGCCGCCGTGGATGATGACCCAGGTAACAATGAACTGCGCCGCCAGGGTAGTCATTGCCAGGTAAAATCCCTTGACCCGGAGAGCGGGCAGTCCAAATAACATACCCACTAAGCCCGCCACCACTGCTGACGCGGGGGGGACTACCCAGAAAGACAGACCAAACCTGGTAGCCAGAATAGCCGAGGTATAGCCACCCACTGCCATGAAAGCGGCTTGTCCCAGATTTATCTGACCGCAGTAACCGGTAAGCAGGTTGAGACCAAAAACAGCAATGAGCCAGATTGCCACACCATTAATAATACTGAGCAGATAGTCATTCAGAAATTTGGGCAGGAGGAACAGGAGAACCAGAAAGACGAGTAGTAAGCCCCACTGTAACCGGGTGCGGACAATCGCCATATCTTGCTTATAAGTCTCGTTTAAGGTGCCACACGGTAAGCCCATTTATCTATATCCTTTCTATTCTTTTCCAGCCGAACAAGCCATAGGGGAGGAAAATGAGAACGACGACAGCTACCAGCCAGGGGAACACTTCCCTGATGCCACCGCCCACTATGGGGTCTAAAAATCCGGCGGCCGCCATTTCCGAGACGCCGATAATAAGTCCGGCGACAATAGCGCCCGGGATAGATTCCAGTCCACCCAGCAGAACTACCGCGAAGACCTTAAGTCCCAGTGACCCTATACCCATGTCGACGCTGAACAGGCTAGCCAGGACTATACCGACTACCGCCGATACCACCGCCGCAATTATCCAGGACTGGGCAAACACATTCTCTACCGACACCCCCAGGCTCTGGGCTAGCTGATGGTCTTCCGATGTGCCTCTCATCGCCAGACCCGCTCGCGTCCGCTGGAAGAAATACATGAACAGGACCAGCAGGACAATCGCCAGTGCGGAAGCCCAGGCATACTCCTGGGATATGACAACTGTGCCCAATTGCACCGGCTCTTTGGGGAATATGGGTGGTTTATAACTATAAACGGCACCGCCCCAGGCAAGTAATATCATTCCTTTCAGGACTACCATTATCGAGATCGTCATCATAATCGCCGCCAGAATGGGCTGACCAATCAACGGGCGCAGAGTCAAGCGTTCGATGAGAAAGCCCAGGAAACCGGTTGCCACCATACTGGCTAAGAAAGCCAGCGGTAGCGGTAACTGCCACACCACCAGAGCCGTCCAGGCGAAGAAAGCCCCGAAAACCAGTAGTTCGCCTTGAGCTAGATTGAGCACCCTGGTGGATTTGTAGATTAATACGATACACACGGCGATGACACCGTAGATGATACCCAGAGCTAGACCGGTTATTAGCTGCTGTAAAAGAAAGTCCAGCATCTAATCACCCTCCTTGACCTTGGGCGACTGTATGGTTATGGCAGTTTCCATCGTCCCCTTACGTCCGTCACGGTACTTCACCTCAGTCTCCACTTTGTACAAACTATTGTCGGTATACATGGCATCTATCAGACCCTTATACCGGTCATTGATGAACTGCCTTCTCAATTTTCTGGTCCGCGTCAGCTCCGCTTCGTCGGCATCAAACTGCTTATGGAGATGGCTGTAGCGTCTTACCTGTGAGTAGGAAGGCAAGATACGATTTATCCTGTTCACGTGCTCCAGGGTAAGTTTGTAGACCTCCGGCTTCTGCGACAGGTCGGTGAAGGTGGTATAGGGCAACTTATTTTTCTCCGCCCAACGACCGACATTCTCGAAATCTATCTGGACGAGTGCCGTGAGGTACGGTCTCTCCATGCCGCCGATAACCATGGCGTCTTTGATGAACGGACTGAACTTGAGTCTACCCTCGATATGTTCCGGGGAGACCATATGTCCCCCCACCGCCACCAGGTCTTTTACCCGCCCCAGGAAAACGAGCTGACCGTCATCATCAAAATAACCGGCGTCACCGGTATGGAACCAGCCATCTCTCAATTTTTCGGCGGTAACCTCCGGGTTCTTATAATAGCCGACAAAGACGCTGGCGCCTCGAGCCAGAATCTCCCCTTCATCGGTAATCCTGATTTCCATCCCCTTGACACATTTGCCTACTGTGTCATAGCGGACACCATCTTCCTCATGCATAGTGACGCCACCGGTTTCCGTAAGACCGTAGAACTGCTTGAGGTTGATACCAAGGGCACGGAGCAAACGGAAGGACTCGGCATTAAGCGGCGCCCCGCCGGTAAAAGCACTGCGGACCTTCATCAGTCCTACCGAGTCCCGTATCGGGCGGAATACCGCCAGGTCGGCGATGCGGAAAAGGGCTTTCCAGTATAGCCCTGGTTTTTTTCTGACGGCTTGCAGGTCAGCTCGCTTATAGCCAACGGGTAAGCATAGAGAGTATATCAACCGGTTGAGGAAGGTAGCATCAATCATCTTAGCCTGCACCCTTGAGGTTATATCCTCCCAGAGCCGGGGACCGAACATTACTGTCTGCGGACCCACCTCCCTGATGTTCTCCTGCACCGTCTCCGGTTCCTCGGGGAAGTTAATCCGGGCGCCCGACTGTAGCCCGGCAGATACGCCATAAAACTGCTCGGTAGCCCATGCCGGTGAAATGAAGCTGACATACTCATCGGTCTCATACCAGGGGTCCATCCACATCCACATTTTACCCGCCGCCACCAGGCTGCCCTGGGTCAGCATGGCTCCCTTAGGCAGTCCGGTAGTCCCTGAGGTGTACAAAATAACGGAGATGTCCTCGGGCTTTCCCTGCTCAATCTTCTGCTCAAAGAGCCCGGGGTGCTGCTTTTCATACTCTTTCCCCAGTTCCTGCACCCTCTTATAAGACAGCAGAGCCGGGTCATCGTAATTATTGAGACCTTTGGGGTCCCAGTAGACGATATTTTTAAACTCCAGCCCGTCCTCTGCTTTCAGCTTGAGGAACTTGTCCACCTGCTCCTGGTCTTCGGCGAGCACGAACCTGGAGCCGCTATGTTTGACAATATAGCTCACCTCCGAAGGAATCGAGTCGGTAAAGATGCCGGAGGGTACACCACCTGCCGCCTGAACGGCATACTCCGCCCAAAACCATTCCGGAGCGTTCTCCCCGATAATGGTAACCTTATCATTACGCTCCAGTCCCAGGCTGAGCAGTCCCAGGGCGAGATATTTTACGTTTTCATAGTAGTCCTGCCAGGTATACCGGTTCCAGATACCGAAGTCTTTCTGACGTACCGTGACTCGCTTAGTGCCGTACTTCTGGTAATTTCTGACCAGGAATTTGGGCAGAGTATCGGCTTCCGGCATTGTCACCTCCTTTGACAGTAAACCTGACTACTGATAACAGCCTTATTTCCAGGTTCTCTGGTCGAGAATTATCTTGCCCTTATCGGGAATAGTCCCCGGTGTAACAAACTCAATCCGGTCGGGTCTCACCCGGCATATGTCCTGGAAATTCTTTGTCAGGTCGGCGATAAATCGCTGCTTATCCGCAATGTCATCTTTGAGCTCCAGGTTGAGGGTCATATCATCCCGTTGCCCCTGACGCGTCACGACAACCTGAAACCGGGCAATCTGGTCGAATTTGCTCATTACCAATTGTACCGGTCGGGGATGGATAAACATGCCCCTGACCTTAATTTCCTCTCCGGAGCGACCCAGTATGCCCGTTAACCGGTAGGAAGTGCGACCGCAGGGACAGGGCTCCGTGGTCAGGCACGATAGGTCGCCCGTTCCGTAACGGATTAAGGGATAAATCTTATTGAAGGGTGTCGCCACTACTTCCCCGACCTCGCCCGGCGGCAATTGCTTCCCTGTTTTAGGGTCAACAATTTCCACAACCACTTCCTCAGGGATGTGCATGCCTGATTTCTGGCGGCACTCATATGCTAAAGCTCCCAGTTCTGCTGTTCCGTAACCCTGTGCCGCAGAAATGCCGTAGCTCTCAAAACTCTGTCTTAACGAAGGCGGCAGCATTTCCGCGATGAACCATGCCTTCTTCAACTGGTAGTCCCGGCGGAAGTTATGCCCCAGTTCCTCCGCCCGCTTAATTAGCGTCGCCAGGAAGCTGGGGGTACCCAGGTAACAGTTAACCTTGAGGTCGCGCATAATTTCCAGTTGTAGCTCGGTGTTACCCACCCCCGAAGGTATCACCGTTATCCCCAGCATCTTCGCTGCTTCCGCAATTCTGGCGCCGGCGGGCACCATGTGGAAGGAAAAAGTATCTATGGCAATATCACCCGCCCGAAAACCGGTAGCATATAGCGCCTTGGCGCAGATTTTGTACTGTTCCTCCGGGTCTTCGGGTTCGTAGATAGGACCAGGAGATACGTAGATTATCGAGGGGCGGGGTACCGCCAGAAACCCACCCAGCGGGGGGTTTGCTTTCTGCTGTGCCGTAAAGTCGTCTTTTCGGGTGATGGGGACTTTCTCCAGGTCTTTAACCGTCTTAATCTGGTCTGGAGTAACCCCGGCGCGGTCCATCTTGTCCTTGACTGCCGGGGCGCGCTCATAAGCATACCGCACGATGTCCTGTAACATCTCATTCAGCGTGCGCTCCCGGTCAGTAAGGGACATCGTCTCTTTGACCGGGTCGTAAAACTCACCCTGTTTCATGAACATCCTTTCTTAAAATAGACCTCTGCCTGAATATCTATATGGGCACCTTCCGAGCTACACCGCCAGTAAGAGACAAAATTACTCCCCTCTCTCATCGGCATAGCTCCCTAATTTAGACTAACTTGTTATACTCTATTTTCCCGAAACTTGTCAAGACTTTGTGCCGGTAAATGCGAGTACATTATCCCGTTGTGCCCTACAAAACTAGTCCAGTTAGAATGTTAGAACAAGGGCAACAATTGCTTGAAAAGTGTGATTCGCAAAATAAAAGGGCTGGACATCCCGATACCGGGAATATCCAGCCCTTCTGAGTTGTTGGGCTATGTCAGAGTAGACCTAGCCCTTGCCGAGTCTGAACATTTTCGTGCCACAGGTCGGGCATACACCCTGAGTTGCCGGCTTGCCGTTCTTCATGGTGATGCTTTTGGCATCTTTCATTTCCTTCTTGGCACGGCACTTCATACAATAAGCCTGCATATTCGAGCCTCCTTCTTCGGCTTTTAGTACTAACAATAAATCAGTCTCCTCTGAAATGTCAATAGCTATTTGAGTCACAGTTGAGGCTTTTCTCGTGTCTCAACTACCCCTGTCACTTAGGAGCGCTGGTTCCGGTGGCGTCGTTACCCCACCAGCCCCTTCATCTTGTCTAAAATTACCGGCATTTGCGCTTTCTGCCTGTTGATTTCATCAAGGGCTTGGTTCACCCGGCCCTGCTTTTCCTGCACGGCCAGCTTCTGTGTAGTGATCTTGTCCTGGGCTGCCTGAGAATCAGCGGACACCGGTTTACCCGCGTACTGACTATTGAATGTGGCCACCATCTGGCTATAGACCGAGTTGGCCTGCGCCAAGTCT
>Ga0315284_10012793_pt1 | contig 11952 bp, 7 predicted proteins | sample YL17G09_16_MG_FD_203696 | JGI IMG/M metagenome (GOLD analysis project Ga0315284, IMG submission 203696) | Sediment microbial communities from Yellowstone Lake, YNP, Wyoming, USA - YL17G09_16 | ecosystem: Environmental > Aquatic > Freshwater > Lake > Sediment | place: USA: Wyoming | collected...
TTTGTCGCTTCTCTCGACTTTGAGACCCGCGAACGGCTGCGCGTCGCCGGCCCACGCCTTGAAGACTTGGCCGAGCGTGGCGAGGATGGCGAGATCGCCCGGCTCGACACCGAGATCGCTGTACGGAGCCACCCACACTTCTCTGTAAATTTCCTTATTGAACGTTCCCTTCAAGTGATCGCATGTCCAGGTCTTCACCTTTTCGCCGGCGGCGACGAGTTCGTACGTCGTTTTTTTCGCCCGCTCTTCGAACTTGAGCATATCCTCCGCCTGGCGGATATTTTTCTTGTACTGCTGAATGAATGTGGCCTTCTCCTCCTGGGACATCTTTACCGTGTAGTTCTCGAACATTTCCATCTGTGCCTGCACGGCGCCCTGGATTTTTTCCAACGTCTTGAGGTCCATCTTCGTGTACGTCTGCGCCGCGGGATCCATCACCCACATGACGGGCGCGTCCTTGTTCTCGAGGTCGTAGAGGACGTAGACTTTCTTCTCCTTTTCCACGATCTCCACGCGGACCTTGTTCTCGCCGAGGTACATGGTGTAGACGCCGCTGTCCGAGTACGGGTCATACGCCCACGTGTCGACGACCATGACCGTCGCCGCCTGAGTGGCCGTGACGGCCAGCGCGAGCAGAACGAGAGTTCCTGCCGCGAGCATGATCGCTCTCATCGCAATGCCTCCTGCTTGGTTCGAGTGATGTCCGCCGATCGGTTACTCCAGACCGATCTCTTTCAGATACGATTCATCGCCCTTCTTGTTGAGCTTCCAGTATTCGAGACGCGCGGAGCCCGTGAGCTCGCCCGAGACGTCGGGGGGCATCTCCCACCGGAGGATCCGGTGGGGATAGGCTTTTTCGACAAAAAACGTCCCCGCGCGTCCGCTCGACGTCTTGATCTCGTAAACGATCGCGTCGAACTTGCCCGCCGGGACCTCCACCTTTTCTACACCGGGGCGCCGGGAAATATCCGCGTCTTCCCACTCGAGCGGTTTGTGCGAGAGCCGCCCGTAGTAGACGCTGGGAAGGAGCTTCACCTTTCGCGTCTTCCCCGATTGGACGAAATCGCCGCGAAGCCCCCGGAGAAGGATGAAAAGGTTGTCCTCGACGACCCCGTTCTTCGCGTTTTCGAGACGCCGCGGGCCCGATTCGTCCTCGAAGTAACTATAGTAATGCCCCGTGATCCCGCTGGAGCCGAAGAGGAGTTCCTCGTAGACGTGTCCGCACCACTCGGCGCTCGTAAACGTGATTTTCACCGGGGCGAAATCGCTGCTCCGCGCGAAAACCGAGACCATCGTGTTGTAATCGTAGATTCCCGTCTGAAAATCGCGGACGAGGTTGAGTTTCAAGACGTCGAACGTGTCTTTAGGGTCTTGGGCGGGGTCGTTGACTTTCACGCGCTTCGATTCGCTAAAGGGCTCGGTGACGTAGATCGCGACGGCCGTTCCTTCGCGCGGCTCGCCGTAACGGTTTACCGTAAGACGGTAACCGTCGATCTCCGCCTTGCCGTCGTGCCAGTAGGCGCTGAAGTCCGGATCGCCCGCCGAGGCAACGGCCGCTTCCGCCGAAGCCGCTTCCCCCGAGGCCACCCGAGCCTGGGCCGCCGAGGTGTTCACCGTGACCGGGGCCGCTTGAGCCGGGGCCGGGCCCAGAACCGCCACGGAGAGCGCCGAAGCGAGCAACGAGACCGCCGCCGCGAGCGCCACTAGGAGGACAACAGAAACGAACGCCTGACGCGTCGACATATGATAAGCCTCCCCTCGCGTCATTTGATCACGCCGTGTTTGCGCCCCACCTTGGTGAACGCGGCGATCGCTTTGTCCAGGTGTTCGCGTTCGTGACCCGCCGAGATCTGGACGCGGATCCGCGCCTCACCCTTGGGGACGACGGGGTAGCTGAAGCCGATGACGTAGATCCCCTCGGCGAGAAGATCGCGCGCGACATCGGAGGCGAGCTTCGCGTCGCCGAGCATGATCGGGACGATGGGGTGCGTCCCCACCTTGATGGCAAAACCGGCCTCGGTTATTTTCGCCCGGAAGTACTTGGTGTTTTCTTCGAGCTTGTCCCGCAGGTGCGTCGTCTCTTTGAGAAGATCGATCACGGTCAAGGCCGCCATCACGATCGGCGGGGGAAGCGTATTTGAGAAGAGATACGGTCTCGAGCGCTGCCGGAGGAAATCGACGATCTCCTGACGCGCAGTGGTGAAACCGCCCGAGGCGCCGCCGAGGGCTTTTCCCAGGGTCGAGGTGATGATGTCCACCCGTCCCATGACGTTGTGATGTTCGGGGGTGCCCCGCCCCGTCTTACCGACAAACCCGGTCGCGTGCGAATCATCCACCATGACGATGGCGTCGTACTTCTCCGCGAGATCACAGATCTCATTGAGCTTCGCGATGTACCCGTCCATGCTGAAGACCCCGTCGGTTGCGATGAGTCTCAGACGGTGGTTCTTGCACTCCTTGAGCTGGTCCTCGAGGTCGTTCATGTTGGAGTTCTTGTAGCGTTTGCGGTCCGCTCTGCACAACCGCACCCCGTCGATGATGCTTGCGTGGTTGAGCTGGTCGCTGATGACCGCGTCGGACTCGTTCAAAATCGCCTCGAAGAGCCCGCAGTTCGCGTCGAAACACGACGAGTACAGGATCGTGTCGTCCATCCCGAGAAAGCCGGAGATTTTTCGTTCGAGTTGTTTGTGGATGTCTTGCGTGCCGCAGATGAAGCGGACGGACGACAACCCGTAGCCCCACTGGTCGAGCCCCTTGCGCGCGGCCTCGACGATCTTCGGATGGGAAGAGAGACCGAGGTAGTTGTTTGCACAGAAATTGATGACCTCGCCGTCCTTGACCTTGATCCTCGCCGATTGCGGACCGAGGATGATCCGCTCGGCCTTGAAGAGCCCGGCGTCTTTTATCGACGCGAGCTCGCCGGCGAGCAGCTCTTTCAACGCCCCGTACATGTGTCTTCCTCCTTCGTCCTGTGATGCCGCGGGTCCTGTTGCGAATTACCCCGCCCGTGCTCGCTCACGCCCCGCGCGGGCCGGGGGCCCCATTCGCGCCACCCGCGGCTTGCTAGCTCCATTTGATGATCACCTTGGTGTGTTCGGTGATCCGTCGTTCGAAATCCGCCGGATCGTAATCGTCGATGGGGATGACGGTCTCTTTGCCTCCGTTCAGAATCACGTCGAATATTTTCTCATGGATACGGTTCTCCCTCGCCTCGAGAAGGTTTGTCGAGATGTTCCACGTCTCGAAGACCCTCCGCCCGATGACGCCGTGGAGCGAGATCCCGCGGCCGACGAGACCCTGGAAATCCTCGACCATAAAATCGCCGCTTTTGATCCCGAAGAGCACCACCTCACCACCCATGCGGACGGACTGGAGCGCGTTGTTGACCGACGAGTTGTAGCCGGCCATCTCGATCGCCACATCCACCCCGTTGCCGCCGAACCGCCGGACTTTTTCGACGACCGCGGCGTCGCTCCGCCAGTCGTCACCGGGTTTGAAGCGGACGACCTCATCGGCACCGATCTTCTCGGCAAGCCTCGCGTTCGCTTCGGACGGCTCGATCCCGATGATCTTCGACACGCCGAGCGCCCTCGCCGTGAGAATCGTAAACATACCGATCGTCCCGCAGCCAAAGACGGCGAGGCTCTTTCCCCTCAAGTCCACTTTCGTGCAGGCGTGAACGGCGTTCCCGAAAGGCTCCTGGATCGCACCGACTTCCATGCGGATCTTGTCGGGGTTCGAGTGCCAGAGGACCTCCGCGGGGAGCTTGATGTACTCGGCGAAACACCCGTCGATCGAAAAACCGATGATGATGTTGTCCTGGCAGACTTCCCTCTGCCCGACGCGGCACTGGAGACATTTGCCGCAGGTGATGTGCGACTCGGTCGTCACGATGTCCCCGGGACGGAAGCCGAAACGGCGCTCGGCGAGGGCCCCGATCTTCTCGACCCGTCCGAGAAGCTCGTGTCCGGTGACCCGGTAGTCCTTTTTCTCGTGATCGAGCGAGTTGAAGATCATCTCCTTGGACGCGTTCCGGAACCAGATCCCCTTGTCCGACCCGCAAACCCCCGAATAGAGCACCTTGATGATCACACGTTCCGCGTCGAGCGGGTCTTTCGTCTCGTCGAGGGAGGGCGCCGGCACACGTACCTTGCGAAGTCCTTTCGACTTTTCCCACACGTCCTTCGACCGATCGAACACCAGGGCCCACATGCTGTCCGTCATTTCCCTTGATCCTTTCCGATGACCGGTTTGCGATTCGATTTTCTCTTCCATCGTGACCTGCGCCACTCGATCTACCCGCTCGATGCCGGGATTGTGCCCCTATCCCCCGCGCTCGCTTGTTTCACATCCGCCTTTTCTTCCGTCGGTCTGCCGTCCGCCGCCTCTTGGTCCGCTGCCGCGTGGGAAACCGCCCGGCCGCCCGCGCGGCCGAAAAGCCCGCTCCCCCGCGACCGCTCGACTTCGACCATCACGAGATCGCCGATCCGATAACCCTCTGCGGGGAAGATCGTGTTCTTGAAAGTCCCCGTCCGCCCGCTCAAGTGACCGGGGTGCTTCTCCGGTTCTTCCTCGACGAGCACCTCAACGGTTTTCCCCACGTACGTCCGGTTGATCTCACCCGTGGTCCGCTTCTGAAGATCGACGAGACGGACGATCCGCTCGGTTTTCTTTTCGGGCGCGACGTCGTCGGGGTGTTGGCGCGCGGCGGACGTCCCGTGACGCTCCGAATACTTGAAGATGAACGCGAAATCGAAACGGATCCGCTCCATCGCCCGGTAGGTCTCCTCGAACTCGGCGTCGGTCTCCGTCGGAAACCCGACGATGATATCCGTCGATATCGCGACCCCGGGGATCGTGGAGCGCATCCTCGCGACTAGATCCTCGAACGACTCGATGGTGTACGTCCGCTTCATGAGATCGAGGACACGGTTACTGCCCGCCTGGAGCGGGAGGTGAATATGGCTGCAAACGTTCCGGTATCGCGCGATCACATCGAGGAGCTTTTCGGGAAAGTCCTTCGGGTGGGGCGAGGTAAAGCGCACCCGCTCGATCCCCGGCACACCGGCGACCGCTTCGACGAGATCGGCGAAACCGAACACGCCGAAACGGTACGAGTTGACGTTCTGACCGAGAAGGGTCACCTGTTTGTACCCCGCCTCGGCGAGCGATTCGACTTCGGAGAGGATCCCCTTGGGATCGCGGCTTCGCTCGCGTCCCCGCGTGTACGGAACGACGCAGAAGGAGCACATGTTGTCGCACCCGCGCATAACCGCGATCCACGCGTTGACCCCGCCGCTTCGTACGGGATCGACACCTGAGTAGGTCTCGGTCCGCGAGAGGGCGAGAGCGCGTCCCTTTTCCCCCGTAGACCGGCTCTCCGCGATGAGAGTCGGTAGCCCGCGGTAGCTGTCGGGCCCCGCGATGAAATCGATTTCGTGATGGGTGTCGAGAAGATCGTCTCGTAGGTTCTGCGCCATGCACCCGAGGATCCCCACGCTTACGCGGTACGGTTTTTTCGCCTTGAGCGCCTTGAGTTCTTGCAGGCGGTGGTAGATCCGCGAGTGGGCGTTCTCGCGTATGGCGCACGTATTGAGAAGAATGACGTGGGCATCACGTTCGTTCGCCGCGAGGGCGTGACCGGAGCCGGCGAGGATCGATTTGACGAGCTCGCTGTCGTACTCGTTCATCTGGCAGCCGTAGGTCTCGATGTAGACTTTGAGTGCGTCAGCCATCGCTCGTCCTTGTAGTCTGGCCGCACGTTCGGTCAGCGGGTCTGAGGGTCGTCGCGAGCCCTTCGCGAGAGCGAGCGAGGATCGCCCGCCGAAGGCGGGAAGCCGAGCGAAGCGGAGCGCTGGGCTCGCGACGACCCTCAGACCCGCCACCCACCCGCGCGACTGGTTCCACTTCCACGAGTTCCCCCACGGCGAGAAGAGGCGTGGTGTCGCCCTTTCGGGGCGCCTGGACCGATGTGACCTCGACGAGACCCATGAGGTTCGAGAGGTCCGCGGGGGATTCCACGCCCACTTTGACGTAATGATCGGAGAAACCGACCCAGTGATCGCTCGCCGCGCGCTCCTCGAATAAGACACGGAGGAGCTTGCCCTTATGGCTCGCGTAGAACTCGCGCTTTTTCTTATCCGCGATCGCGTGGAGCACTTTGCTTCTTCGCGCGATCTCGCCGCCGGGGATCTTCTCGCCCATACCGTACGCCCCCGTCCCCTCGCGCGCGGAAAAGCTGAACACGTGAACGTTCGCGTACGGAAGCGACTCGAGGACGCGGCACGTGTTCTCGAACGCCTTTTCGTCCTCACCGGGGAAACCGGCGATGACATCCGTACCGAAGCCGCTCCCCGCGACGCGCCGGCCCACGCGCTCGACGAAATCGAGATAGTCCCCAACGGTATATTTTCGCCGCATCCTCTCGAGAACCCTGTCGTCCCCGCTCTGAAGCGGCACGTGGAGATACGGACAGAGTTTTCCGCCCTCGGCCATCCGCTCGACGAGATGTTCGTCGATCGTTGTCGGTTCGATCGAGCTCAACCGCAAACGGTCGACGCCATCGATCGCTTCGAGGCTCTCGACGAGATCGGCGAGAGAGCGCCCCCGGTCGTTGTACGTCCCGACGTTCACGCCGGTGATGACGATCTCGCGGTGGCCTTCGGCGACGAGCGCTCGCGCCTCGCGGACACAATCGTCGAAGTCGCGGCTCCGCGCGGGACCTCGGCTCTTGGGGATGATGCAGTACGAACAGACAAAGCTGCACCCTTCCTGGACCTTGAGGTTCGCGCGCGTGTGCGACGGGTAGTACCCGACCGCATCGACGGTGAAATGTTCGCGCGCCGCCGGTTTCCACACGACGGCGGGTTCGGGGAGCTTCGCCGGGTCGGCGATGATCTCAGCGAGACGCATCTTGTCCGCCGTTCCCACGATGTAGTCGAGCCCTTCGATGGTCTTGAGTTCTTCGACGTTGGTTTGCGAGTAGCACCCGACCGCGGCGATACACGCGTCGGGGTTCCGGCGGATGATCGAGCGGATCACGCGCCGGCACTTGGAGGTCGCCTGGTGGGTGAGGGCGCAGGTATTGACGACGCAGACGTCGGCCTCTTCGGCGTCATCGACGAGCTCGTACCCCCGCGCGATGAACTGCCGGGTGAAGACCGCCGTTTCGGCCTGGTTGAGCCGGCACCCCAAAGTTTCGAAAGCCACCTTGAACACGACAAGGACCCAGCGGACTGGACGGCCCGGCCACCCAGTCCGTTATCTCAAGAATTTTCAAACGATTAGACTCGCGGGCGATGTGGTTCGCCGTCTCGGAACTATAACAAATCTTCTGTGAAAAGGAAAGACGGGATTGGCGGCGCGCGCACGGGCAGCGTGTTGTGGCGCTTGAAGTTGGCCGCGTGTTATGCGCGTTGTGCGGTCCGGGACGAACGCGGCACGGGAGGATCACCGGCGACGGGAGAGGTGATCCCAGCCTTTGGGTGAAAAGGGAACGCGCTCACCGTCTTGAACGAGGAGATAGCTCCCCGCTTTTCTCGTGAAGCGTCCGACGATTCGTGCGGGGATACCCAGAGCTTGCTCGATCCGGATGACGATGGATGTCGCCTTCTTGGGATCGACGGCGAGGATAAGCGCGTAGTCCTCGCCCGCGTGGAGCGCCATCGCGAGGGGGTCCTTGCGTTCGCGTTTGCAATGCAACCGCAGCGCCGGCGACACGGGAAGCGCCCGGGGATCGACCTCGCAACCGGCGCCGGCCGCTTCGCAGATATGGATGAGATCCGTCGAGAACCCGTCGCTCACATCGATCGCGCCGTGGATGGCCTTGCCGACCGCGCGATCACCCTGGCCGCGAATCGCGCGATCGCCGGCGAGAAGCTGCGCCACATCGAGCCGGGGGACCGGCTTTTTGTAAGCGCCAACGAGACGCCCCGCCCGTGTGGTCTTCTCGCAGAGTCCAAGACCTCGCGCCCGCGGGTTCTTTTCCAAAAGCTCGAGACCCGCGCGCGCCTGGCCGAGATACCCCGCGACGACGATCGCGTCTTTTCCCGGGCGGCAGGCCCGGCGCCACGCTTTCCCTTTGCCGCACGCGCCGATGAGCGTGAGATCACAAACGAGCGTTGTCTCGATCCCCGACACGTTCCCGCCGACGATCGCCGCCTGGTAACGGGCGAGGTGGTCGCGAACCCCGCGCTCGATCTGGCGCACGTAGTCGATCGCGAGACCCTTGGGGACTGCGAGCGAGAGGATCCCGTAGAGCGGTCTTCCTCCCATCGAAGCGATGTCGCTCAGGTTCACCGCGGCCAGCCGCCACCCAAGTTCGTACCCCGTGAGCCATGTTCTCTTGAAATGCCGGTTCTCGACCAGGATGTCCGTGGTGACGAGAATGTCCTCGTTGGGATGGGGTCTCAAGACCGCCGTGTCGTCGCCGACACCGACGACGACCCCTTTAGTGGAGGTCTTCTTCGCCGCGATCATGCGGGCGAACTCGATGAGGAGTTCCTTTTCGCTCGTCTTTTGATTTCGAGGCATGTGTGGTACCCTTTGCGGACTGGCTCGGTTTCTGGTCGCCGCGAGTTTGCGGTTCGATCCAACGAGATTCTAAGGCATTTGCACCGATCGTACCAGTGCCGAGTGCTCTCGTGAGATTCAACGCTGCAGAAACCACTATGACTCGACCTCCGAGGCTATTCGGTCCACGGCCCCCCCACGCCTGGCGGGTTTTGCTCCCCGTTTTCGCGCTCCTCGCTCTCACCACGGGATGCGGTCAGACGCCCGTCGGCCCCGCGCCGAACCCGATCCGGACGACTTGGAACGTCGAGGCGCCCCTTCCCACCTCACAACACCTCTGGGGTGTGTGGGGAACGTCGGCGTCCAACGTCTGGGCGGTGGGCGGCTTCGGCAGCGAGATCGTCCGCTACGACGGTACGGACTGGCGCGTGGTGGAAAGCCCCGGCGACAAGACACTGTCCGCCGTTTGGGGTCGCTCCGCGGACGACATCTACGCCGTCGGCGACGAAGTCGTGCTCCATTACGACGGGACGGCGTGGTCGATCGTCGAGACGGGTGTTTCCGAATTCTGGTACGGCGTGTGGTGCGATGACACGGGCGAAGTTTTCGTGGTGGGGGAAGGTTTTCTTCATTTCGATGGGACCGCGTGGCATCGCATGACCGACGTTCCGATCGATGTGGCCGACGGCGTGTGGGGGCGATCGGCGAAAGACGTGTACGCCGTGGGAAAGAGCGGCGCGATCGTCCACTACGACGGCTCGGTGTGGACCCCGATGGAGAGCGGCGTCGACGTGGATCTCCACGGGATCTGGGGCGATGTGAACGGCGATGTGTTCGCAGTCGGGGATCGCGGGGCGGTGACGCGCCTTCGCGATGGGAATTGGATTCTCGTGACGGTGCCTACCGTCCGGACGCTGCGGTCCGTTTGGGGGGACGGGTCCGGTGTCGTGTACGTCGCGGGAAGTACACTCCTTCGTTACGACGGGTCTGAATGGAATTTTGAGACGAGCGGCACCGAGTTCGGACTCAACTTTATTTGGGGAGCGTCGCCGACCGACATCTTTGTCGTGGGCCGTTTGGGCAAGATCCTCCGCCGCGACGGCGACGGGTGGCGGGCGATGAGCAGCGGGGGCGGCGTGCTCCGCAGCGACATCTGGGGAACGGGCCCGGACGCGTACTACACCGTCGGGAACTACGGCGTGATCTACCGGTGGGACGGGGTTCTGTGGCAGGAGGTCCCGCTGGGTGTCGATCTGAACTGGATTGGAATTTGGGGTTCCGGCCTGAACGATGTCTTCATCGTCGGGCAGTTCGGGCGGATCTGGCGCTACAACGGCGCCGATTGGCTGCCCATGGATAGCGGCGTCTCCACCGAATTGTGGCGCGTTTGGGGGAGCGGCCCGGGCGACGTGTGGGTCGTTGGGGAGGAGAGCACAATCCTTCACTACAACGGCACCGCCTGGTCGAAGATCGATCACGGGTACGATTTCGACGCTTGGGACGTGTGGGGCACGTCGCCTTCCGACGTGTACGTGGTGGGGACCGGCGGAACGATCCTCCATTACAACGGATCGTCGTGGACCCACATGAAAAGCGGAACGGACAACCAGCTCACCTGCGTGTGGGGCGTGGCCCGCGATCAAGTCTTCGCCGCGGGGCTCGAGGGGACGATGCTCTTTTACGACGGCTCCTCGTGGCGTCCCATGAATATCGGGAACTACCAGACGGTCACGGCCCTTTGGGGGACTTCTTTCCGCAACATGTTCGTCGCGACCTTCGAGGGAGACATCCTTCGTTTCGACGGCGCCTTGTGGAAAAGGTTGTTCGCCGACGAGGACTCGAACATCCGGTGCCTGTGGGGGACCTCGTCGGACGACGTGTACGCGGCGGGTGACTGGGGGCTGACGCTCCACTATAGCGGGGATTGAACGAACCGGCACGCGACGTGCTAGAACAGCCACAAGAATGAAGGAAATCCGCAAAAGACCTGCGCCGGCAAGAGTCTCGAGGCTCATGGGCGTGGCGGCCGCTCTTGTTGGGGTCGTCGCGCTCTCGTTGCTCGCGGGCTCTTGCGAGCAACGCCCGGTCGGCCCGGAGCCGAATGGGGCCGGGGGCAGGTGGGAGCAGGACGTGTGGCGATGTTTTTACAACGACGTGTGGGCCGTTTCTCCCCAGGAATTCTTCATACCGAGCGCGTTTCGCGTGAACGGGCTCGTTCATTACGTCGACTCGGCATGGCAGGCGAACCCGGTCACCGTGGGATCGGTCGAATACGAGATCAGCCGGATCTGGGGGCGTTCGGCGGCCGACATCTATGCGATCACATATGAGTATTCGCTGGTCCATTACGACGGCACCGCGTGGAGGCTGGAAAGCATCGACGCGCGCGGGGAGAAGTTCGACATCTGGGGAGATGCGGGGGACCACGTCTTCGTCGTCGGAGGCCGGGTCGTCCATCATTTCGACGGCGCGTCGTGGTCGCGGACGGAGATTCCCGGCGCTTCCCTCAAGGCCGTGTGGGGCGTTTCCGCCTCGGACGTCTACGCCGTAGGCAACGGTGTCTATCATTTCGACGGCACCGCATGGACCCGGATGAACGGCACGGAAGAACTGGACCTGGATGCCGTGTGGGGATCCGCACCGGACAACATTTATGCGCTTGGCACCGTTTTCTCACCGCGAGTACGAGACCAGGTAGTTCATTTCGACGGCGACACCTGGCAGACCGTCTTCGAGTACGCGGACGGCGTTCTCGTGGATATTTGGGTGTCCGAGAAAGGCACTGTGATTTGCGCGGGCAGCCGCGATACGGAATCCACGCGGCTCGCCGCCGTTTTTTACTACGACGGCAGCACGTGGGAAACGATCGAGATCGGCAAGTTTGGAATCCTCAAGAATATCTCTGGTACCGGCGACGGCGGGGCCATCGTCATCGGCGCGGAGAACGTGGTGGTCTATTTCAAGGAAGGATCTTGGGAGCTCATCCATCCGGGGTCGTGGACGGACTTGAACGCGGTCTGGGGGAGCGCCCCGGACGAGATCCTTATGGCCGCCGACGACGGGTTCGTGTTCCGAAACGAAGGCGGCTCGCTGTGGCCGGAGAAACTGCCTTTCGCCGGCGGAGACGTGAACGGTCTGTGGGGATTCTCGCGGGATGACGTTTTCGCCGTGGGGACAGGCGGCAAGATCGCGCGTTTCGACGGGTCGGCGTGGCAGCCGATGGCGAGCGGTGTCGCCACGGAGCTCTTCGATGTCTGGGGAAGCGGCCCCAACGACGTGTACGCGGTCGGCGAGGATTACACGATTCTCCACTACGACGGGGCCGCGTGGTCGCCGGTCGACTACGACGCCGACTTCACGCCATGGCACGTTTGGGGGACTTCGTCGCGTGACGTCTTCGTCATCGGCGGCGATGGAGCGATCGTTCACTACGACGGCCGC
>Ga0315284_10012794_pt1 | contig 11952 bp, 15 predicted proteins | sample YL17G09_16_MG_FD_203696 | JGI IMG/M metagenome (GOLD analysis project Ga0315284, IMG submission 203696) | Sediment microbial communities from Yellowstone Lake, YNP, Wyoming, USA - YL17G09_16 | ecosystem: Environmental > Aquatic > Freshwater > Lake > Sediment | place: USA: Wyoming | collected...
CTTCAATGAAGAGATATTTCGGAGATTTGGACCTGCCTTTGATCACGACAGCATCGTAGCCAGAGGCCTTTAGCTCAGCTCCGATCGCTCCGCCCATGATCGACTCAGCGATTGTGCCGGTCAACGGCGATTTTGAAACGAAGACCGTCTTGCCCGCCGTCGGGACCGCGTTCCCGGTGAACAGGCCCGCCGAGACCACCAGCACGTTATTCGGATCGAACGCGTCCAGCTTAGGGTCCATTGCGTCACAGAAGAGCTTGACGGCGAACCCCTCTCCTCCTAGGTAGTCTCTGATGAGAGAGTCGGGGATGTCTTCCTTTGTTGTCTTGCCTTCGGTCAGGTCGACATACAGAAGCTTGCCCCTCAACGCTTGCATCTACTTTCCCCCCAACATCGCGAGGACCGCAAGATACCTTTCTCCGCCCGGTTCCTCATATTTCAAAGCTCCAAGTGGACAGAACTTGACGCAGACCGGATCGCCGCTGCAGAGGTCACACTTGCGGGCGATTCCTTCTACCACTCGGATGACTCCGTACTTGCAGGTCTTCTCACAGATGCCGCAGCCCGTGCATATCTCTTCGTTCACGACAAGGACGTCGTCGACCATTGATATCGCATCCTCTGGACACGCTTCGGCACAACAATCGTCTCCGCAGGCCACACATTGAGTGCATACGACCGGGATATCATTTCTTATGCCCATCTTAACGATCCTCAGGCGCGCCTTCTTCCTATTGACAACACCCTCGTGCGTTAGCGAACATATCAGTTCGCAGAAGCGACACCCGGTGCATTTCTCGGGATAGGGGACCAGACCCGCGACCATTTCCTCAACCTCTAACGTCGTATGCCATACGAACCTAAAGCACTAACGATTCACCAGACCTAGGGGCTGAATGATTCGCGCAACAAAAGGTCGTCCTCCGCGATCCGAGCTGAACAATAGCGTCTAGACGGAGCTGGAGGTCACCGAGATAGTTCACTTCACTTCGATCTTCTTCAAGTCAGAGGACTCTTTCCCCTGCAGGGTGTCGACCGCCTCGAGATTCGCATCGATGACCGATTTCATCATCAGGAGAAACTCCCTCTTCGCCGCGAGATAGTGCTTTCTTGCGTCAGCGGGCATGCGGGATTCTGGGATGATCGAATCGAGTGCCAGGAAAAGCTCCGTTCCGGCCTTCATGACGTGCTCAGTCGTCTCCTTCGAGAGCAGCGCGTCCTTCATCCTCTTCGCCTCTTCTTTTATCCTTTCTCCCTTCCCTTCCATTTCGTTCACTTCCCCCGAATGTTATCAGCAGACGGCCGTCCACGAACTCCGCTTTCTTCGTCTCCATGTGAAGCAGTGAATATGGCAGAGAGACAGAACGTTTGTAGGACCCGACCTGCACGATTAGAGCATCCTCCGATTTATATAACTCTACCTGCTCTTTGGTCGAGAAAGGTAGTCTGAGCGACAGTATGCTGGAGCCATCCTCCTCATATATCTCCATCGGTTTCTCGACCGAGTAGATCATCGTGGGGTCCGTCGTCCCGAACACCATGTCGGCAAGGCCCTCAAGCGACTCCTTCCCGACAAGCTCCGTCGGCATCAGAGTGGCGGTCAGGATAGTCAACGGACTGAACGATTCGTTGATTATGCCCATATAGCCCTGCTGCTCGTTGAGTTTGTCCCTGAAGTAACCATCCGAGCATTGGGGCAGCAGGCGGTTCACAATTAGACACTCCACGGTCAGGTCGTATAGGCAAAGATAGGTGAACGCGCGCTTGGTCTCATTTATGACCATTCTTTCAGGGTTGACGACGAGCCTGACGGACGTGATGGTAGGGTCTGTCAGGATCTTGCGCACTGAAGTCAACCGATTCCTGATCGTCTCGATGTCCCTGAGCACATCGTCCGAAGGAAGGGGTGATTTCATGAACTTCCCGACCGTTGCTCGGGCCAGCTTCAGGATGTTCCTGAAGACCTTGTATATCCTGTCGAAGTACCAGTCCGATATCTCCGGAAAGCTTAGAAGGCGAAGGGTCTCAGCGGTCGGAGCGGTGTCGAGGATTACCACATCGTACGTTTTCTTCTCGTAGAAATCCCAAACGTAGAACAGAGCTGACATCAGCTCCATTCCGGGCCACACCGTCATCTCTTTCGCGTTGATCTCACCAAGTCCCTGAGACCGCAGGAAATCAGAGATGTACGTCTGAACCTCCTTCCATCTTGTCTCGAGCTCGTGGACGACATCGACCTCGATGGCGTCGAGGTTATTCTCAATGTTCCTGATTTCACCGGACAATTGGACTTCGAGCGAATCTGAGAGCGAGTGGGCGGAATCCGTGCTCATAACTATGGTCCTGTGTCCCATACGAGCGGACCTGAGCGCGGTGGCTGCGGCTACCGATGTCTTTCCCACGCCGCCTTTCCCTGTGTAGATAATGACCCTCAATTCTCTCGCCAACCGCCTAGCTTCCTTTTGCTACTTGAAGAATATGCCCTCCATCTGAGAGGACCTTCAATCGAACTCCATGAGAATATTGTACGGATAATAAACAAAGGAGACTGATTTCGAGAAACACTCTTCTCGGGGGCTAGGTGCCGGGGACGGGGTTCGAACCCGTGACCTTCGGATGTCCCTGGAGAGGATCTGTGTTACCTATACCCTATGAGTCCGACGCTCCACCAGGCTGAGCCACCCCGGCTTGGTGATCCTCACTCTTCCTTGTCCTTGGCCAATTCCTCGCCCTCGACGGATTCGCTGGCCTCGGTCTCTCCGGCTTCGGACACGTCCTCAACAACGACTTGTTTGGATGGTTCCTCAGGCTTCACTTCCTGAGCGGAGCTGGCCTCTTCCGATGCCTGCGGTTCGACGATCGCCTTCTCGTCAGGGAGCGGAGTCCCGATCTCGAGGACCTCGGTCCTCCTGATCTCGATTCGCTTTGTCGGAACGATGATCTTCGTAGAGCGCGAGAGGTCCTTCGCCATGTCCCCGGATATTACCGATTTCACGACGTCGGAAATCGACATGTCAGCGATGGTCTTGTGCAAGTGCGAGGTCATGATCGACCTTATTGCGGTCTCTTGAGAAGCTTGAATCCTCTTCTCGGTGACGCACATAGGCTTGACGCGCACGAGGAAGCCGTCCTTCGTCCTTGCGTCGACGACGTGGTCCGTCTTGGTCCTCTTCCTCCTCGTTAGCCTTCGGATGTAATCGCTAGTCAGGTCCTGACCGACGAATACGGTGTGAGCATCCGAGCCAGTGACATCGTGGACCTTGAACTTGAGTTTGATATGCATCTTCGAGAAATCGCCTGTGAGGTCATGGACCGTCACTTCGGTGGTCCTTCCAACAAGGCTCGAAGGGTCACCCGATGGCGTCTCCCCGATCTGCATCTCATTGAACATCTTGGGGGCGTGTATCTTGTACCACTCCTTTGCCCTCCACCGATCCTTGACCTTTCTTGTCGTAGTCTTCGTTTTCTTCGTAGCAGGCATTATGAGCCTCCATGGTTCAGGCAGATTCCGTAACGAGTCTCCCTATTAATAAGTTTCCGTCTGAAGGCACAGCTGGCAGTGGTCCAGACTATGGATGATCGCCCTCAAGATATGTTCTTCGCGAGAACCGATCTCGTTTCCTCGTTCATCTCGGCCTGCTGCGCGGCCAATCGCTCTTCGATCTCCCTTATCTCCTTCAGCCTGTCAAGGAAAACAGGGACGTAGCAGGAGGTACCTTCGATAACGAGTAACGCGACCTTTTCCTTCTTCGAAGTTTCATGTCCTTCTAGGTCCGCCTGGAAGGTCAAAAAGCCCTTGAACTGCTCGGGAATCTGCTCCGCCCTGGAGATCGTGACCAGTCTTGCAAGATACATGAACGCGCCTCAGAGATTGACAGGCACGACGTGAGCTTCGAGACCAAGGAACTCCTTCGGCAGACCAAATGCAAGACCGTACAGCTGCGAGAGGTGTATGACCGGTATGTCGTAGCCTGGGATGTCCTTCTGCGTCCTATCGTACTGGAGGTGACAGAAGGGGCAGACGTCGATTATGAACCTCGCGCCCGACTTCTTTACGTTGCCGAGCTTCTCCTCGGTCATTTTCATGGCGATATCGTTCGCCCTTGTCCTCAGACCTCCCCCAGCGCCGCAGCACATCCCTTTGTCGCGATAGTTGACGCTCTTCGCTCCGACCGCCTCTACGAGCTCATCGAGCATCGTCGGCCTCTCCGGATCGTCCAACTGCTTTATCTTGCTAGGTTTGGCGAAGTGGCAACCATAGTGTACGGCAACCTTGTAGTCGAGAGGCTGCATGACCTTTGACTTGATCTTGTCGATGCCGACGTCCTTATGCAGCACATCAGCGAAGTGACGGACCTTGATCTTACCTCCAGTATACTCAAGTCCGACCTCCTTCAGGACCTTGTTGACCTCCTTCACCATCTCCGGATGCTCTTGCAGCATATGAGCCGCATCGAATAGAGAACCGAAGCAGCCGTTGCATATCGTAAGGATGTCCAGACCTTTCCTCTCAGCAAGTGCTAGGTTGCGAGCGGCTAAAGTGAGCCAGGTAGTCTGGTCGAACGATCTTATCACACCTGGTGCTGGACAGCATCCAGCTCCTTCCAGGTCGACGAGTTCCACATCGAGCGACTTGAACACTTCCCTCGTCGCCTTCTCGATCCCAGGATATCTAAGCGGGGCGATGCATCCGAGGAAGAAGGCGTACTTGTCGGTCATCTACTTCCCTCCGATGAGCTTGTCGAAGCCGGTTAGCTGCATGATCTTCTTCCAGTCCTCTAGCGCTTTAGGGTCGCCGAGCACGGTTGGCGGTTGTTCGGGAATCCCGAGCTTCTTTCGCAAATTCTTGTATTCATCGGTCAGGGGGATCGTGTGGCCGGTGTTCATCATGTTAGATGCTGTCTTCTTGTGCGAATCCGCCATATAGCCTTCCTTGACCGCGAAGTTCCTCAGAATCATGATTATGTCTGTGATGTCAACGCCCCTAGGGCACCTCTCCACGCATGTGTAACAAGTCGTACACATCCATAGATCATCGGACGGAAGGATATCTTCTTTCAATCCCAACTGAGCCTTTCTGATCAGCTTCCTTGTTCGGAAAGCTGTTTGTCTTCCAGAAGGACAGCTCGCTGTGCAAGTACCGCACTGGTAACAGAGGTTCAAAGTCTTGCCGCCGGATTTGACGACTCGATCGGCGAACTCCGGGTTAGGCTCCTTGATGTTGGCCATTAAACGTCACCGAGGCGTGAAAAGCACGAAATTGTATATAAGGGTATATGAGGAACCACAGTAAGTTTACCTTTTTAGGTAAAGCTTCGATGTATGCGCTCCTTCTTCAGCTCGGCGATCAGTGCCAGGATCTCAGGTGTCTGTTTCTTGTGCACCGCGAAGATCTTGTGGGCAAGCATCTTCACGTCTGTGGCGCCCTTCAACTTAATCCCTTTCCTCGACAGCAGGCTCTGGTTGATGAAGAAGCTAAGGTTCGAACCTATCAAATCCGGAAGAAAAGGAACGGTACCCTTCACCTTGTATCGGATTCCCTGGTCGTCCAAATGCTTGAAACCTAATCGCTGGGCGCCGTATCGGAATCGCATGTAGTTAGGACCTCTGACCATATGAACGAGGTTGTCCTCCGCTACCTCATCCCACATCACACCTTCGAGGTCGTAGACGTGGAGAGGATCGTCCACGACGACGAGATCCATCAGTCCCGACCGGAAGTCTCGGAGATTGCGATCATCATCTGAGATGATCAGGTCGTACATGCCGGTTTTGTCGACCTTTGACAGCGCGGAAAGAAGGAGTTCCTCCGTGACGATCGTTCCTCCAACGACAAGCGATTTGCCTGTTCTGATTCTTGCACTAAGCGCCGAGTACTCAAGGACGATGCTCTCGGCTTCTGCGGTAAGGGTCGTACCAGAAGATGACGTGAGCAAGAGGTCAACCCCGACGCGCTTTTCCATGCGCCTAAGGTATCGATGAAGCACAGGGACCGAAATCTCCAATCTCTCCGAGGCCCTCTTCTGACTTCCCTCCTCATACACCGCTTTTAGAACGTCAAGAAGGTGGGTCGTGATCTGGACGCCGTTGACTATCAACGAGACCGAGGGCTCTATCTCCACGATTGGCGATTGGCTGTCAAGATATATCTAATTTGACAGCACATACCAGCAGGGAATCAATGGCGAAGAGAACCCTGGTCCTTGGGATTGGTAGTCCGATAGTCAGCGACGACGCGGTCGGGATAAGAGTCTCGGAGAGAATACAATCGCTAGGTCTCGACGGCGTGGACGTCAGAGAGGTAAGCGCAAGCGGGTTGGACCTGATCGAGATCATGCTCGATTATGATAAGGTAATCATCGTCGACGCGATCATGACCTCCCAGCATCCATTGGGCTCGATAATCCTGCTGGACGAAAGTGACTTTTCGACTTCGGTGCACGGAGCGAATCCGCATGATGTCAACATCGCAACGACGATAGAGCTCGGAAGAATGCTTGAACCTGAAAGAATGCCTGAGAGGATCATTTTCGTCGCAATAGAGGTCGCGGATACATGGACCATCAGCTACAACATGACCGAGGAGGTCGTAAGAGCAATACCGATCGCCGTGGAGATGATCACGGAGATGATCAGTAAGGAAGACTAATCAGAAATCGATCGATTCGATGCTTTTCGAACAATCCTTCGACATCCTGGTCGGTGCGTGCAAGGTTACGCACATCTTCTTCCGGTCTAGGAGATTATGAGCGACTCTCATGACATCATCCTCGGTGATCTTCTCGAAAGCCTGTAGTATGTCCTCTTCGGTGGGAGCTTTGTCAGTCAGCAGGAAGAACTCACCAAGATGGAACATGCGGGACTCGGTGGACTCGAGCTTCCTCACAAGGATCCCCTTAATAAGACGCTTCGCCCTGGTGAGCTCCCCCTTCACAAGGCCTTCGGACTTTATCTGATGCAACTCGGAAGACACCAGTCGGACGACGCTCTCCATGTTCTTGGCCGAGGTCGAGAAGAACGCGCCGATGACTCCGCAGTCGCTGAAGGGATGAGAGATCGTGTATATCGAATACGCCAGCCCCCTGTCCTCTCTGATCTTCTGATACAACCTCGAGCTCGTGCCAGCGCCAAGAAGCGCGCTAAGCAGAGTCTGAACGTACCTATCCGAATGAGAGGCGTTCAAACCTGGAAATCCCATTCCGACATAGGCCTGATCACCCTCCTTGGGATATATCTCGACGAGCGATCTCGCTGTAGGTGGACTTCTGCTGTTTCCGAGGCCAGGTCTTAGATGTGAATCAAACCGCTCCGATGCCCACTCCTCTACCTGACCTACCCTGACGTTCCCGCAGGCGGCTACAACGAAGTTCTTGGGATGATATGTGTCGTGAAAGAATCTCCTGACGTCGTCGCTTGACAATGACGCAATTCCATCCGCCTCACCGGTCTCCGCGGATGCCATGGGATGTCCGTTCCAGAGCGTGCGCGAAAGGAGATGGTGGATATAAGTGTCAGGTTCGTCCTTCAACATCCTGATCTCCTCGGCTACGACCTTCTTCTCGTTGTCCACGGATTCATCGTCGAGCTTAGGATCCAGCAAGAGGTCGGACAATATGTCCTCGGCGATATCGACAGTCTCGTCAAGGGAGACGGCGTAGTAGCAGGTCGATTCCTTGCCGGTGTAACCGTTGAGCTCACCGCCAGCCGCCTCGATCAATTCAGAGGTCTCTTTCGAGTTCCTCCTCCTGGTTCCCTTGAACATTACATGTTCAAGCAGATGAGCTAGACCTTCTCGGCCGCGCGGTTCGTCTCTGGATCCGACTCTGATATAGACGGACAGAGCCACGGATCTGGCATAAGGCAATCGTTCCACTATGACTGGAATACCCGCTTGAGTGTGGGCAAAGGATACTTTTTCGCCTTTCAACGAGGACGAGAGAACAACCACTAGTGTTTATTCTTTTCGTAGACAGCAAATAAGACTGCACACCGTCAATATTCCAGATGTCTGAGGACAAGCCAGATGTTCGTCAAGACAACAAGGGTTAAGTATGCTCGCCTTCCATAAGCATCCAGGGGATTAGAAATGCACAGTAGTCCAGACCCTTTCCTGAATGAGTACAAATTGGATGTCAAGTTTCCAGAAGCCGTGGCGATTATCGGGTTCCCGAGCGTCGGCCTGGTCGGTTCGATCGCCGCGAACTTCATCGTGAGAACAATGAAGCTCGAGAGGATCGCGACGATCATCTCAAAGGATTTCCCGCCATACACCATCGTTCACGAAGGCGTTCCATCTCCTCCGGTCCGCATATACTCTGGTGAGAGAAAATGCATAGACGGAATGCGATGCGATCAGCTCGTGGTGGTTATGGCTGAGTTCATGCCCAGCCCGAATCTGATAAAGCCAGTCACCGATCTCGTGCTCGAATGGTGCAAGCAAAAAGAAATTGGCATGATAGTGACCCTTGAGGGAATCAACGTCGGTGAGGTCACCGGAGAGGTCCAGACATATGGCATTGGAAGCACAGCACGAGCGAGGATCATGCTAGAGAAGTACGGGGTCAAGGAGATGAAGGAAGGCATGGTGTCTGGCATATCAGGAGTGTTATTGTACGAAGGAGAACGCCTCGGTATCGACGTAATATGTCTTCTTGGTCCGGCGAGACTGGACATGCCGGACGCCAGGGGTTCGGCCAGACTTCTCGAGATCGTCGGAAAGATGCTGCCGGAGCTGAAGCTTGACCCAGAGCCTTTGTATAAGGAAGCCGAGCAGATCGAGCTACAGTTGAAAGCCGCGATGGAGAGCGTGAAGCAGCCTAAGAAGATCGGTGAAGAATCAGTCATCTACGGATGATGTGATTCCCTCCTCCCATGGTCATTGAGCTCTTGACCATCTCTCCGATATCAACGACCAAACATTAAATAGAGAGGCGCAGATACATCTGGTATCTCCATGGAAAAGCACAAGTTCATCAAGAAAGTGTGCCTCCTTGGCGACGGCGCCGTAGGAAAAACGAGCCTCATCAGGAGGTATGTCTTCGATTTCTTCGGGGACGAGTATCTGATTAGCTTTGGGACGAAGGTCTCAAAGAGAGTCCTCGATATCGGGAACGTGGAATTGACTTTGATGATCTGGGACGTTCTAGGCCAGAAGACCCACAAATCACTCCATGAGGCCTACTACAAGGGCGCAAATGGAGCCTTTCTGGTCTGCGACCTGACGCGAGAGGAGACAATCAGGGATCTCATCGGGTGGAGAGATGACTTCCACCATGCGGTAGGTCAGATGCCGATCGTTCCGGTCGGGAACAAATCTGACCTTGAGAATAGAGCAAATGGCGCATTGATTTCGGAGGTGTCGGAGTCGCTCGGAAGCGAGTTCTCCATGACGAGCGCGAAGACGGGGGAAGGGGTCCCGGGGGCATTCCTGCGAATGGGAAGAATGATGATGGGGGTGAGGGAATGAAGGACATGAGACCATTCTTCGTCATGCCGGGTCAGGCGATCATCGACCTGCGAGAGGAACTCGAGCTCATCGAGGGCGAGGAGGCGGGCGAGACTCTCCAGCGATACGGGTTCAGGGCGGGCATCGGTCTGATCAAATCCCTGGGAATATCTGCTTCTGATTTCGAGCACTTCGCGGAAGTCCTTCCTCAGCTTTGGGCAGAGACCGGCCTGAGCAGAATGGTAGAGGAACATATCACGGACAAGGACATAACGATCGCATTCGAGGAATCAATCGAGGCTGCTCACGGAAGAACGTGCGACTTCATGCGTGGATATCTCTGTGGAATAGTGTCGGCTTTATTGAAGAGAAGGTACACAGCGGTCGAGAGGGAGTGCACATCAAACGGGAAGGCGAGCTGCGTTCACGTACTTTCACCGGCCAAGGAGATCATGCAGCCTTCGGTCAAAGAGAGTGCAAAGACGACCATGAAGTACGACTTGGAGCTTGGGTACTCGTACCTGATTGAGTCAGAGGACCCTTCGATCGCATATGATATTTTCACGGACCAGATGACTCACGGTAGGCCAGGGATGTGCATTGTAAGGGATTATCCTGAGAAGCTACGGGCCCGATACGACCTCGGGGATTGCACCATTTTGTGGCTCTCATACGACAGAGACATCAACTACGCTAGAGAGCCCACCAACATTCCTCTGATATATAGCGAGATCAAGAACTTCCTTGACTCGGCGGAGAGCGGTGTCGTGCTCATGAGCGGAATAGAGTACATGGTGAGCCAGAGTACCTTCACGAAAGTCTTGAAGTTGATCCAGCTCTTGAACGAGAACGTTGCCGTCAGGGACTCCCTGTTGCTTGTCCCGGTGAGCCCCCAGGCTCTCACGCAGAGGGACGTGAAGATGCTCGAACGCGAGCTCAGAGTGTTCGATACGAAGCAGCAATGAGCAAATGCTAGATGGAAACGCTTAAATTCCGGTATAAAATTACTTTCGCTCAATGCAAATAATTCCAAAGAAATTCTTTGTGACTTCAGGCTGCGCGGTCAGCAAAGTCTCTGACCTCAATGCGTTCGACGAAGCACTTTTGATGGCAAAGATTGGCGAGCAGAACATCGTATCCGTTTCCTCTATTCTCCCAATCGGAGCGAAGCAGGTACCTCAGAGAGCGTTGCCTATGGGCGCAATAACGCACTGTGTCCTTGCGCAGATGAGAGGGGGAGAGGGAGAGATGATATCCGCCGGGATAGCCTACGGATTCAGGAAGGATGGAAAAGGAGGATACGTGGCTGAAGGCCACATGCACGGAACGAAGAAATCCCTCCGAGAGGTTCTTGAATGGAAGATGCATGAGATGGCGAAGCTGAGAGGCATCGAGTTCAAATCGCTCCACTACAAGCTGGAGGAGCTCTCAGTCCCAATGGACCATTATGGGGCCTGTATCGGAGCTCTTGTGTTCGTAGAGTACTGATGTTCGGAGTCATCGTCTGTCCTAAATGCAATCGTGCACGCGGCATTGATCTCTCAGCGGCAGAAGCGACCTGTCACTCATGTGGTAAAGGAATGAAAGTCAGCAGGGCAAAGATCTATTTCAAGACCGATTTCCAGTCGGAACTGGTCGAAGCCGTGCGCAAGATGAACGAGCAGTTGGCCGTCGGCATAGAGTCCCCGACTCCCATGAAGAGGAAAAGGAAGAAACCGGACTTTCATGAGAGACTTCTTGTCGAGGCGAAGAAGGTGAAGGGCAGCGAGGATCGCCTGCGATTCATCGTCGAGAGACTTACAAATGACCTCAGTGACTTCGGAGCGGACGATCTTGCAAGGGTCGTGAAGGATTCTGACGAAACGGACGTCGATGAACTTCTTGACATGATGCTGAACTGCGGCATCATCTATGAACCGACGCCTGGCAGGTATAGATCGACTTGACAGGACCGATCAAGATTGCCGTCGTTTCATAGCGGGAAACGGGTATCGACGTTAGAAAATCCCCGAGTCCCACCTTACTACTCGATTCCTCATAGCTCAATGCAACGTATTCCTCCGTGTACTCCGGTCCCTGCCCTGAGGAATAGCTACCAGGTTGATAGGTGCAGTAGAAGGTGTAGTAGTAGTCCCTCAAATGGTCACCATTGCCATCATCGGTGAAGTCGGCGAACCTGTTGGGTTTCCAAACGAGGAAGTCATTGTTCACCGTATCGATCGTGACGTTGGCACCACCTCCCCCTCTCAGAGGGACGTATGTCTGGACCCAGCCGTGACCGCCCCACTTACTCTCGATCCCGCTGTAAAGCGCACCGATCTGCAGCCAAGCAGGGACTCCTGCGGCCCTCGCCAGAGCAGAGAAGAGTATGGCCTGGTCGTCACAGTCTCCCACCTTCGATTCGAGAGTCTCGACACTGGATTTCGGGTCGGCGTCCTGTGTTACCACGGGATAGCGTATGTTCTCCGATATCCATTGGTAGATAGACCCGAGGATCAAGTAGACGT
>Ga0315284_10012795_pt1 | contig 11952 bp, 10 predicted proteins | sample YL17G09_16_MG_FD_203696 | JGI IMG/M metagenome (GOLD analysis project Ga0315284, IMG submission 203696) | Sediment microbial communities from Yellowstone Lake, YNP, Wyoming, USA - YL17G09_16 | ecosystem: Environmental > Aquatic > Freshwater > Lake > Sediment | place: USA: Wyoming | collected...
TAAACAATCTGATTTTATCAGTACCTTCATTTAAAGATTTGAAAGTAGTTGTAGAAAATTTACATCTAGGAGATATTATTATTTCAGATGATATAGATGAAAAACTTATCATAGAAAGAAAGAGTGTCAATGATTTATTATCAAGTATAAAAGATGGTAGATATGAAGAACAATCATATAGATTGAATGGTTTAGAACATCATAATCATAATATTATTTATTTAATTGAAGGAGATGTAAACAAAATGAACCGTTTCAATAGTAAAGTAGATAAGACAACATTATATTCAGCTATTTTCTCACTCAACTATTACAAGGGTTTTTCAGTAATAAGAACATTTAACATAGAAGAAACCGCGTTATTTATTTGTAATAGTACATGTAAAATAATAAAATCAAAAAAAAATGCTTATTATCAAAATAATCAAATAATTAATTTAAATGAAGAATCAAAAATAAATGAAGAAGAAAATAGTTTAGATAAAATAGGGAAAACAGATGAAACAGAGAAAACAGAAGAAATACAAAATACAAAAAATTATATAAATGTAATTAAAAAAGTGAAAAAGGATAACATTACACCAGATAATGTAGTAGAAATAATGTTATGTCAAATACCAGGAATAAGCTCTGTAACAGCAATAGCAATAATGGATAAATTTAAATCACTAGACAATTTATTACGCTGTATACAAGATGATGAAAAATGTATGAAAGATATAAGTTATATAAATACAAAAGGACAAACAAGAAAAATAAATAAAAATTGTCTAGAAACAATTAGTAAATTTTTAATTAAGAAATAGTTCAACTTTTTTAAAAATATAATATATAAATGGAAAAAGTATTGATTAATTTAATGATATTTCTAGCAATTTGTTATGTATGTTATTTATTTATAAATTCAAATTATAAAGAAGGTATGGATACAAATTCTACATCATCGCCTTATGGTTACGCAGGTAATGCTGCAGAATATGGTGCTGCTATAAAAGCAAATGTTATAAAAAATCAAGATGTATTATTAATAAGTAAATATAGAAATGACTATGAAAATGTAGTATTGAATATGGATGATTTAGTTAACAATTTAATGTTAACAACCGTTTTAACAATTGATAAAGCTAATCCACAGGTAGGATTAGAAAGATTAACAAAATTAAATGAATCCAAAGCCGCTTTGAATAACGTAATGAAATTTATAGATTCTAGTAAATAAAAAACCATATTATAAAAATTATATTGTAAAAAATTATAATATAATTTGTATTAAGCTACTCTAATAGCTACTTCATTTTCAGCGTAATAACCTTTATCTACTAAATTTTGTGTATATTCAGCTCCTCCCCAATTAGGATCCATAGGATCAGGACTATACAGCATATTTTCTTGTTGATGATTCATGTTATCAAGAGGTGTTGTTGATCCAACATAATAATCTGTTTGATCATAAGAAGGAACAGAATTGGTATTATAAGGAGGGTCATTTCTTCCAGCATCTACTAAAAGTGTTGGGTTTGGATACGCTGGTGTATTTGGAATACCTAATGTACTTCCATTATCAATAACAGGAGGTAATCCGGCTTGCGGTTCAGAAACACTTGGTCTCACTTTGTAAACAGAGCCACCTTGTGCATCATATGTTTGCTGTAAATATAACACTGGACATTTTATTCCTTGACTTCGTTGCCAATCTAAAAATTCTGTATAATCTTCTAAATTATCAAATTCAACAGGGTTTACTCCAGGAACTTTTGCTACTTTTGAATTATATAAATAGAATTTTGAATCTTTTTGAATAAGAATATCAGGACATCTAGTTGTTTTTGTATTATTAGTTAACCCTTCTACATATTTAGGGTCACTACATTTTGCGTAAAAATATAATCCTATTAAAAAAACTAATATAAATAAATAAGTTAGTAAAGTCATATATATTTAATTAGAATAAAAATGTTAAAAAAAATAATATATATATATATTAAATGAAATTTATACATATTGATACACAAAATTACAATGTAAAGGATATAAAAAGTAAAGAAACTCCTATAAAAGAATTAAAAAAATACATGAATAATGATGTATTTGTTCTCATTTATATGGAAGGTTGTGGTCCATGTAATGCTACACGTCCTGAATGGAAAAAATTAGAAAATGTATTAAAAAATGATGAAAGAGAAATAATCATTGTAGATATTGATAAAGACGTATTAGATAAAATACCTTTTTTAAAAATAAACCCATCGGGTTATCCAACTATTGTATATACGAAATCAAATGTAACAGAACAATATGAAGATTCAAATATTGAAAATAAAGATAGATCCGTTGATTCATTTGTAGAATGGATAGAATCAAAAGCAAATACAAATATAAATACAAAAAAAGGAGGAACAAAAAATACAAAAAAAGTGATAAAAAGAGGAACAAATAAAAATATTAAAAAAGGAACAAAAGTAGAAAAAAGAAGAACAAGAGGAACAAAAAGAAAATACTAAAAATTTTCTTTCGCATATCCAATAACCGCACAAGCAATACGTTTTCCTGCGTTTCCTGTTTTTAAACTATCTGGATTATTCCCTTGACCACAATCATCTTCGTCTTCATGAATAATTAAACCTCTTCCAATAATATTACATTTTGTTCCACGAAGTTTTATTACATCATCGTAAAATATATAATTAGCATTTCCTTTATTATCCGCAACTAAATTACCTAAATCGCCAACATGCCTTTCTTTTAATCCCGGACATCCGTGGTTTTTTTTATAAGGATTAAAATGCGCGCACATACTTGTACATTTATCTGTTAAATCTCCTGCTTCGTGCACATGAAAACCATGTAGACTATTTTTTTTAAGACCGCTTATTTTAACATCAATAATAATTTTATTATTTTTATTATCTTCAATAAAACGAACAGTTCCTTTTATTTTTTCGTTATCAAAAACAGCAATTGCTTGTATTGAACTCATTATATATAATCCATAAGAATTATATTTAAATTTAAATTTAAATTTAAAATTTAAAATTTAAAATTGATTAAAAATAAACAAGATAAATGTAATTTATTATAATTAACAATGGAACATACTTTCAGAATATTAGATTTTAATGTATACAATGAAAAACAAGATACTTCTAGTGATGACGAAACAAATGTTTATAAGGATTCATCATCTTTCATGATTCAAATGTTTGGTTTAAATGAAAAGGGGGAAACTTGTTCTATTATTGTAGAAGGATTTAAACCCTTCTTCTATGTCATGGTACATGATGGTTGGTCAATCAAAGTAAAAGAAGAATTTTTAAAACATGTAAAAGAAAAGATGGGTAAATATTATCATGATTCTATTACGGAATGTAAAATTATTAAACGAAAAAAATTATATGGATTTGATAATGGAAAAGAACATAAATTTGTAAAATTTGAATTTTCAAATTTATCAGCATTTAATAAAGCAAAAAATCTATGGTATACAGATTATAAATATGGTCATAATTTATTAGCAGATGGATATCCTTTTGAAAATAATAATAAAATAACAAATACAAAATTATATGAAGCAAACATACCTCCATTATTGCGTTTCTTTCATATTAAAGATATTAGTCCATCAGGATGGATAGCTTTACCAAAGAAAAAAACGATTGAAAATAAAAATGATTATAAAAAAACGTCTTGTAATTACGAATTTCATATTAATTGTAAAGATGTTATACCATTAAATGATAGAGAGTTACGAGTACCTTATAAAATTTGTAGTTTTGATATTGAAGCAAGTAGTAGTCACGGTGATTTTCCTGTTCCTATTAAATCTTATAAGAAATTAGCGACAAATATTATTGAATATTTTGAGACGCTCAACATGGAAATTACAAAAGATCTATGTAAAAATATTTTAAAACGTATTATTTTGTCAGCATTTGGTTATGAAAAAATGGACCAAATTGACTTGGTATATCCAAAAAAAATAACAACTTTAAAAGAAATTGAAAAAATGACTGATGATTGGTTGGAAACACAAGTTAGAAATAAACCAACAACAGATAATTCAAGAATATTAGAAGATTTGTTTGAGAAAATGATGTCACATGAAGATGATGATGATGAACATACAAATTATACATATGTAAAACAATATGCCGATAAAAAGGCAACAATTGTAGACATTTTATGTGACAAAAAATTTGAACGTGATGGTAAATTAAATGAATTAAATATATCATTAAATTCATGTTTTCCTAAACTAGAGGGTGATAAGGTGACTTTTATAGGTTCTACATTTATGAATTATGGAGAACAAGATCCATATATGAACCATTGTATAGTATTAAATACATGCTCACCAATGCCAGTAGAAAATAGTATATTAGAATCTTATCATACTGAAAAGGAAGTTTTATTAGCATGGCAACAGCTTATTCAAAGAGAAAATCCCGATATCATTATTGGATATAATATATTTGGTTTTGATTATGAATTTATGTTTAGACGTGCTGAAGAAAACAAATGCGTAGAAGATTTTTTGAAACTATCTAGAAATAAAGATGAGATTTGTGGTACATTTGATAAAGAGAGTGGAAAATATAAAATTGAAGAAAGTACAATTCAAATAGCTAGTGGACAACATGATTTACATTTTATTAAGATCAATGGTAGACTACAGGTTGATTTGTATAACTTCTTTCGTCGTGAAGAAAATTTGACTAGTTATAAATTAGATTATGTAGCTGGTTATTTTATAGGTGATTATGTTAAAAACATAAAATACATAGAAAACATATACACAGAAATAAAAACAACGAATATTACAGGTCTTCTAGAAGGCAGTTTCATTCATATTGAAGAAATAGGTCATTCAGTTGATTATTATGAGAATGGGGCAAAATTTAAAGTGATTCATGTAAATAAAGAGGAATGTATATTTAAAATTGAAGGAATAATAAACCCTGATACAATTACAAAAAAAGTGAGATGGTGTTTAGCAAAGGATGATGTTACACCAAAGGATATTTTTAGAATGACAAATGGTTCAGATGATGACAGATCTATCATTGCAAAGTATTGTATTCAAGATTGTAACTTAGTTCATTATTTATTCAACAAAGCAGATATTTTAACCGGATTTATTGAGATGGCGAAGATTTGTAGTGTTCCAATTAATTTCTTGGTAATGAGAGGTCAAGGTATTAAATTAACTAGTTTTATTGCGAAAAAATGTCGTGAAAAACGCACATTGATGCCTGTTATTGAAAAAGGTGAACTAGATGAAGGTTATGAAGGTGCTATTGTTTTAGATCCCAAATGTGATTTATACTTAGATAATCCAGTAGCTTGTGTAGATTATGCTTCTTTATATCCAAGTTCTATGATTAGCGAAAACCTATCACATGATAGTAAAGTATGGACAAAAGAGTATGATTTAGCAGGAAATCTAATAGAAGAATGGGGTGAAAAAGATGATGATGGGAATTATATATATGATAATTTAGCTGGTTATGAATATGTAAAGGTAACATATGATACGTATCGTTATGTAAGAAAAAATCCAAAGGCAGCAGCTGAAAAAATTAGAGCGGGAACAAAAATATGTTGTTTTGTGCAACCTGGTTCTGCAAAAGCAATTATGCCTTCTATTTTAGAAGAATTATTAATGGCAAGAAAAACAACCAGAAAATTAATTCCTTTAGAAAAAGATGAATTTATGAAAAATGTTCTTGATAAAAGACAAATAGGATATAAACTAACAGCGAATTCATTATATGGACAATGTGGTGCTAAAACAAGTACATTTTATGAAAAAGATATTGCTGCTTGTACTACAGCAACAGGTAGACTTTTATTAACATATGCGAAAAAAATAATAGAAGAATGTTATGGAGACGCGATTTGTAATACTACTACACATGGTCCTGTTTTAACAAAAGCGGAGTACATATATGGTGATAGTGTTGCTAATTACACACCTGTTTATGTAAGAATAAATGGTATTATTGATGTTGTAACAATAGAACTTTTAGCTGAAAAATATGGAAATAATAATTGGATACAATGTTTAGAAGAGGGGAAACAAGAAAAAGATTTTTGTGAATTAATTGGAGTAGAAACTTGGACGGAAAAAGGATGGACATCTTTAAAACGAGTGATAAGGCATGAATTAGCTTCTCATAAAAAAATGATGAGAATTTTAACACAGACAGGTATGGTAGATGTTACAGATGATCATTCATTAATTTTAAAGAATGGAAAAGAGATATCTCCAAAGGATATTCAAATTGGAACTGAGTTATTACATTATCCACTTTATCCACTTTTAGAAAAAGTGGAGCAAAATAATCCTAATCCACTTTTAGAGCCATCGGCTATCGCCTTAAAGCCGTCGGCTCTAAAGCATTCTTCTGTTTCTTATACTACAATGATTGAGGCCGCAAAATATACTAATTATTTAAATAATAAAAATATTAAGTTTAGAATAGATTATGATAAAAATAATATTATCATTTCTGTTGGAGGAGTAACAAACGAAGATTATAAAATTAAAAAAATAGAAGAAATAGAGTATCAAGGTTATGTATATGATTTAACAACAGAAAATCATCATTTTGCTGCTGGTGTTGGTGATATAATAGTTCATAATACAGATTCTGTATTCTTTACATTTAATTTACAAACACCTGAAGGTAAACCAATAAGAGGTAAAGAAGCCCTTGAAATTACAATTGAATTAGCTCAAGAAGCTGGTCATTTAGCATCTAGTTATCTAAAAGGTCCACATGATTTGGAATATGAGAAAACATTTATGCCGTTTTGTTTATTATCAAAGAAAAGATATGTTGGTATGCTTTATGAAACAGATCCAAACAAATGTAAACGTAAGGAAATGGGTATTGTATTAAAGCGACGTGATAATGCTCCAATAGTAAAAGATGTTTATGGAGGTATAATTGATATTTTAATGAAGGAAAAAGATATCAATAAAGCGATAGAATTTTTGAAATCGTGTTTGCAAAACATAGTAGATGAAAAATATCCAATTGATAAATTAATTATTACAAAGTCATTACGGACAGGATACAAAAATCCACAATCTATTGCACATAAGGTATTATCAGATAGAATTACATCAAGAGATCCAGGAAATAAACCAAGTTCTGGTGATCGTATTCCATTCGTGTATATTAATAATACAAATAAAAAAGCATTACAAGGTGAAAAAATAGAAACACCAACTTATATTTTGGAAAATAATTTGAAAATAGATTATTCGTTTTATATTACAAATCAAATAATGAAACCAGTCCAACAAGTGTTTGCATTAGTACTTGAAAAAATATGGGAGATAAATAAAAAGGTTCCAAAGATTGCAAGGTTTAAAAAAGAAGTGGAATCATTACGTAAATCACTAGAACCAGAAAAATTTGAAACAAAATTAGAACAACTAAAGAATAAAGAAGTCAAGGCATTATTATTTGATGAATATTTACGTGAAACAAATAATGAAAAGGAAGGTTTACAAAACTTGACAAAATTCTTTATCAAAAAGTAAAAAGGTATAAAAGGGTTAAAAATATTTAAAAAAAAGTTATTCAATTTGTCTTTATATACGAAATAATATAATATAAAAATACTCGTTTTGATACGTAGTATTTTTTATATATTATATTATTATTTTATTATTATTTTTTTTATTATTATTTTTTTTATTATTATTATTATTATTTTATTTTACATTTTTTTCTAATTTTTTTACACCTTCATAAGTCTAAAGAGAATATTTTCTTAAAGGTTGAACCTTCTTTACGGGTTGTGTATTACGTGTGCTTACAAGATTTTGAATCATACCTTTAATTTCATCAATACATGATTCAAGTGAAAATACACGATTCGCAATATTTGTATCATCTTTAGATTTTAATGAAGAAACAACAACTTCATCAACCGATTTCTTAGGTGACTTTTTCAATTTGACTTCATCTGAAGCATGAATTAGTCCTTCACTTTTAAGCTTAAACAAAATAGCCTTTACATCTCTTTCATGAAGAACAGCAATTTCCTCAACAGATAAATTCAAAAGTTCATATTCTCTTTGTAATGAAAGATATTCATTAATAGTCCATGTAAAATTTGCACGCTTGTACATTATAGATTACTACTTATAATAGCTTTAAATAGTTTCAAAATATTATAAATAGTGTTCTTATTGTACAGTATTTGCTGGTAATTCTTTATTCATAATAAGTATATTGGAACAAATCCAAGTACCAAGAACAACCCACATATTATTTATAAAATTACCACCATTATATACAACCCATCTTAATCCTTGACAGTGTGGTGTTGCTGTTAAAAATGGAGATATTAAAAACCCTATAATTGTTTGTGGTACACAAAACCTAATATATAAATGAGATGCAAAATAATGTAATATAATCCATAATAAATAAATTCCTGAAAAACTTATAATATATTTTACTACTTTACATGTTGTTTGAAATACAAAAACTAAAATAATATATCCTTTTTGTAAAATAAATTCTATGTATTTGTCTTTTTTTTCATAATTATTTGTAATTTCTTTTTTTTCATAATTATTTGTAATTTCTTTTTCCGAATCATTTTCTATTTCATTTTCATTTAATATTCTAATTTCATTTTCATTTAATAGTCTATAACGTAATTGCATGTTATATAAAATATAATAAACTCTTTATTATATTTTGTATATTTAATTTTTTATGATTTAATAAAAATTATTTCCACTTGGATCATTAGCAAATCTATTGAGATTTCTAAGAAATAATGATGTTAAATTACTTGTTAGGTTTCTAGTTAAAATACTTGTTGGATTACTTGTTCTCTCTTCATTGTAGATTACAGAGTTGTTTTCTTCTGTATTTTCAATAGTTTCATTAGTAATATTTGTATTATTGTATTCTCTAATATCATATCTACATACTGGACATCTACTATTTCTTATGAACCAACTATTTAATTGATTTGTTTTAAAAATATGTTGACAATGTCGTATAATAGTAACCTGTTCATTATCATCAAATGGTTCTAGTGAAATAGGACATGATGTATTATTTGGTGTTGAAATATCACAATAACTAACTACTCGTGTAGCATTTTCAATTTGTCTTTGTGATGGATAAACATCAATAGGATCAAAAAAATTGTCTGTTGTATTTGTATTTGTATTTGTATTTGCATTTGCTGTATTAAATAAACTGTTGTAATTTAGCCTTGATAATGGTATTTGAATTTGTTCAATACTATCAATAATATATGGTATATTATTTATTATAATTCTACCAAGATCATCAACAGTATAGTCTAATGTTTGTCTTTCTTCGTTATTATTTTGAGTTGTAGAATTTATTTCAGGATTTGTAACTGGATGATCCCAATCTGAATGTATATAACTTCTATTTGGGTTTGTTCTATTTGTATTTGTTCTATTTGTATTTGTTCTATTTGTATTTGTTCTATTTGGATTTATACGAGGATTACTATTTTGATTAGAAGAATTAGTAATCAAAGAAGTAACTACAGTTCTTATAATATTTAATATATGAACATTTTGATTTTGTAAATGGTCTATGATATTATTATTATTATTATATTGAATAATTGTATGATTATTATTCGTATACATATTACTCAAAATGTTTAATATAATTTGAATATCATTTGTATTGTTATTTGAATTCATAATATAATATATTATGTTAAATCTGTTTAAATGTATAATCAATATAATATTAATTATGGAAAATAAAATATACAAAAATAAAGGATTAAGTGGATTAAGTAATTTAGGTAATACTTGTTTTATTAATTCATGTATGCAAATAATTTCACATACATATGAATTAAATGATTTTTTAAATTTAGAAACATATAAAAAAAAGTTAAAACAAAACGTTGATTCTGTTCTTTTAATAGAATGGAATGAATTAAGAAAATTATTATGGAAAGAAAATTGCCTTATAACCCCTGTAAAATTTATAAAAACAATACAAAAAATTGCAAAAGCAAAAAATGTTGATATATTTACTGGTTATTCACAAAACGATTTACCTGAATTTTTATTATTTATAATTGATTGTTTTCATAATTCTATAGCAAGAGAAATTAAAATGAATATATCTGGTAACATAGAGAATGAAACTGATAAAATAGCTGTAAAATGTTTTGAAATGATAAAAAATATGTATTCAAAAGAATATTCTGAAGTATGGAATATATTTTATGCTATTCACGTATCAGAAATAATATCTTTAGAAACCGGTAAAAATTTGAGAATAACACCAGAACCTTTTTTCATGATTGATTTACCAATTCCTCAAAATATGAAATCACCTTCTTTAATAGATTGCTTTAATTTATATGTAAGTGGAGAGATACTTGAAGGTGAAAATGCTTGGTATAATGAAGAAACAAAAAAGAAGGAAAATATTAGGAAAAAAATATCATTTTGGAGTTTTCCAAATATATTAGTCATTGATTTTAAAAGATTTAATGCTAGAAATCAAAAAAATCAAATACATATTACATTTCCCTTAGATAATTTAAATCTATCTGAATATGTAATTGGATATAAAAAAAATACATTTATTTATGATTTGTATGGTGTTTGTAATCACTCAGGTGGTGTACTTGGTGGTCATTATACAGCATATATTAAAAATGCAAATGACAAATGGTATCATTTTAATGATTCAATAGTAACAGAAGTAGGTTTAGCAGAATCGGTAATAACTTCAAAAGCCTATTGTCTTTTTTATAGAAAAAAAACAATTCATTAATATATATATATATGGAAGTAAATACATCTTCAACAACAGATCCAGTAAATATGTATAATTTTGTAAATAGTTTTTTATTAAATCCTACAATTTTCATAATAATATTTTTAGTAATTATAGCATTTTTTATATTATCTTCATCTTTAGGAAATAATTCAATTTCTAGTTTAAGCGATTCAACATCTTCATCTTCAGGAAGTGGACAAAATATACTAGGAGTAATAGTAATAATAGTATTGGTATTGTTAATCCTAGTTAATGCATTTCAATATTTTTTTAGCATTAATATAACAGCATATATTACTGATTTGTTTACAAATAAACCTGTTGTAAACGTAGTTGTTGATCAGACTACATATGAGCCATCTTCAATAGAAACAATAAAATTTAAAAAACAAGTATTTAATGTTCCTGGAAATTATTATAATTATACAAATGCAAAGGCATTATGTAATGCATATGGAGGACGTTTAGCAACATATGATGAAGTAGAAAAATCATACAATAATGGTGGTGAATGGTGTAATTATGGTTGGTCAGATGGTCAAATGGCATTATTTCCAACACAGAAAAAAACATTTAACAATTTACAAACTATAAAAGGTCACGAACAAGATTGTGGAAGACCTGGTATAAATGGCGGATATATTGCAAACCCAAATGTTAGATTTGGTGTGAATTGTTATGGAAATAAACCAAGAATAACAGATGAGGAGGAAGAATTGATGAAAACATCAACACCATATCCTAAAACCACACAGGATATTGTATTTCAGAAACGTGTGGATTATTGGAAAAATAAAGTTGATGAAATTTTAGTTTCTCCATTTAATTATGAAACATGGGGTTCATTTTAATGAATTATTTATTTCATTTTAATCTATAGTTGTATAAATTATAAGAATATTCATTATAAGAAGTATTCAATATATTATAATCAACTAAATTGTCATCAATTATTGTGTTTTTATAATTTTTATAATTATCTATAAAATTATCACTAATAAAAAAAATATATAATCTAAAAAGCATAAATATGTAAAAAAAATTAAGCGACATAATGAATATATTAATAAATACATAACTAGATAAATACATCATTTTTTTTACTATATAAATAATATAATTACCTTTT
>Ga0315284_10012796_pt1 | contig 11952 bp, 6 predicted proteins | sample YL17G09_16_MG_FD_203696 | JGI IMG/M metagenome (GOLD analysis project Ga0315284, IMG submission 203696) | Sediment microbial communities from Yellowstone Lake, YNP, Wyoming, USA - YL17G09_16 | ecosystem: Environmental > Aquatic > Freshwater > Lake > Sediment | place: USA: Wyoming | collected...
CATGGATTACATCCAAAACACCCTTGAAAAGGATCCCGCCAAAACTGTTGATGAATCCTACCAGGGCATTTATAAGAAGATCCGCCCCGGCGATTTGGCCACGCCCGAAAACGCCAAGCAGCTCATTGAAAGCTTGTTCTTTGATTTCAAGCGCTACGACATGGGCGCCATCGCGCGGTATAAACTGAACAAGCGTTTCGGCACCACCATCTCCTCCGACATGAAACACCGCATTTTCCAGGTGGAGGATTTCATCAATATCCTCAAATACCTCATCGAACTGAATAACGGCGAAGGCGAAGCGGACGACATTGATCATCTAAGTAACCGCCGCATCCGCTCCGTCGGCGAATTGGTGCAGAACAAATTCCGCATGGGCTTGCTGCGCACCGATAGGATCGCGAAAGACCGCATGACCATCATGGATCTGGAAACGGTCACCCCCACCCAGCTTATCAACTGCCGCCCGATTACCGCGGCACTACGCGAATTCTTCGCCAGCTCCCAGCTTTCGCAATTCATGGATCAAACCAATCCTTTGGCCGAACTCGCCCACAAAAGGCGCATTTCCGCCATGGGTCCTGGAGGCCTTTCACGCGAGCGCGCTTCCTTCGATGTGCGCGACGTGCACGCCTCGCACTATGGCCGTATCTGCCCCATTGCCACTCCGGAAGGTCCGAATATCGGCCTTGTGGTCCACCTTGCTTCTTATGCCCGCGTGAACCAATACGGCTTCATCGAAACGCCTTACCAGAAAATTTCCCATTTGATTGAACCAAAAGTCACCGACCTCATTGGCCGGATCATCGATGAAGAAGTGATGGATGGCCGGAAAATCGTCGGCAAACCGGGTGATGTTGTCACCAAAGCATCGGCCGCCCGAATCGCGAAGGCCAAAAAATCCGTTAAAAAATCCCCTCCTGTCACCCTGGAAAATCCCGTTGCCCGCCAACTCATTGGCAAACTGGCCGCGCAAGATGTAAAGATCGGCAAGAAAACCATTTTGAAAAAAGGCGATGAAATCGATGAGCCCGCCGCCAAAATGATTGCCGCTGACAAGAAGAACACCAAAGTCAAAGTGCAGGACAAGCCGGAAAGCCTTGTGAGAGTCCGCGCCTACGTTACGGATGATGTTAAGTATTACGACGCCGACGCGGAACGGACTTTCGTCATTTCCGAGGCCAGCGCGCAGCTTGATTCCAAGAGGCAATTCCGCCTTTCACGCGTGGCGGCCCGCCGCCGCGGCGAACCGTCGCTGGTGCATGTGCGCGACCTTACGCACATCGACGTTTCCCCCAAACAAATCGTTTCCGAATCCACTGCTCTCATCCCGTTCCTGGAACACGACGACAACACCCGCGCCTCGATGGGTTCGAACATGCAGCGCCAGGCCGTTTCCCTTGTCCGCCCCGAATCTCCCATCGTGGGCACAGGTATTGAACGCCTGGTGGCTGAAAGCGCAGGGCAAGCGGTTACCGCCCGTACCAAAGGCACGGTTTCCGAAGTAGATGCTTCCCACATCACGGTGATGTATGACGATGGCAAAAAGGAAGTCTATAACCTCCTTACTTTCCATCGCAGCAACCAAGCCACGGCCATCCACATGCGCCCCGCCGTGAGTAAGGGCGATAGCATTAAAAAAGGCGACACGCTCATCAACGGCACGGCTTGCGATCAAGGCGAACTCGCGCTTGGCCGCAACCTCCTTGTGGCTTACTTGCCCTGGTGCGGTTATAACTTTGAAGATGCCGTCATCCTTTCCGACCGCGTGGTGGAGGAAGGCTTTTACGATTCCGTGCACATTGAAGTTTTCTCCGTCGATGTCCGTGATACCAAACTCGGTCCGGAAATCGTCACCCGCGATATCCCGAATGTGGGCGAAGCCCGCCTGAAGGATTTGGATGTGGACGGCATCGTCCGCATCGGCGCCACGGTTTTGGAAGGCGACATCCTTGTTGGCAAGATCACGCCGAAAGGCGAAACAGAACTCACCGCGGAAGAGCGCCTGCTCCAGGCCATCTTCGGCGACAAGGCGAAAGACGTGAAAGATACGTCGCTGCGCCTCCCCGGCGGCGAGGGCGGAAAGGTCGTTGATGTCCAAATCTTCAACCGCCAGCAAGGCGATGAACTGCCCACGGGCGTCATCCGCCAAATCAAAGTTTACGTGGCCCAAACCCGCAAGGTGCAGGTGGGCGACAAAATGGCCGGCCGCCACGGTAACAAAGGTGTCATCTCGCGCGTGGTACGCCGTGAGGATATGCCTTACATGGAAGACGGCACGCCGGTGGATATCATCTTAAACCCCCTTGGCGTTTCAAGCCGTATGAATATCGGGCAGATCCTGGAAACCCATTTGGGCTGGGCTGCCGACAAACTCGGCATCAAGGTGGCCACTCCGGCGCTTAACGGCATCAATATCGATATCATTTCCACGCTGATGAAAGACGCCGGCCTTCCCACGGACGGCAAAGTGCAGCTTTGCGATGGCCGCACCGGTGAACCATTCCACTACAAATCCGTCGTCGGCAAGGTATACATGCTGAAACTGCTCCACCTTGTTGAAGACAAGCTCCACGCCCGCTCTGTCGGCCCGTACTCCTTAGTTACCCAGCAACCTCTTGGCGGCAAGGCCCAGCATGGCGGCCAGCGCTTTGGTGAAATGGAGGTGTGGGCGCTTGAAGCTTACGGCGCCGCATATACGCTACAAGAGATGCTTACGAACAAATCCGACGACGTCATCGGCCGCGCCAAGGCTTATGAATCCATCGTGAAGGGCGAATCCATCCGTACCCCGAGCGTGCCGGAATCATTCAACGTTTTGGTGAAGGAATTGAAAAGCCTCTGCCTCGATGTCGGCTTGCTCCAGCTGAAAGGTCCAGATAAATTGGCCGAAGTGCCGCTGGAGGCTGTTATTGAAACCGCCGCCGATGAAGAGGAAGTTCCCGAAGCCGATAAGATTGCCGAACTTGAAAACCAGGCCGCCTTTGCCGAAGGGGAAGGCGACATCGTGGCCGAAATGACAGGCAAGAACATCGGCGAAATGGATGCCGTCGAGGAGCTTGAGGAAGATGCAGTCCGCCACGAAGGCTCCGAAGGCAAACTGACGGGCGAAGAGATCGGCAAATGGGAAGAGGCAGAGGGGAAGAAAGAGAAAAAAGAGAATAAGCCCAAAAAAAAGAAATAAATCGAGTGTAGCGTGTAACGTGTACGAAACACGGTTCACGGCTTACACGTTACACTCTACACGTTACACTTAATTAATTGAGTTATGAGAAGCATCAATAAAGTCATGTTAGTAGGGAACTTAACGCGCGATCCCGAAGCGAAACAGACGGCCAATGGCCAGGTTATTGTCACCTTCGGGGTAGCTACCAACCGCGAGTGGATCACGGCTTCCGGCGAGAAGAAATCGCTGGCCGAATACCACAACATCGCCGTGTGGGGCCGCCTGGCGGATATTTGTACCAAGTACCTTAGGAAGGGCAAGCTCGTTTATGTGGAAGGCTACCTTAAAACCCGCTCCTGGGATTCCCCGGAAGGCGTCCGCATTTTCCGCACCGAAGTGGTCGCCACCGACATGATCATGCTCGATAAGCGCCCGAAAGAGGAGGGCGAAGCTGAATACCTGCCCGCGGGCGATGAAGCGACGACGGAAGAAAATGTTTTCAATCCCGAAGAAGAACCGAAATCCTAGATGTGAAACAAATTCCACCCCTTAATTTTCATTAGCCATGATGCAAAAAGACCAGAAAAAAAGTGCCGATTTTGACGCCATCAGCCTTTCCGTCGCCTCGCCCGACGCGATCCTTTCCTGGTCGCACGGGGAAGTGACGAAACCTGAAACCATCAATTACCGCACACAAAAGCCGGAACGCGACGGCCTTTTCTGCGAAAAGATCTTCGGTCCCACCAAAAACTGGGAGTGCTATTGCGGCAAATACAAGCGCATCCGTTACAAAGGGGTCGTTTGCGAGAAATGCGGCGTGGAAGTCACGCGCTCTATTGTTCGCCGCGAACGGATGGGGCACATCTCGCTGGCCGTGCCCGTCACGCACATCTGGTTCCTGCGCTCCACTCCAAGCCGCATCGGCCTGCTTTTGGATCTTCCCATCAAGGCCATTGAACAGGTGATCTATTTCGCGGCGTACATCATTATTAATGTGGATGAGGCGGGCAAGAAGGAAGCCCTGGCACAATTGGATAAGGATTTCCAGAAGTTTAAAAAGCAGATCCAGGAGGAATTCAAGGCGAAGTCCAGCGAGTTCAAAACAAAGAAAGACAAGAAAACGAAGAAAGGAGGAGACGAAGAACCGCTGAGCGAGCTCATTAAAGCGGAAGACGCTTATGCCCAGAAAATCGAAGAGCTTAATTTGCAGCACCACCAAGCCAAAAATGACCTCGAATCCCTGGGCGTGGGCTGTGTGATCGGGGAACTGGAATACCGTGAGCTTTCCATGAAATTCGGCCACGTGTTCCATGCCGGCACCGGCGCGGAATCCATCCGCCGCATTCTGGAAGCGCTGGATCTCCCCAAATTCATCAAGGCATTAGAAGAGGAGCGCAAAAAATCAACCGGCCAGCGCCACAAGAAACTCACCCGCCGCATCCGGCTGGCGACCGCCTTGCTCAAGGCCGATATCCGCCCCGAATGGATGGTCATCATGCAACTCCCCGTCATTCCGCCGGATTTGCGCCCGATGGTGCAGCTGGATGGCGGCCGTTTCGCGGCTTCCGACCTCAATGATTTGTACCGTCGTGTGATTAACCGCAACAATCGCTTGAAAAGGCTGATGGCTATCGGCGCGCCCGAAGTAATCTGCCGCAACGAAAAGCGCATGCTGCAGGAAGCGGTGGATACTTTGTTCAACAACGCCGCCCGCGCGGGCAAGGCCGTGTTCACGGCAGGCGACAAGCGCAAACTCCGCTCGCTTTCAGACATGCTCAAGGGCAAGCAGGGCCGTTTCCGCCAGAACTTGCTCGGCAAACGCGTCGATTATTCCGGCCGTTCGGTTATCGTCGTTGGGCCACGGCTCCATATGGACCAATGCGGTATCCCGAAAGAAATGGCACTCAAGCTTTTCAAACCTTTTGTCATCGGCCAGCTTATCCGCCAGGAGCTTGCCCACAACGTGAAGGGCGCCGAGCGCCTGATTGAAGCCGGCAAAAAGGAAGTGTGGGATATCCTTGAAGAGGAAACCAGCAAGCGCTACGTCCTTTTAAATCGCGCGCCCACGCTGCACCGCCTTGGCATCCAGGCTTTCAAGCCCGTGCTGATTGAAGGCAAAGCCATCCAAATCCATCCTCTTGTTTGCGCGGCTTTTAACGCGGACTTTGATGGCGACCAAATGGCCGTCCACCTCCCGCTTTCCGAACAGGCCCAGGCCGAAGCGGGGCATCTTATGCTTTCCGCCAACAACCTCCTTAAGCCTTCCGCGGGCGAACCCATCATCACCCCTTCACAGGATATGGTCCTTGGCTGTTTCTTCCTTACCCGCGCTTTCAAGGGCAAAAAAGGCGAGGGGGCGATTTTTGCCACCATCGGCGAAGCCATCAACGCCTACCGCATGGGGTATGTGGATCTGCACGCGTCCATCAAGGCCAGGGTGGGAAGCGAAATCATCGAAACCACCGTGGGCCGCCTCATCTTCAACTCTTTCCTTCCCAAGGAAATTCCTTACAAAAACAAGGCCATCGGCAAGAACGAGCTCCACAGCCTCCTCACGGAAATCCTGGAAGCCTGCGGGCCTGAAGCCACCTGGAAATCGGCCGATGAATTCAAGCGCATCGGTTTTAAATTCGCCACCAAATCAGGCCTTTCCATTTCGATTTTCGACATGCTTACCCCCGAATCCCGCGAGGGCATGGTCAAAGAGGCCGATGAAGCCGTCCGTAAGATCAACAACCAGTATTGGAAAGGCTGGATTACCGAAGAGGAGCGCTACAACCACGCCATCCGGCTTTGGAGCGACCTTAAAAACAAGATCACGGACAAGATGATCGAGAAATTCGAACAGAATCCCGAAAACCACCTCTTTTACATGATCGACTCCGGCGCCCGTGGCAACTGGGGGCAGGTCACCCAGCTTTGCGGCATGAAAGGCCTCGTTGCCAACCCATCCGGCCGCACCATCGAACTTCCCATCAAATCCAACCTAAAAGGCGGGTTCTCCATCCTGGAATACTTCATCGCCACGCATGGCGGCCGCAAAGGCAAGTCCGATACCGCCCTGAAAACGGCTGAAGCCGGTTACCTTACCCGCCGTCTCGTGGATGCCGTGCAGGATGTGGTCATCAAGGAAGTGGACTGCGGCAATACCGTGGACCACCTCATTACCCGCGCGGAGAGCGAGAAAATCGGTGAAGGTTTTGAAAAGCGCATTTTCGGCCGCACCCTCATGTCGCCCATCGCCCATCCCAAAACCGGCGAAGTGATCGCCGATCGGGGCGATGAGATCGACAACCGCATCGCGAACTTCGTGAAAGAGCACCGGATTGCCGAGGTAAAAGTCCGCTCCATCATGACCTGCAAGACGGAAACCGGCATTTGCCAGAAATGCTACGGCCGTGACCTTGGCACCAACAAGACCGTCGATCTGGGGACCGCCGTCGGCATCATCGCCGCGCAGTCCATCGGCGAGCCTGGCACGCAGCTTACCATGAGAACCTTCCATATGGGCGGCGTCGCCGAAGGCGCGGACATCACGCAAGGCCTTACGCGCGTCGAGGAACTCTTTGAAGCCCGTCCGCCGAAATCCCCCGCGGTGCTCGCGGAAATCCCCGGAAAGATACAGATCAGGCACAAGAAGGAAGGCATTGAAATCACCATCGCGGCCGAAGCGCCCGGCGAAGACCATTACCGCATCCATCCCGAATACGAAGTTGTCGTGAAAAAAGGCGATACCATCCACCCCAAACAAATCGTCGCCCGCAGCAAGAACGACAAGCAAACGGTAAAGGCCCGCGAGGCCGGCAAGGTGGCGGAAATCAAGAACGGCATTGTGCTTGTGAAGCATTCCGAAAAACTGGTGAAAGCCTACAATTTCGGCCCTCGCGAAAGGATCCTCGTTGCCAGCGGCGATTTGGTGACCAAGGGCCAGCCTCTTAACCGCGGGCACCTCAACCTGCAGGATTTGATGTCCATGACTGACGTCTACAACACCCAGCGCTACATCATGACCGAGGTCCAGCACATCTACGCCTCGCAGGGGCAAACCATTAACGACAAGCATATCGAAATCATCGTGAAGCAGATGCTCTCTAAGATGCGCATCACCTCCCCCGGCGATACCGAATTCCTGCCCGGCGAAGTGGCCAATATTGGCCGGTTCGACAGGGCCAACGCCGAAACGAGGAAGAAAAAGAAAAAAGAAGCCGCCGCCGAACGCCTGCTCCTTGGCATTTCCCGGGTTGCCATCACCACGGAAAGCTGGCTTTCGGCCGCCTCGTTCCAGGAAACGATCCGCGTGCTGGTGGAGGCCGCCACGACCAAAAAGATAGACAACCTAAAGGGCTTGAAAGAGAATGTCATTATCGGTAAACTGATCCCCGCTGGCCAGATTTTCCGCGACCATCTAGCCAAGTCCAAGAAGTAAATTAATAAGTAACTACTATTATGCCCACAATCAACCAGCTCGTCCGCAGGCCGCGCCGCAGCCCCAAGAAAAAGACCAAGGCCCCCGCGCTGCAGACCATCTACAATTCCCTTAAGAACAAGACGATCAAGCTGCCCGCGGGATGCCCGCAAAAGCGCGGCGTATGCGTGAAAGTCACCACCATGACGCCCAAAAAGCCGAATTCCGCCCTGCGGAAGATCGCCCGCGTGCGCCTCACGAACGGCATGGAGGTCAACGCCTACATCATGGGCGAGGGCCACAACTTGCAGGAACACTCGGTGGTCACCATCTTCGGCGGCAGGGTGAAGGATCTTCCCGGTATCCGCTACCACATCACCCGCGGCGTCCTGGATTGCCAGGGCGTAGCCAAGCGCAGGAGGGGCAGGAGCCGCTATGGGGCCAAGAAACCCAAAGAATAATTTTTAATTTTTGTAATTTTTAAAGATGCTGAAGAAAAAATTCCAACACATTCCCGAAGGCTCCACGCCTTTCCAGGAAAAATTCATCAACTGCATGATGCAGGCCGGCAAAAAGTCCACCGCCCGCCGCATCTTCAGCGATGCCATGCAAATCCTGAAGGACCAGGGCGCCAAAGTTCCGGAAGAGATTTTCGATAAAGCCCTTCGCAACGTGATGCCGAACACCGAGGTGAAAGCCAAGCGCGTGGGCGGTTCCGTGTACCAAATCCCCGTGGAAGTGAAACCCAACCGCCAGATGGCCCTTTCCATGCGCTGGATTATCGGAGCCTGCCGCGGCAAAAAAGGCCAGCCTATGGCCAAAAAGCTCGCCGCCGAACTCATGGACGCCAGCAAGGAAACGGGTGCCGCCTTCAAAAAACGCGAAGATATGCACCGGATGGCGTTGGCTAACAAGGCTTTTGCCCATCTCGCCAAATATTCCTAAATTGAGTGTAACGTGTAGCGTGTAAAGTGTACGAAAAAAGAATTTTAGAATTTAAACGAATTAACTATGTTTGATTTTGAGCGTCTCAGGGTTTATCAAAAAGCCTTAGTTTTTAATAAGACCATTTTAAGTTTCCTGAAACAAAAAAGCGTAATCGATATTTATTTACAAAACCAGCTCAAAAGAGCTTCTCTTTCCATATTAGCCAATCTAGCTGAAGGGTCCGCGCGTTTTGGGAAAGCGGATAAGAACCGTTTTTATGTCATCAGTCGTGCATCGGCTTTTGAAGTCATAGCCCACTTGTCGGTTATTTTTGATAACTACTCTCTTGATAAAGCCATTTATTTAGATTTTCGTAATCAAATCGCTGACATCACGACCATGATCTATGCCATGATTGAAAAATCAGTTGGGAAGGAACAACCATAATCGTACACTTTACACGTTACACGCTACACTCGACCCCGTTGTTTTGACTTGCCGTGAATAAATTATTTATGCTAAAATTTGTTATGCTTAAATTCTAAAACAAAAAACAATGAATAATTTTTTCAAAAAAATCGCGGCGGTGACAGCAGCCACGCTGCTTCTTTTCGTGCTTTCATCCTCCGCTTTTGCCGTTGGTGAAACAGGAGCGGTTACATCCCCTGCCACCCAGGGGGCGACAACGGCGACGGGTGAAACAGCCTCGGGCGTTAAAACCGTCCCGGCGGGCTTTTCGGATGTGCCGCGCGCCCATCCTTATTACAACGCGGTCACTTACCTTAACCAGGTTGGCGTTTTGGGCGGTTACCAGGACGGCACTTTTGGCCCCGCCAAATCCATCAACCGCGCCGAAGTGCTCAAGGTTATTTTGAAAGGCTCCAATGTGGCGCCCGCCACCGCCTTTACGCCTGATTTCCCCGATGTGACGGCGGACGCGTGGTTTGCCCCTTATGTGCTTAAGGCGAAAGAGCTTGGCATTGTGAAAGGCGACGCGGCAACCGGCGCTTTCGCGCCCGCGCGCCAGGTGAATTTGGCGGAGTTCCTGAAGATGCTGATTGCCACCAACGGGATCAATGTGGATGCCCTGAAGGGCAAGGCGGCCGCCAGCAACATCCCGGTGGATGCCTGGTTTGCCCCTTATGTGGCTTATGCCGCCACGCTCGGAATCGTTTCCAAGGACGCCAACGGAAACATTGATGCCGCCCGGCCACTCACACGAGGCGAAATCTCCAACATGCTGTACCTCTTCAACATTGTTAAAAACGGCAAGGATACCCAGTTCCTTTTGAACCGCGCCGAAGCCGAGATGGCGCAGATTGAAGTCTACATCGCGGCGAATTCCGTTACGTTGGCCAAGAGCGCCTCGGAACTCGCGGTAGATTTGACCCAGCAGGCCTACAAGAACCTCCCTGAAAACAAAGTGGTGCTGGGCGCCGCCAAGTTGGCGAAGTCCTACGACTTTTTGATGAATTCCTTCATCCTTGGCGTGCAGAAGAAGAACGCGGAATCCTCCGACTGGGCCAACCAGGCCATTACCAAGGCCTCGGAAGCCTGGGAAGTTAATAACGCCACACAGCCCATTGCCAAGCACATCAAAGACAGGGCGCGCGAGATTTTGACGCAGATCGGTGGCATTGAAGGCCAGCCCTATCCCACACAGGCTACTACTCCAGCCACAAATACTCCCACTACTCCCACTACCCCCGCGCAATAGGCGCCAACTAAAAACGAATATTAAAAACCCCGGCCGGATGGCTGGGGTTTTTATTTAAGGTAAATTGGCACATGCTGGTGGGTTGGAGTCAGTATCCCATTCGGCTCCGTAGTAAATACCATGTGCAAAGCACATGCGGACCCAACCGTTACATCCGCCGTCGCTACCAGGCTCTCCGTGGGAGTCAGCACTGGTGCACACCACTACACTCGTGGTTGCCCCCGGTCTCCATTTTGTTTCGCCAGCAGTATTATAGACATTGTAACCTACTCCAAAAAAATTCCAGCCATGCGCGTCCTCATCGAGAAGAACAGTATCGTCATTGCCCATATTCATCCAGCTAGCACCCGGCACCCAGGCGCTTTCAGAGTTATCAAATACTAATTTTGGCCAATCCTCTGAGCCACCAGCACTGGTAGCGATGATAAAGTCTTGTACAGTCGCATCACCAACATCCTTATCGGCAATTATGCTATAGCCGACGCCAGGATCATCCAATGCTCCGGTTCCCGATTGTATGCCAATGTAAGAATCCTCATTGTCATCCGGGCTGACGCCAATCTGAACAGCTGGCATCAAACTGCCGCTTAAGCCTGCGGCCGCCACACTGCCACGCGCTACACCGAAGGACAACATACCCACTTCCGCTCCATCGGTGGGATCCATCAAATAGGTATTTATGTTCCCATAGTTATGCATTTCCCCATAATAGTCGGTGGGGCTTTCATTGTCATTCAACATCGTGAAATTCAATTCGACCCTTTCCCCTATCCCCGCCACAGGCGCGCCAGAGGTTTTTCGATAGCCAAAGGACGCCACATTAGGATTCTGGGCATCTACGGCAAATTGGTACAACGCGTCCATATCTCCGTCCTGGGCCTGATAACGGGGCTGGTCCCTGCCTACGGTAAAATTACCGCTTATCCAGGATTCTCCCCAGCCATTCGGGCTGATTTTCGCGCCCAAATACCTTCGCAAAGTGTCGGGTGGCGCGGTCCACATATTCACCGGCGCTCCGCAAGCGCCACCAAATATCAAACTTGTTCCGCAATCGGAAAAGGATGTGACATCTTCCCCAAGGTCATAGCATTGCATCCCGTTCCGGCAAACCCAATAGCTTGCTGCATCGGGGCCATTCCATGTGAATGCTATATCTATCTTTTGGGGACTAGTGTCAATTGAGCTTGTTGATAGATGGATAGTTGCCCCATCCACATAATCGGTGCCAACTGGTGCTCCTACATCCACTTCCCCAATAATAGTATAATGCTCCAGGTTACCTTGCGGCAGCCGTGAATAGGCATCATCCGTGGCGGTTTGGGTAGTAAAGGTTACGTTGGAGCCTCTTGGGGCAGGAATAAGTTCGATGTTCGTGGTATCGCTTCCAATTATATTATCGTTTGCCACAAACAGGGCGGCTTGGGAATCCCATACAGAATTATCGTAAATGGCGGCGCCCCCCAGGAATAATCCGTAATTGGCCACTCCACTGTCCCTGCCCGTATCATCACGCACGATCATATCAATTTGGGCGCCGAAATTGGTGCCATCCGCTCCTTGCCTGCTTTGAATAAGAAGCCCCGTGTCGGTTGCAACATAATTGTCTGCTATATCGCCAGTATTGGCCACCGCAATGCCAATATCATTAAAAATACTAACATCTGCTGTTCCATCATCCAGGTTTAAGCCGCTAACAAGGAGCCCTACCGTATGGGGTGTTGTTAAAACAGCTGGATC
>Ga0315284_10012797_pt1 | contig 11951 bp, 27 predicted proteins | sample YL17G09_16_MG_FD_203696 | JGI IMG/M metagenome (GOLD analysis project Ga0315284, IMG submission 203696) | Sediment microbial communities from Yellowstone Lake, YNP, Wyoming, USA - YL17G09_16 | ecosystem: Environmental > Aquatic > Freshwater > Lake > Sediment | place: USA: Wyoming | collected...
AAAATGTCAACACGTTCTTTAATTGGAATTCAGCGTAAAAACAAATCGATTGATTATATTTATTGTCATTTTGATGGGTATCCAACTGGTGTTGGTGCAATGCTTAATAAGCATTATACTAATAGATCTAAGCTTAATAAGCTAATGAATCTGGGAGATCTTTCAATTCTTGGACCAAAGATTGGTAAGAAGATTAATTTCGATCTATATAATGGAGAAGATCAATGTCTAGCTTATGGCAGAGATCGTGGTGAAACTGGTATTGAAAAGAAAACTGTAAAATCTGAAATGCATTTTACTGGTACATCTTATCTTTATTTGTTTAAATCTAATAAGTGGCACATGTGTGATAATTCTATTTTTCCTCCAAAATTTAAAGAGCTTAAGTAACGGCCATCTCGCCGACTAGCTATCCGTATATAGAAGGAGACAGAATTCAAATGAATAATGATGATGAAATGATGGATAAAACGCTTAGGTCCTTGCTTGAAAAGGATTTGATTAAGGAAGTAATTGTTGATGGCAAGGTTTGTTATCAGCTTACTGAAGATGGTGAAGAGGTTATTAGCGCATTTCTTCCTGATATTAAGAAATTGAATTAATAATTTAATTTTAAATTGCCGTAGTAGCTCAGTGAGTAGAGCACTCCACTCGTAATGGAAAGGTCGAAAGTGCAAATCTTTTCTACGGCTCAATTTATATTGATGATATAATTATGCAAAATGAAAAGCTATTTGAATTGTATTTGATATTTCTATCTAAAACAGAAGGACGAAATTTGATATTCCTATCTAAAACAGGTTCAATAAACATGACATTTAATGAAATGGCTTTTGCGAATGCCGAAACGGCATTTAATGTTTTTGCTAAAAATACTGAACAGCCAGTCTATTTTAGACCAGAAAAATAATTAATAAGGAGCATAGTTATGATTGGTAAACTTGTTGCACAAGTAGCAAATATTACAGAGTCATTGGTTGATGAGACTTCAAACATTAGTTTGGCAGGACTTCCTAAACGGCTAGGTGGTGATGGTAGATGTAGGTTTGTGTGCGATTGTTCTTTTTATAAGAAAAATATACGTTCTTGTAAACATATCAAAGATCTTAAAAAGAAAGTTAAAACTAGTTCAATTAGTTTGGATCCAAGATATTCAATTACCAATTTTGGAAAACAAGTTTTTAAAATTCATTGAAATGACAACACTTATTTTTAGTCACAAACAATTGATTAGATCAATTAATTTTGTTAGAAAAAGAAACCCAGCTTTTAAAAGACTTACACTCAATACTTGTATAAAAATTATTGAAAATATGGCTAGAGACGCTATAGCAGATGGAAAGACATCAGCTAGTCTATATGGCATTACTATTCTTCTAGATGAAATTTATGATAATAAATGTTATGTAAATTTGTGCGTGTGCGTGACTGTGACAGATCCAAACATCTGGTCTGGAGATGATCATTTTCCTATTAATGTGGAGTTAAACTAAAATGAATAGAAAAATAATGTTTAAAGTGACGCCATCAATTAAACTTAAAATTACTAAGTTAGCACAACTTGTTGGAGTTAAACTTAATTGGGAACGTAGTATTGGCATCCAATATAATGGCAAAGATATCGCCTGTAAAGGGCAGGATGCTAGCGATATAATTCATGACATTGCGCATTATGCTGTTGCTTCTAAAAAGGCAAGGCGTAATTTGGATTATGGTTTGGGACCAGGTCCAGGTTCATCTGATTATGATGAAGCAATTATTCCAATTTATAAGGGCAAAAAATGCCAATCAATTGAAGAAGAAGCTAGTGCTTTGGGTATCTATTGGGAAAAGCAATTTGGTCTTCCTTGGGACAAAACTGCCTTGTATCATTCTTGGGTTGATGATGGTTCTTATAAAAATCTTGAAGCAAAACAAAAAAGCATTAAGAAAATAATTAAAAAATATGATTGCAGTTTATTATGTAGAGAGTGCAGGTCCTTATACGATGTATAATTTGCCTGTGAAGAATGTTTCTAAGGCAGCTTTTCTTGAAGCTATTAGAAAGCATGAAATGCCAATGCCTGATAATGACATTCTATTTATTGAAGATGATGAAGTCCTCTTGCAGATTTATCTAAAGGATATGTAATATGATTATGGTATATGGAGCATATCCTAAATGGAATACTGCAGAGATTAAAATTTATTCGGTTCAAGTTGAAGACGAAGATATTGAAGCCGCATTTGAAGCTGCATCGAAAGCGGGATATCCTATCCCAGAAAATGAAATAGTATTCATTGAGAATGATCAAGTAATTAATACAATTAATATTTATGATGTATAAAATGGAAGACCAAAAGAAAAAAGCACTATCTGAAGCAATTGAAGATTACTTCAAAAATAATTGCACTGGATATTCCAGATGGGAAGAAGGTAATGTAAAGCTTACTTTCGATAAAGATGACACTAGATGTGTAATACATCTTGAGAAGATGTATAAAGGTATTGGTGATTGGGTTAATTTTGAACGACTGACCTGGCTATCAAAACTTCTTAATACTCAAAATATTAATCTAGGACAGAGCCGATATACTCGTGGCTGTGATACTTGTGATTATGGTTCTAGAGATGAGATTGATATTACTTGTGATGATATTAACCCATGAAATGGGTAACCTGTATTGGAATTAAGATTCATGAGCATGTTCATCATTCAATGAATAAAGATCCTGATCAGGATTACACAATTCTATCTGTCCAAGAAGTTGTAGACGCGAACTCTAAAACATCAGCTTATGCAAAGCTTAATAAAAAAATTAGACATTCGCTTGACCATCTTAAGACGACTGGTTATTATGAACTAGTGGAAATGTATTGTGATGGTTAAATGAAACACTTTATGGTTGTCACTGTGCCACATGATCAAGTAAGTCAAGAGCTTAAACAAAGATCTTTGGCTGGTTGGAATTTTGAATCTGCCGTTACAATTGAAACAAAAGACCTAGTTAAAGGTCAGCATCTTGCTTCCATTATGCTTATTTTTTCTAAATTTATTGCGCCTGTATCAAAATAATTAATATGAATAATTTTTCTGGCTATGTTACACTTACAGTTTATCTTATATTTTGTTTATTTGTTATAATCTTTAGCGATAAACAAAATCCATTTAAGAAAATTAATAAAATTGACAATGCCGATTTCGGACCTTATCGTACAGCAGCAGCGCCATCATCAGTAAAAGATGATCCAAAACCACAAATTAAAAAACCTATGTTCAAGTTTAAACTAACTCGTCTGAATCAGGTATTCATTGGAATAGCCGCAATCATTTTGGCTCCGCCACTAATGGGATGGCTTTATGATAATCTCCATATAACAGAGGGCATTAAATGTGGCTTAATGTGGTCAATTGGAATTTATATTGCTTTGGTCACTATAGTTACTATAGTTAATACTTTTATGTTTTTTGATAAGGGAGATAAATAATGACTGCTGATTCGCTTGGTGATCGTATGAAGACTTTCGAGAATGCATTTAGACATTCTCTTCCAATTCGTATGCCAATCATGGCTCGTATTGATGGTAAAGCTTTCCATTCCTACACTAAAGGTTGTGAAAGACCATTCGATACTAAGCTTGAATCGGTAATGAATGATACAGCAAAGTATCTCTGCGAGAATATTCAAGGAGCTAAACTTGCCTATATTCAATCAGATGAAATTTCTATTTTAATTAATAACTATGAGTCACTTGATTCTGGTCAATGGTTTGAAAACAACATTCAAAAGATGGCATCTGTAACTGCTGGCATGGCATCTGGAGTATTTACTTCACTTTCTCACCACATCTTTGGAGCAACTAAACTTGCCGTATTTGATTCCAGATTCTGGATCCTTCCTAAGGAAGAAGTGTGTAATGCATTCCTGTGGCGTCAGCAAGACAATACTAGGAACTCTGTTCAGATGCTAGCTAGATCTCTTGTCTCTCATAAAGAGTGTACAAATAAAAACAATTCTCAGCTGCAAGAAATGTGTTTTAAAAAGGGATCTAATTGGAATGATCTGCCAACTGCCAGAAAACGTGGTAGATGTATTGTTAAAGTTTCTAAAGAAATTGATGTAGTTAATAGAAGAACTAATTTGCCAGAAAAAGCAATTAGATCTAATTGGGAAATTGATGCGGAGATTCCTATCTTTTCTCAGGATAGAAATTATATTAATCGATTTGTTTTTACTGAAATTAATTCATAAAAAGGATACCCATTGAAAATAGGATCTGATGTTGATAGATTTAAGAAAATTATCAAGGATAGAGTAAAGCATAATCTTGGTAAATATGTTAGCTCAGATAATCTTATTGGACAACAAAACGGCAAACAAATTTCTATCCCTATTCATCGCCTAGACATTCCTCGTTTTCGTTTTGGTCCTGGCGCTGGTGGTGTTGGTCAAGGCGATGGAGAACCGGGGGATCCTATGCCTGGTCAACCTGGTAAGGGTAATGGCAAAGGTGCTGGTGAAGAAACCGGTGAACATGAGTTTACCGCAGAATTTACGCCAGATGAATTGGCACAGATTCTAGGAGAAGAACTTCAACTACCTAAGATTGAGCCTAAAGGAAAAGGTCAAACTAATTCAGTAGTTGATAGGTATAACTCTATTTCAAATAATGGACCAGAAGGTCTTAGGCATTTTAAGAGAACATATAAAAATGCATTGAAGAGAGCTATCTCATCTGGAACCTATGATCCAGGCAATCCAAATTTCATTCCAATTAAAGACGATAAAAGATATCGTTCAGCTTCTTATAAAGAAGAACCAGATTGTAGTACTGTTGTTATTTATATGATGGATGTTAGCGGAAGCATGGGCGATGAAGAAAAGCACATAGTAAAAGCTGAAGTGTTTTGGATTGACTTGTGGTTGAGAAGTCAATATAAGAAGATTGAATCAAGATTTATTGTTCATGATACTGCTGCGAATGAAGTAGATAGAGATGCCTTCTTCTCAATCTCAGAGGCTGGTGGGACTATGATCTCTCCTGCATATGAACTATGTAATCAAATTATGAAAGAAGACCATCCTTATTCTGATTGGAACGTCTATCCGTTTCACTTCTCTGATGGTGATAATTGGGGAACTGATAATGATAATGCGGTTAATATTCTAAATGAAAAGATTATTCCAAATTCAAATGTCTTTTCTTATGGGCAGGTAGCAAGTGGTTCTGGAGAATTTTTGGGTGTATTGAAATCAAATTTTCTTAATAATGAAAAGGTGACTTTGTCCGAAATTAAAGATAGAGAAGCTATATTGGGTTCAATAAAAGAATTCTTGGGTAAAGGAAAATAATATGAATAAAACTGTTTTTACTTTTTCTTCTAATTTTATAGAGCAACACTTATCAGCTATCCTATCTGACAAAGAAGATACATTATCTATTGCAAATAATATAATCCATCGCTGGACTGAGCCACATAGATGTTATCATAACATTGAGCATCTTTGTTATTTGTTTCAATCTATAGGTAAAGAATATTATACTGATCCAAAATCATTTAATAAAACCATTTTAAATGGCGAACATTATTCGACGTTATACATTGCTGCAATGTATCATGATATAGTATATGATACTCATTCTCTTACTAATGAAGAAGATTCCATTAAGATTATGGAAGAAGATTTAAAGAATGCAAATTCAGATTTCAATATTGAATTAGTAAGACAAATCATTATGGACACTAAACTATCTCCTGGTGATACTAAGAGTAGTATGGCATCTGATTTCTTTTATAATATAGATTATGGATATGCTTTTAATTCTGAGTTAACACCAGAAGAATACGAGCGTAGAATTAGAAAAGAATACGAGTGGGTGCCGCTTGAAATTTATAAAGAAAAACGCCTTGCGTTTCTTCAGGGTGTGCTTACATTCTATCCTCAAGCTCAGAAATGTATTGATTACATTATTACAAATTATTAAAGGAAACAATATGACAAGTAGAGATTTTTGTTATTGGTTGCAAGGTTATTTTGAATTGATGAATAAAGTTCATGAGGAAAACCTAGCACTAACTCGCGAACAAACAGACTGTATTGCTAAGCATTTGTCAATGGTTTTTGTTCATGAGATCGATCCTTCCTTTGGTAAGGATAATGAAAAGTTAAATCAGATTCATAATAACACTATTGAACCAACGCCAGTAAAGACAACAAAAGCACATCCATATAGTGATCCCAATCCACATCATCGGATTTATAGGTGTTAAGAGGATTTATAATGGAAAATATAATACCTGATAAAAAAATCACGTTACGCACTATAGTAACTAAAACTACGTTCCTTGGCAAATTGCTTAAGGCACATCGTAAACATAATTTATATGCAGAAATTACTTGCCAGTATATAGATGAAGTTGGTGTTTGGCTAGCTAAAGCTCAAGCCATTGAAGAAGATCCAAATGGTAGAATTATCATTTTCTCTTCTAATATGATGGAAATATTAAATTATCCTGATACTTTAGAAAAGTCAGTCCATTTTATGGACACTGGCATTGATATAATTAAAGTTTTTATATCTGAAAATTTAAACAACTTTATTGATTTAAAAGCAGAAGAAGAACTTCGCCAAGCTGAATTCCTTAAAACAAGGGATTCTCAAAATTGTACAGGATTACTTTGGGCAGGGTCTTCTAATTTTGAAGATTAAAATTTTACTAGGAGTAAGACGATGACGGAATGGAATCCAAGTGTAGTTAGAATTGAAAAAGGCATGCGTCATCCTAATGCAGATACACTAGAAGTGTTTACTGTTCTAGGAGATTATCCAGTTATTTCAAAAGAAAACCAATTCAAGGTTGGCGATCTTGTCGGTTATCTTCCAATAGAAACTGTTGTTCCTGACACACAAGATTTCTATTTCCTTTGTCCTAATCAATATGAAAAGTATGAAGAGAATGGTGAAGTAAAGCAAAGGGCTATTGGTCCTAAGTATCCGGTAGGTTCTGTTCCAGAAAAAAATAGGCGTATCAAAGCTAAAAAGCTTCTTGGTATTTATTCTCAAGGACTTCTTGTTCCAGCTCCGTCTGGAATGAATGAAGGAGATTCTCTTGTTGAATTTCTTGGTCTCAAGAAATTTGAAGAAGAGGAAGAAGATAACATACAGAATCCTAAACTTAAGGGAAAGAATGCAGCATCACCACCATCTGGTTGGGAAATTCCTTATTATGATATTGAAGGACTAAGGAAGTATGTTAATCAGCTTATGGATAATGAACCAATTGTTCTTACTGAAAAGCTTAATGGTAGTAACTTTTCTGCATGTTTTGATGGTGAAAAACTTTGGGTTAAATCTAGGAATTTTTATAAGAAAGAAGACCCAGAAGACATGTGGTGGGACGTTGCATTGAGGATGGGTCTTAAGGAGAAGCTTGTTCAATTTCCAATGAAGATATTTTTTGGAGAGCTAGTTGGTCAGGTTAAAGGTTTCAGATATGATGCAAAGATAGATAAGGGAAGTCTTCTTACGAAGGTATGTTTCTTTGATGTATGTGATGCTAAGACTGGGCGTTATCATGATTATGATGAGACAGTAAGTATGGTAACAGGTTTGGGATTGGAAATGGTACCAGAGCTTTATAAAGGACCTTGGCTTGGAAAAGAAATGTATCAATATGCTGAGGGTAAATCCACTCTTAGTGATAAGACAATTAGAGAAGGCTTTGTTCTTAGGACTCTTAAGGAAAGATTTGAGCCAAGGCTTCAGTCTAGATTTATTACAAAATTGATCGGAGAGGGATATAACCTCCAGAAATAATAGGTTCAACAATGAATATTGTATCGGCAGCACATTATCTAAATAATGGCTATAAAGTATATAGGACAGTTTCTCCAACTTATAAAGTCATTCTTATTATGGGTAAATATGTTAATGGCATAGGTATATATGATGATGGAATTTACCAGCAATTGATGTGCGCAACATCATCATTGCCTTATTATATTGAAAAAGAATTTGTGATGAAAGATTTAATGGCTGATGATTGGGAAATACTTCATGACGTAAATCCATCCATAAAGGATGAACTAGAACATGAGACTGAAGAACGCCGCATATCATTGTCCCGTGCTGAGTATGTGGATGCTGTAGCAGAGAAGGTTGGTAATGATAAAGGCAATATCTAAAATAAAAAAGAAGCGACAGACTAATCCTAGTAATAAATTTACTGCTAAGATTGAATTTGATAATGAGAAAGCTGCTAGACATTTTCTTTCTTGGCTTTGTGGATCTGGTGAACAATCATATTGGCTCTGGCAAGAATGCAGAGAACAAGCTGAAGATGGTGATATTACAGCAATTGATTTTGATTATCATCATGGTAAAGGCTTTGCAGAAGATTTGAAAGTAATTGCTAAATGTGGCAGGCTGGATAAAAGGTAATTAATTATAATGATATTAAAAATATATGCCACTTCTAATAATATTAAATTAATACAATGGTTAAGGAAACTTAATCCTAGTTATTCTTTAATTCAAGCTAAACATTTAGTAATGAATCTACCATATATTCAAGATAATCAATTATATATTGATGATCAATTGCGATCTGAATTATCAGAAATTGCTGATTTTGACTATGAATATGATCTAGTAGAAGACGTTGCAAGTTATAATTGCAATATAAATCCGCCGCAAGAATATGTTGATGCAATGGTTTGGTATGATACCTTATCAGTATCAGATAAGGATAAAATAGATGTTATTGTTAGATGGCAAAGAAGACCAGCAGTATGTTAACGGACATCTCTACTAACGATCTAGAATAGTGTAGGAGCATTAAATGAGAAAACCTGTTGACCCATCAAAGCACTTAGCAATACCAAGAGAGTATTATCACGATGAAAAACGTACACAATTTCATGGCTGGGAAACTGTTACAATAAGCCATCTTATTGGAGAAGCTGAAGAACTTAAGAATCAGATTAACTCTGATAATGGTGAATGTTTGAATGGAGATATTATTCTTGATTGGGAAAGAAAAAGAATTGTCTGTCCAGTAAAGAAATATAATCCAGATTATATTCAGCAAATGTCAGCTTATAATAAAGCTATCGAAGATTATAATGCGCAAATGGAAGCTTATAATAACTGGCAACTATCGCTTAAAGCAAAAGATATGCAAGATAAAGATCTCCAGATTGAAAGACTGGAACGTCGTCTAGCTAATCTTAAAGCTGTTCGTGATGGCAATCCACTACCATTTCCAGAACAATAGGTATCATATTCCAATGAAAGTTTACCTTGATGATCTGAGACCAACACCTCCAGGTTGGACTAGAACCTATTCTGTAGAGATGACTAATACACTACTTGATAGTCGCACAGTAACCAATCTAAGCCTAGATAATGACCTAGACTCCTCAGACCCTAAGACTGAGGGTTACAATGTTATAAATTATATTGAGGAACTATTGTTTAATGATCCAACGTTTCCTGTACCAGAGATTACTTTTCATTCTTCAAATGAAGGTAGAAAACAATTGATGAAAGAAGCTCTTCGAAAATTGGAAAGAATTAGACAACAACAAATAAGTGAATATTAAAATGAATTATATTAAAGGAATTCTTTTAGAAGATTGGTTTCATGTTCCTAAAAATTCTGAAGTAGAGCTATTGGAATGTGAGCGTGGATTACAATATGGTGCTTTAAACTGGGGTCCATTAGAAAGATCGGAGACTGTTCATTTAGAGCCTGGTGATTTTGATTATCTTAAAACAATTATTAAAACATAAACTTTAATTAACTATTTGGAGAAATTAAATGGAAATTAATAAATTGAATGCATTGCGAGAGAAGATTGAATTGGCGATTGTATCTGCAAAATCAAAAGGATATTCAATTACTGAAAAGGATTGGGGATGTGGTTCTGGTGAAATTGGTAGCCTATGTTGTTGTCCACTAGGAGCAGTTATTATTAAAAATAATAAACCACTTAGGTCTAATGATTCAATGAGGAATGAGCGCACAGCAGCAGATGTATTAGGGCTTACTCTACATGAAATAGATGTATTTACATCAGCTTATGATCATGATTGGAAAGCTATTCCAGATAAAGCGGATCCAGATATTATTGATCTTGCTCAGGAGATAAGGGAGAAGTATTTTAAAGAATTGTCAATCCCCGATGATTTCGAGGATTGATAATTAATTTTAATTAAAGCGTTCAGCTTTATGATATATTAATTTTACCTAGTCCTAATTGAAGGATTCAAATTAAATGGAGAATATAATGACAAGAAGAACTTATATAACAGTAGATGGTAGAAAGCGTCAAGTATTTCGTGATGAGGGAGGCAGATTTGCTCCCGCGCCCAAGGCGGCAAAAAAGGGTAGTGCTAGTACTAGTACCGGTACTAAGCCCCCAAAGCCAAAAAAGGGTGGCAAGGGTAAAGGCAAGTAAGGTAGTTCCGCTCAATTAGAAATAATTGAGCGATGCGCGTTTGGTCCATTGGTTGGACAAGCCACTCTAAACGGCTTTCAAAACTGGTTCGATTCCAGTAACGCGCGCAATATACTGAAAAATTGCATAGTTCATGCAGCTAACTTTTCATTGTCTATCAAAGCTACAGTTGATATATGATAAATTATGGAATCAATAATTGAAAAGATTATATCATTATTAAGATTGGCAGCTTCTTCAAATGAAAATGAAAGTGCTAATGCCAAAGCTTTTGCTGAAAAGTTAATGTTAAAACATAATATTACTCAAGCTCAGCTAGATAAAAAATCAAAAGAAAATCAACCATTATATAATGAGCAGCATTTTCTTTATTCAACGCCAGAACTTATTGGTTGGAAAAGTTTATTAGCTTTTGCAATTTCTCAGAAGTTTTTTTGTTATGTTGTTGAAGAACAAAACAAAACATCTTTGGGAGATATTACCTACACATATTTTATGTATGGTGATGATAATGAAGAAATAGATTCTGCCAAATTAGTATTTAATAATTTAATCAATCAAATTGATTTATTAGTATTATCTAATTGTAATGATAAAGAAGAGGACTATATTTATTCTTATTGTGAAGGATTGGTATCAGCATTAAAATTCACAATAGAAAATGAACTGTTTATTGAAGAATATAGGAAGCCAAGAAATATATTAAAAGTAAGTGAACAATCAAAAGATAAAATTGAGCCTGTTGAAAAAGATTTTCCTAAAGAAAAACCAGTAGAAAAAACTACAAAAGTAGCGGGCAGACAATTAATAAAAGATGTGGTCGCTTATTTTAAAGGCGAAGCCGATGGTTCTAAAATTAAATTGAATAAATTATTAAGTTAATATTTATAAAGAAAATAATTAAGCTAATGAAAAACGGTCTAATAATAGATGTTGTTGGTACTAAAAGATGGTGGAAAGATGACCTGCTTCACAGGGAAGATGGACCTGCTATTGAATATGCTAATGGTACTAAAGAGTGGTATAAAGAAGATCTATGTCATAGGGAAGATGGACCCGCTGTTGAATTGGCTAATGGTGATAAATACTGGTATAATGAAGATAAACGTCATAGGGAAGATGGACCAGCTGTTGAATTTGCTAATGGTACTAAATACTGGTATAAAGAAGATAAACGTCATAGAGAAGATGGACCTGCTATTGAAGATGCTAATGGTGATAAAGAGTGGTATAAAGAAGATAAACTTCATAGGGAAGATGGACCCGCCTGTGAATTTATTGATGGTGATAAATACTGGTATAAAGAAGATAAACGTCATAGGGAAGATGGACCAGCTGTTGAATATGCTAATGGTGATAAAGCTTGGTATTATCAAGGAAAACATATAGAATGTGATAATCAAAAATATTTTGAGAAGTTTATAAAACTAATTGCATTCTGGTAAACAATATGAAAAACGGTCTAATAATAGATGTTGTTGGTACTAAAAGATGGTGGAAAGATG
>Ga0315284_10012798_pt1 | contig 11950 bp, 17 predicted proteins | sample YL17G09_16_MG_FD_203696 | JGI IMG/M metagenome (GOLD analysis project Ga0315284, IMG submission 203696) | Sediment microbial communities from Yellowstone Lake, YNP, Wyoming, USA - YL17G09_16 | ecosystem: Environmental > Aquatic > Freshwater > Lake > Sediment | place: USA: Wyoming | collected...
TTTTATTCGTCGGTAAAAACAATTTTTACCTTAGTGCACGGATACATCCTTTTCTATTTTCTTTAGAAAATCTTATTAGAAATCTGGGGTTTAAGGAAAAAGAACTCTACTCTCCTAGGGTTCGTTTAAAATTCCTTAAACCCTAAAATTTTAAAAAGAGATTAATCTTTAATGTTTTTATGAAGTGTAGTTATCCAGATTATAGTTCTTTTAAAGATGTGTATAAAAAACAAACTTTAGAAAACAGAAAGATTATTGATTCCTTCATTGAATACTGCAAAATTTCAGCAGGGGATAGTTCTATCGTAAAGATTTATGGTAAGATAGTCCAAATATGCGATATTTTCAACAAGAACCTTAATGAAATTGTTTTGGAAGATTTAAGAAAATTCCTTGCCCTACTTAATAATTCAGGGAGGAAAACAGAAACTTCAAACGACATTAAGAAGGTTCTTAAAAGATTTTTGAAATGGAAGTTTAAGGATTGGAATAAAAGGTTCAATGGATTTGAGGATATAAAACAGAAAAGAAAGACAACGAGTGAAAAATTATCAAAAGAAGATTTATTGACACCAGAAGAAATTGAAATTTTAATGAAAAATGCAAATGAATTAAGGTATAAAGTTCTTATCATTCTTTTGTTTGAAACAGCTGCAAGACCAGAAGAGCTATTAAAATTAAAATGGAAAGATATAAACTTGGACGAAAAGGAAGTCAAACTCTCAAGCAGTAAGACAGGAGAAGTTAGAAATGTCCCAATAAATAAAAGTGTTGCTAGATTGTTTCTCTATAAACAAGAATATCCCTTTGGTGTTGCTCTTGCAGAGGATTATCTCTTTCCAAGTCCAAGAAATAGAAAAGAACATTTAACAAATCAATGCGTTTCTGATTATTTGAAACATTTAGGAAAGAACACGATAAATAAGAGAGTTTTTCCTTATCTGTTTAGACACACAAGATTGAACTCCATAAGAAAGAAGTTAAGCCCAGATGTTTATCAGAAGTTTGCAGGACACTCAATAGAGGTTGCTCTTGCAACATATTCCCACATAGATAATCAAGATGTTAGGGAAGAAATGTTTGAAAAGATTTACAACATTGAAGAACTTAGACCAGAAGAAAGAGAAGAATTAAAACAAATGAGAAAAGAACTTGCAGAACTCCGAGAGGACTTTGACTTGCATCTAAACTGGATTAAAAACAAACAAACACCAAAAGAGATTGACGATGCAGTTAAATTGCTAAAAAGATTGATTGAGGTTAAACATTAAGACACTTCCTTTAAGAGTTATTCTTCCAGACAATAATGCTTTCTTTGTTACATCGTCGGTTTTTTATAGACTGGGACAAAATCTTCTTCAATCTTCCAATCTGCTATTCCTTTTTTCTCTGCGAAGTTAATTATTTTCTCTCTCTCTTTATTCTCTAAACCCCTAATTTTATAAGAAAGTGAACGGTTCGTTCACTTTCATGGATAAAAGTTGAAATAAACAAAGCAGAAATTTACGACAGTGTCGGAAATTTACGAGAAAAATTAATACAATCATATAAATCTGTTTCACTTATATTTAAATCCTTAACAATATCTTTTATTCCTTTCTCTTTCATTATTCTTAAACAGAACTTACCTTTCTCCGTCGGTATCGTCGGTAAAACCACCTCTTAGGAGGCTCAACACGAAGTTTAAATTAAGAAGTTGATGTGAAGTTAAGGGTTAATTAAAGGTTTAGTTATTCCTGTTTGTCTGAAATAAGGTTCATCATCCATTGGTCTGACTGGTCCTTGATAAATCCCTGTATCAGCTTTTGTTACTTGTGAAGTTGTTATAAATAAACCAACACCAGCAAGAAATAACAAAAAAAGAATTATACCGATAACAACCAGCACTTTCATTATAGTCTAAATAAACCTCCATTCTTTTTATTTCTTTTGCTTCCACCAAACAATAGATTAGATGTTCTTGCTTCTACTCTTGCTTGTTTAAACTTTGGAGTTTCATAGTCCATAGAGTATTTTGCTTTTTCTATTGCACCAGATGGTAGTTGTGTTCTAACCCCTCTTTTTTGCTGAAATGTTCTGAATTTGTGCTTGTTCTGGGAATAATAATTATCTCCCTGATAAAGTTGTGTTCTTTCAACTTCAACGAATTCCTTCCTTCCTTTAATCTCTTTAGTTGCAGGTAATACCTTCCATTGTCTTGACAATCCCAAATCAACCTTTCTACTAACTAAATCAACTGCTCCTCTCTTTGTGCTTAGTCCTGTTGCTTTCTCCCATTTATTGCCTGTTTTAACAAATCCAAACCATGCTTGTTCTGTTCTTTTATTTTCTCCACCTGTAAATAAATCAAAACCAAAACCAAAACGGGTTATAGGAATTGTTGGAGAAATAGGAGTTTGGATTTGTCTTGGGACTAATATCTGCTTTTGTTGTTGTGCTTGTCTTGGAATCTGTGCTTGTGAAAACAATTGGTTTTGTCTTTCTCCAAGTACTACTGGATTTATAAGAGTAGTAAATGTTGGTTGTATTGGTTTTTCTTTTGTTATTGTCATTTCTTTAAATAACGGAAGTTCTTTTTCCTTTACTTTAACACCTTCAAAACTTACTACAACTGGTGTTGTTCTAACATTTGATTTTATATTATAACCAAATATATTTCCAACAACATTTCCTGTTATTCCAAATGGAGTTCTTGTTGTAGTTTCTTCTGTATAAGTTGGCTGATTACCAGTTCCAAAAAAATCTACAAGTTCAGTTCCTTGTGATGTAGCAGTTCCACCAATATAAGTTGGATAATTCCCTTCAATTAATGAAGCAGAAATAAAACCAGTAGTTGTTCCCTTGACAATTCTTGATGGTTTGGAAATTTCTTTTATTACAGATGCTGTTGCAGAAGAGATAGTATTTTTATAGAGTTCATTTAAGTATGTTTGGGAACTTTTTCCTCCACCCATTTTGTTGAAGAAAAAATCTCCTAAAGAAGGTTCTTCCATTCTTTGAATTACAAATCCAGAATAACTTCCTCTTCCACCTTTCAGTACTTTTCCTTTTTCCACTAATCCTGTTACACCACCTACACTTGTTATTGTTCCCCCTTCCACTCCTATTCCCCTTCCAACCCCAGCATAATAAGAACCTCCCTCTGCATTTGCTATTGCACCAACATCAATATTTGTAAATCCTTTAAGTCCTTTAATAGTATAAGTAACACCAGAAATGTCAGTAAATTCTATTGGTGCTTCCTGCGATAATGAAATACTTCCAGCACCAAACTTCTTTGGTTTTGCTGCTATTTCCTCCCCAAATAAATTATATTTAATAGGAGAATAAACTCCTCCTGTAATAGTCTTAGAAACTTGTATTCCCCCCTCATCAATAACATTGCTTATTCCTGTTGCTGTCCCATAATAATCTTTCTTAAACAGCCCACCTAATTTTTCTTCTCTTGTTTTAAATAATAAATCTGTAATAACTCCTTCTTCCGTCATTCTTGAAACTCCAACAACTTCTGTACTAAATGTTGGTTCTCTTATTTTTTTTAATCCTTTTGAAATTAAACCACCCATAGCATATTGTCCTGTAAGATATCCCAAAGTTGAGGCTGGGTATTGAATTATTTGTCCTGGAAGCTGTTTAATACCTCTTCCAAAGCCAATTAGTTCTTGAACTGGATCTGTTGCTAATCCAATAGCCATTCCTCCAATAGTAAATGGAAATTCAACCGCTCCTTTTACAAAACTTCTTCCAAATTCTGCCCCTCCTTTGAATAATTGAAAACCATCAAAAGTTGCAATAGGTTCTTGCTGTGCCTGTTCAATGGTTGCGGTATAATTTTGCAGCCATTGGTTGTGTTGTTCAATCATTTGATTTATGTTTTGCAGTTCGGATTCATACATCTGCCTTTCAGGAGAACCTTCTTGCATTTGTGAAGCATTTTGATATCTATTCTGGAAGTCTTGAACCATTAAGTCAATTTGTTGTCCTTCTGCTGATAAGTTTTCTTCCATTAACCTTCTTTGCTGTAATGAAGGCACAGCAGATTCAGATATCTGTGTTCCAAGTTTTCCCATTTCTTCTTTAGTCATTTCTCCAAAAGAAGCAATGCTTTGCCACACAGAATTGCTGCTCTCATTTGCAGTTGGTAAATATCTTTCTCTTGCAGTTGATAAGGCAGAATAAAATCCGCTTTCTCTCTGTTTAACTTGGTTTATTCGTTGTTGTTCTGATACTGTTGGAGGCCTGATATATGCAGTTCCCTGCCTTCCAGTAGGAGAAACTGTTGAATAAAACCCACTTGAAGCATCATAAGTGTAATTGTCTTTAGGTGGAACAATAAAACCAAAATTTGTAATGCTCTTTCCTGTTTCTCTGAACACCTTTTCATTAAATCCTTGCTGAACAGGTCCTTGAAATTCAGGAACACTCTTTCCTGTTTCTCTGAACACCTTTTCATTAAATCCTTGCTGAACAGGTCCTGCAAATGGCTGACTCGTCTTTACAGCTGCAGCATACCTATTCTCTGCTAATTGCCCACTTCTTTCAAGACTTGCAGATCTAAAACCTTCCATAAATGCACCAGAAACTTTTCCTGCAACTATTCCACCATAAGAACCACGAGCATAACCTGCCTGCCAATCAGAATATTCCTGCATTGCAGATTCATAAGTCTGTTTTTGCTGAACATAACTTTGATATTCACTTGTTTGTTTTAATTCAGAAGGAGAAGTAAAAAACTCTTTCATATAATCAGGAAGAAAATTATACTTGCTAAAATACTCATCATAATTTAATCCTTTTAATTCCTGTTGTTTTTGTTCAATATTTGATACTTGTTCTTGAGTTAATCCTGTTTGCTGGGTTGTTTGAGGCATTTTAGTAGCCTGATATTCTGCAAGAGTTTGAGGTATTGAAGGAGCTTGTAATTGCACAGGAATTATTGGTGAATCTTTCCAATAGTTTCTTGGAGAACAATCAAGAAAATCAGGCACAGCATCATTATCCCTGTTTCTCAGCCTATTCTTTCCAAGAAAGAAAATATTAAATCCTTTTTGATTAACTCCACCTTTCCCAATTAATAACTCAGAAAATAAACCCATTTTAATATAACCCAAAGAAATTACCTGTTCTTGATTTAGTTCCGAATCCGAAAAAACTTCTGGTTTCTCCAAACTCATCCTCGCACTTAATAAGTCCTGAACCAGTTCTTAATATTCCATTAATCTTAGGCAGATTGTCTTCAGGCAATCCCCAAAAACTCTCTCCACTAAAAAACTCTTGCAGCATCTCTTGTTCTTTGCTTAATGCTGGAGCTGGATTTAATTGTTGAAGAAAATTAACTCTTTGTCTAAATTGTTGTGGAGGAATATCTTGTCTTAGTTGAATTGGTTGTCTTGCTCTTTGAACAAAGTTTATTTGTTGTTCTTGCTTTGGTTCAATGAAACCAAAGGGAGCAGTGTTTGGTTTTGAAAACTCCTCTAATTCTCTTTTTGCCTGTGCTTCCTGTGATTTTCTTGCTAACTCTTGATTGTATTCCCTTCTTCTTTGTAAATCATCTGCTGTTGTCATTTTCTTGGTTTATATCTGTTTAAATTAGAAATTAGTTTCTTTGGATTGATTTCTTCACAGACAACCTTGTTTCCTTTTTTCTTTAAAATAATGTCTGGTGTTGGGGGAGTTAAGTCAATAAAGATTCTGCTCATTGGAATTTTAATTGTCATAAGAAAGAAAGATGAGGTTTATTTTTAAATCAGTTATACGCACCTTATTACTTTCGTAGCAACTTAACATTAATTTCTTTGCCTGTTAAAACAGATTGATTCATATATTCATAACAAAGCCTTCTATAATCCTGAAAAGACATTTCTACAATTTGTCTTTCGTTTAACTTGATTAATGCACTTTCCATATTTGATTTTGTCTTTGCATCAATTTTTATTGCTGGTAGTGTTTGTTTTTCCATAATGTTATTGTATATACCTTAAATAAAGGCACCCTTGTTTAACTCATATAAAAGGCAGTTTCTCCTTCGTTCTAAGGTAATACCCTTTTTTTGAACGAACTTTCTTGTCTTTGCTTCCTGTTGGTCTGCCTATCTGCTTTCCTTTTCTTCTTGCGTTCTCCATGCCTAACTTTGTTTTCTCTGATAGGTTCTTGCTGTAAAGATTATTCATGTAAATTAGAAAACCCTTAAAGGAATACCAAAGCATTTCATTGGATGAATCTAAGTTCTCCTGCATTGAAATGAACCTTGCCCTATCTGTAACGAAATTCAATAGCTTCTCTGTTGTCTTTGGATGCTGTCTGGAGAACCTGCTTAAAGAATGAACGATTAAGATTTGATAGTGTCCTTCCCTGATTAATGTTAAGGCTTTCCTAAGGTTGTCTGGTATGCCTTTATATCCACTACCATAGTCAGACAGCTCATCATAAGCCCAACCCTTAGCCTTGCAGTAGTTCCTTAACTCTATTAGTTGAACCTCTACATCTTGCCTTCTCTCGTCAGTAGAACACCTTGCATAGATTAATGCTCTTATCTTGACGCCATTATTGTCTGTTTGTTCTGTCACTGTATTATTATTTTTCATCTTAACTTACATCTCCTCTCAACTTCCACGCCCTCCTAATAAGAAAAAATAATACTGTTAATATGCTTCCAATTAATAAAAAGGCAAACCAATCCATTATTCTTCTGCTCCTTCCATCTCTGGATTAACTTCTTCAATAGTAGTTAATACATTAGTTTTGTTCTTTGTTCCAAGTTCCAACTCTCTTTCATACCGATTAATGCTTTGTCTGGCCATTCCTATTATTTGTGCCTTTTGTGAGGTTGTTAGGGGAGGTTTGGCTTTCTCTAAGTTATTAATAACCTTCAACCAACAATCCTTAGTTGTTGTCCTTATTGGATTCTTTGCTGTTTCAAACGCCTCCATTAAACTCCTTCCTTTTATCTTCATATACTCATCATTCCAAGATGGTCTGAAATCATAAAATCTACCAATGAAGTTAGACTTGGGTTTGCTGTATGAATTAAAATTCTTTTTTCCTATCTCATAAAGCATCTTCTTTCGCTTAGTTCCAAAATAAGCAAACCTTCCCCTGTTCATTTGCTTATCAGTATAAACATGCAATAGAAACCTGCTTCTATGGGTTGCGATATATTTCGCCAATTCAAAAAAACTTGGTAAAATCAAAATAAAGATTAAACCTTTCTGCCCAACAATATTCATAATCTTAATTAAATCTCTTTGTTCTTGCCTCATTGCATCCTTTGAACTGAACGCAAGTTCCGATTCATCTTCAAATAACAAATCCCCCTGCTTTGCATTTTCTATCTTTGAAGGTGTATCTTTTATACCTGAACAAATTTGTTTGTGTGTGAACCTTCCCTGTGTTAGATATGTAGCACAAGTAAAACCAAGAGTTGTTTTTCCACTTCTTTCAAGGCCATCAATTAAAATAACCATATCCCAATTTTTCTTAACTAATGCAAGTGCGTTATCTAATTTCCTCTTCAATTTCTCATCTAAATGGATTACTACTCCGTTGGGATATTTTATCTCTAACATTAAAACATTTCCTCCGATTCATCTCTTCCAGAAAATCCATGTTTGTCTGAAAGTTCTCGCAGTTTGCAATCAAATGCAAACAGTTCAGACTTCAGGTTCCTGAAGGTTCCATCTGTGTTTTGATTGTAAAGTCCATTATAGCATTCAGCAGCAGAATTAAAATTTTCTAATCTTATAGAAACCCTTTGAATAATCTTTACACACACATCTTTTTCATCTGCTGTAAGTTTTCCTATAAGTTCCTTGTAAAGAGAAGTTAGACAATCAAACCATTTTGGAAAATCTCTATTAATCTGTGCTTCATTTGCACCATTCTGAATTTGATGAAGCCTGAGCATCTTGAACTGCTGTTCATTAAATTCTGATTTTTTTTCGGTTGTTGGTTCTTCCATTGTTATTTTTTCCTTGAAAAGTTCTTCCTTAATCTGTCTCTTAATTTATCCAATTCCTTAAAGTGTTCTCTATTCATAACACCACAATCATAACAAACTCTAAGTTCTTCATATCTTTCTCCACCACACAAAACACATTTTTTTTTCTTTTCCCATTCTTCACGTTGTTTCAAATCTTTTTTTTCACATTCACCACCACAATAAGAACGAATCTCATCACTCATCATATTTCCACAATGAAGGCATCTGTTGTTATATCTTTCTGATAATTCACTCATTTTTGTAACCTCCCGATTTTAATTTTGAATGTCTATTTTTATGTTTCTTCATGCACTCAGATTTCCCACAAGTCCTGCTTCTAACACTTGGATTTAAAATTGGTCTGTGACAATAAGGACATAATGGTTTCTTTCCTCTACCCAACCACATAAAAAAAGAGATTACCATATCCTTTTTTAGTTCCTCCTCAAGTTTTTCTTTGAAGTCCATTTGGGGTTCTCCTTTTTGGCTTTATTATTAAACCATTGATAAAACCTGTAAAGCATTCCTGACTTCCACGCCTGTTTGATTCTTTCTTTTGGAGATTGTTCACAGGAAATGTTATTCATTGGAGTCCTCCTGTGATTCTTCCGCTGGTTTTGGATCATCATATCTAATATTTCCAGTCATTGCAGGGTCTTCCCATTCAACTTTCAGTCCTGCTGGAAGCTCGGGAAAGTGTTTTTTGGGCTTAGTTTTAGGAGTGTTATTTATTTTTTCATGAGACACGAGTAGTACTTTCTGCTCTGGGGATTCATCATTTTCGTCACATTCGTCACATTCGTCACATTTTATTTTTTCATTTTTTTTATATTCATCATTATTCATCATACATTCATCACTTATTTTATTAGTATTAATAAGGGATTGTGATGATTGTGATGATTGTGATGATTTTTCTTTACTTTCTGAAAAATCATTTGTTAGTGGATTTATTATTTCATCAAAAATAATCTTGGTTAGTTGATAATAAGCACCCTGTCTGTCTTTCATTCTTAATTCTTTCATACCCAATTTATCCAAATGAATAGAAATAGATTTGTTGGATTTCTTTTCTTCATTGGTTCCATAAACTAAATTAAACCTTTCTCTGATAGAATCAACATAAATTTTATCGGAGGTATTATTGAGAAGTAAATAATTCAGACAAGTTAGATATTTATGATCTAAACTACCTTCAACCAAATTATCATTTTTTCTTTGCATAGATAGTTTTTCAGCAAACGATAAAATACTTGGAAGTAATTTTTCTTTATCAATAACGCCAGCCAAAACTAATAATGGTTTCCAAATTTGTAAATCCCTTTTCTTTAGTGTGGTTTCGATATTGAAATTTAAATAAGTATTATAAACTTCTTTCCAGTTTTCCAATGCCCATCTATAACACATATTTCTGATTTTTTTCCATTTTTCATTATTAACATCATCTTCTGGGTCTCTTTCTCCTCTTTTATCAGTATCTGGTGCCTTGGTGTGTATTTGCGATATAGCTCTGTTTTCTGTTGAGCCATACAGGCCATTAATCGAACTTATCATAGTTGGAGAGTATACATGATACCATTTGGTATAATATTTGTTCCCCACCTTTTCTTGTCTTGGAACACTACCATTTCTGGTATAAGACGCGTTAATTAATTCAACTCGATTTTCAGCCTCCATTCCTTCCTTTGTAAATTTAAACAGCTTTTCTGCTTCATCAATATACTTAGTTGGTCTGAGGGTTTCTGTTTCTCTGAATAGAGTTGCTTCACTTGGATTAGTCATAATATCTGTTGCATTCAAAGTTATGTAAGAGCTGACAACCATTGATTTTGTTTTTGCAGTTCCCATTAATCCCCTGTTTTCATATATAGGGAATGCGGAAAAAATTTGATGAAGATAGGTTCCTATATCCCACAGTGTATGAATATTATACCATTCTTTGCTCCTGTAATACATATAATATTCATACTGATTGTTTATAGAGTTGAACAGGTCTTTTCCATTTATTTTCGTTTGCTGCATATTATGCAAGAAATCATCAATATCTTTTAACTCCCATCTTAATCGCATTTCATAAGGAAGCTCGTCATAATTTATTTTATATTCTGTTTGGAACCATTTAGAAACAACTAACCCTCTATGGTCTGAGGTTATTATAACAGGTCTCCATCTTTGATGTTGTCCTATGACAGAACCATTTTTATCGGTTAAATCTTCTGTTCTTGGGAGTAATAAACCAATACCAAAGATATTTTCGTTCAATAGATGGGAGGTGAATGTTCTTGATTGAACTATTTCATTTTCATCAAAGATGAATGTTTTTAAATCGTTTGATATGAATTCTGGTTTGTTTTGTTTTACAAATTCTTTTCTTGATTTCTTTAATTCATCAGATAAACCAGCCTTATTTGCGAACCATTCAAAAGTTTCCTTATCGGAAAGATTCTTTGCGTCTCTAACCAAACTAAACTTATTCCAGGAGTTATCGCAATGAAAGCAATGAGCTGTTTCATCATTCCACCCTAAACAATGTCCTCCAACAGAAGAATGAAAGAAACAATTTGTTGGATTTTTAGAAGTATCAATTTTAAATTCATCAAATATACTTTCCATAGAAACAGAGTTGAGTATTTGTTCTGTTATGTCTTTACTGATTCCTTTCGGTGCATATTGTTTCTTTGGTTTCTCCGTCTTTTTTGGAGTTTTATCGTGCGGTTTAAGAATTGCTTCGATTTCTGTGTAAGGCATGAATGCAAAAGGAATATCTTTAGTGATAGAATAAATGCTTCCAGAACTGTGTTTGCTTCCAGGGGCAACAACCTGATTTCCCTCTCCTATTAAATCTGCAAGAGAATTTAAGTTTTCATCTTTTATCTTGAACGCCCTATTATTGTCAGAAGCTAACCATAAATGAGCACAATTTTTTGAACTTCCACTAGTGGTAGTAAAGGTTTCTGGGAACTGATTAATAACTTTGTCTTGAAACTCTTTCTTATCAAAATCAATTATAACTAAGAAATATGTTTTTCCATCAATTATTATTGAAGAATTATTACTCTGAACCCCATAATTTTTTCCTTCTTTTATGTGTTGTTTGAACATAGAATCATCTATTCTATGTATTTTTTTCTGCCAGGCTTTTTCAATAGGTTTTTTTCCATCTCCACCAAGTAGAACAAAGTTGAATTTTTTAATCTGTTCTGGGATTTTAATTTTGTGTGCTTTCTTAGTAGTTACCATTTTATATAAAGTTTGAAAAATTTAATTGGATATAAAACAGGAGGGAATCTCGAAAATTGTATAGACATTCGCTCCTGTTTTCTTATTTCAAAATAAGTGTTACGTTGCATTGTTTTCCTCCTGAAAAATAACAGAACTATCGCACTGCAAAATCTCTGCAAGTTTAACTCTCATGTGGGTTGGAATTATCCAAATACCCCAAGAATAAAAATACCACAGTTGTCTGCTAATCTGCATTTTATTATAGAACTCACTTTGACTTAGTCCAGCTCTCTTAATGAGAGTATCTAATCTGGTCTTCAGTATAATATTTTTACTATGCTTTACTACCTTAGAACAAAAAAAAGGTTCGGTCTTACCAGAAGTTGTTGAAGTCTCTTTTTGCTCTTCGCGATAATTATTTAAACTCGGTTCGGTTGATTTCATTGTAAGTAGTGAATCGCAAAGAGGGGTGAATCATTGGTGTGAAACTCCTCTATGCGATTTTATTTGATTAGGATTTGTCTTCCTCCATTTTTTTAATCATTATCTTAGCAATTTTTCCAATGTGACTTGGATTTATTCCAGTAATATGTGCTCCATCTTTTCCAAATTTTTTAATCTCTTTTTGCAGTATTTCCTCGTATTGTTCTGAGGGAGTTTGTGTTAATATTTCCATAATTTTTTGGGATATTTGTATATCTGTTATTTTTTTTAAATTTTTCATGTCCACACTTCCTTATATAGCAGTAT
>Ga0315284_10012800_pt1 | contig 11949 bp, 11 predicted proteins | sample YL17G09_16_MG_FD_203696 | JGI IMG/M metagenome (GOLD analysis project Ga0315284, IMG submission 203696) | Sediment microbial communities from Yellowstone Lake, YNP, Wyoming, USA - YL17G09_16 | ecosystem: Environmental > Aquatic > Freshwater > Lake > Sediment | place: USA: Wyoming | collected...
TGGTGGCTTTCAGGTATGAATCTGGTTGATCCGATTAGGATAAGTTATAGTACAATTCCAATTTATACCCTAATTGATGATAAGATTAAGAGCGCTAATATGGAACAAGCATTTCACGAATATTTTTCGATGAAATTAGATCAACAAAACGAAGTCATTGAAAAAAATAAATTAGGACCTCACAATGTTGCTTACGTAGAATATACTACATATTCTATATCTCCCACGTCTTCCAAAGTTGTACTATCAGCTGGTGAATCAGTCATAATTAACGGCGACGTGTGTAACTTTTTTCATCGAGTACATGTGACCGGTACTTATTACTTATCCTCTAGAAAATGCGAGAGGTTAGAAGATGGCAGGTTAGCTGCGATATTTTATATTGATGATGAAGTGTGGTTAAACACATATTATGGTGTCCTTTCTGACTGCAACGATCTTTCAGTAAAAGAAGAGAATTATCACAATAATTATACTAAATCTTATTACAGAGAAAATGGTTATGGTAAAATATCCACTTCGTATGGTATGTTTTCTTCTTCTTTAATAAATAATCCAACTAAGTTCATCACTAAATTTAATGGTGTATACGGAATTTTTGAAACTAGTACCAATGGTTATCCAGTGACAACTGGGTATTCGATCGCTTCTTCGTATAACGATTTGTATTGTTACATGGATTGTGAATATATTTCCATTATTAATTATGTTTCATTTTGCACTTGTTAATAATTCATTAAAATAATGAATTATTTTGAAATGATAAATTTAAAAATCATATAATACATAATAAAAATATGGATATTAAAATTGAAAATAATGAGAAAGAAAATGAAATTGTCAAAATAATTTCTTCAGATCGGTCAGTAAGTAAAAGTAAAATGTTAGAAAGATTAAGAAAATCGAAAATTAATATGGAAGAAAATACAACAAAAGATCATAAAATTATTTTTGTAACACCAACAGATGATATTACTGAAGATTGGTCGATACGTGATGTAGCTATTAAAAGATGTCCTTATGGTTGGGAAAAAAGTTTTAATAAATTAGGAAATACATTTGATTTTATTCAAAATATTATTGAGAAAGAAGGTGGAAGAGTTGTACCAAATAGAAAAGATTTATTTAATGCTTTTCATTGGTGCCCTCTTTCTAAATTAAAAGTTGTTATAGTGGGACAAGATCCATATTATACAATCATGAATGATGGAAGACCTGATGCAAATGGTGCTTCATTTTCTACACGAAGAGATTGTAGGTTGAGAGATTCTGTTCAAAATATATTTTTAGAAGTTAAAAAAGATTATCCAGAATTTAAAATTCCAGATCATGGTGATCTTCGTGGTTGGGCTGAACAAGGTGTTTTGTTGTTAAATATGTCTTTAACTACTGTAGCTGGAATAGATAAAGCACATTCACATATTTGGACAGGTGTTATTTCTTCAGTTTTTGAAGAAATTAAAGAATCTGCGCCACATGCAGTTGTAATGTTATGGGGTAGAGATGCTCAAAATAAAATTCTTAAATTTATTGGTAAATTAAAATATTTATTAGCAGCACATCCCAGTCCCAAATCTGTAAAAGGGTTTTTAGGATGTTCACATTTTAAACTTGCCAATGAACATCTCATCAGTCAAGGTATAAAACCTATTGATTGGACTCTTTTATAATAATTAAAATATTGTTTCATAATTTACGATTTTCGCAGTTTTTAATACATTTTTAAAATGTATTTTTTTTAATAAATTTTTGTACAAAAACAAGTTGCAGAAAGCGCTTATTTTTTTAAGCATATATTTAAATATATAATACAAGCTCATATTAATATACAAAGTAATTAATCTACAAAGTAATTAATCTAATAAACTTCAATCCAGGCTTTCAAGTTATGTTTATTTTCTCCCGGATATCCGTGAGGATTAGTCAAACAAGTACATTGATTAATTTGAGCTTTTATAATAGTATGAGTATGACCACATAGCCAAAACTGAATATTAGGATGTTCTTCCATAATGTAATCTAGATTTGATGCAAAAGCGCAGTTAATATTATTGTAATTATTTTGATATTTGGGTGCAATCATCTGAAAACTTGGAAGATGGTGAGTTAAAACTATAATAGTCTGTGTTGGGTATAACTGGATTGTTAATTTTAACCATTTGATTGCTTCCAGATGCAAATTTTGATATTCTTTTCTAGTTAATGTTTGTGAAGGTTCTATTTGAATTTTGTTAAAATCATTAATATGGTCGTCGATAAACCGATTTGTCGATATATCGGACCATAATGTTGTTCCAAGAATTAGGGTATTACAATCTAATTGATGAAGATTATTATTTAGATAAAATACATTGGGCCATTTTAAACAAGATGTTTTCATAAAATGTTCAATTTGACTCATAGTTTTAAATTCAGAATAATACTCGTGATTACCTGGTACATAAAAGACTTGGACAAACCGTTTACTAGCTTCGGCTAAAAATAATTCCCAGTGAGAAAGATGAGGATAACCCAAATCACCCACTAAGGCTAAGTACGGTGCGCATGGTTTTACATAGTTTTCAAAAACAAATTTTTCTGGTTTCACAAATTCTAGGTGAATGTCTGATACATATTGAATACGTATTTTCTCCATGCTGGATAATATTTTTTTGGATAACATGGTTTTAAATAAAATAATTTAAATCATATGATATTAATTACAACCATTTTCTAAAAATGGTTGTAAAAGTTTAAAAAAATATTCTTCCATATTTTAAATGAAGTAATAAGTCCAAAATATCAACTTAAAAATAAAAAAAGTAATTTTTATCATTTGATTTTTATTATTTCATTTTTTCACATATTATTATTGTAATTCTATTTTAAAGATGAATTCTGAATTTACAATTTCAAATGGAGCTTCAATGAGACTGAGACGAAAAGAAAAATTTACTCAAAAAATGTCACCTAATATAAGTTTTATAAATAGCGAAAATGGAAATGAAACATTAGAACATTATGTTTACCAAAAAATAAATAAAGAAGAAGAATTAATTTGTGATGGATGTGTCAATGAAGAAGAGAAAGAAGAGGAAAAAGAATATGAAGATTATTTTTATAAAGGAAAATATTTAGAAGGTCCTCATGGTCCTCCGGGTCCTCAAGGAAATCAAGGTCCTCAGGGTCCTCAAGGTTCGCAAGGTCCTCCAGGTTCTCAAGGGTCACAAGGTATACCTGGTCCAGAAGGAAGACAAGGTCCACCAGGTCCTTTAGGTTCAAGAGGTGAAAAAGGATCGAGAGGTCCTCCTGGAGAAAAAGGAGAAAAAGGAGAAATTGGAGATCCAGGTTTTAGAGGTGAAAGAGGATTAAAAGGTGCAATAGGTGATATAGGTAAAAAAGGAATACAAGGTCCACCAGGACCAAGAGGTTTAAAAGGAGATTTCGGTCCACCAGGTCAATGTGGTATACAAGGACCAGAAGGACCAGAAGGTGCAAAAGGTGAACGTGGAGAAAAAGGAATACAAGGTCCTCCAGGACCTCGTGGTGAACAAGGTATACAAGGACCTTTTGGTCAAAAAGGAGAACCTGGTCCTCAAGGGCCGGAAGGAAAACAAGGAAAACAAGGTTCAATAGGACCTCAAGGACCTGAAGGACAAATTGGACAAATTGGACCACCAGGTCCTGAGGGTCCACCATGTTGCTGCAGTCAAGATATTGTTCATACCGGGAGAGCTAAAATTGCAAAAAAAATAACTTCCGGAGGTGAATATGAAATTTTAATAGACACTCACATTATAATTATTACTACAACCGACTATGTTATTTTAAAATTGCCTAGATTAAGTAATAATCAAGAAAATGAGAATTTAATGGCACCATCCGTAGAAATTATTATTAGATCGTTGCCGAGTACTTCCAAACATCGATTAGTTTGTAAAAGTAAAAATACGATAAATGGAATTTCTATGGTTTATGAATTTCAAGCGGGTTCTAGTATTGTAGCATATAGCTTTAATGACGAATGGTATACTGTAAATTATAATTAAAATATTATTATATGTTCATTTTTTTTTAATATTAAAAAAATTATGAATATCAATCATCGTTTTACAAAAAAAATTATTAACTTCTTTGATAAAAATAATATAATTGTAATACATTAAATGTCATCTTCAAGTGTTTCCAATGCATCTTCGAAATCTCCACTCAGAATGTCCTCTGGATCGATGAGTCCTAGAAGTTCCAGATCTTCAGGATCAATGAGTACTAGATCAACAAGTCCTAAAAAATCAACAAGTCCTAAAAAATCAACAACTCCAAGAAAATCAACAACTCCTAAAAAATCAACTCCAAGAAAATCAACAAGTTCAAAGAGTGTCAGATCTGTAAGTTCTAAAAGTGTAAGATCTCTAAGCCCTAAAAGTTCTGGATCTATGAGTCCTAGAATGTCTGGATCTATGAGTCCTAAAATGTCTGGATCTATGAGTCCTAAAATGTCTGGATCTATGAGTCCTAGAATGTCTGGATCTATGAGTCCTAGAATGTCTGGATCTATGAGTCCTAGAATGTCTGGATCTATGAGTGGATCTATGAGTCCTAGAATGTCTGGATCTATGAGTGGATCTATGAGTCCTAGAATGTCTGGATCTATGAGTCCTAGAAATTCAGGACTTTTAAGTATGGAAAGAATGAAACCTGTTTATTCTCCAAAAAATATGAATTTAAGTAATTCGGGTTCACAAAGTTCAAAAATGTTACCAAATTTAGTCGCAAGTATGACAGGAAATCTTGTACAAGCATCTCCTTTAATTATGTTAAAAAATAAAGAAATAAAATTAAAAGCTGTATTTCCACATGGTGTTTTTATGAAATCTAATGAAAAAATATTAACTTTTCCTGTTAATTTTAAAATATCGGATTTAAATAAAGCAGTAAGCTTAATTGTAGAAAAAAATACTGGTATGCATGAAAATTTTCATGTAGAAAGTGAAAACGGATCACCCCTTTCAAAGGAATATCAAAATTCACTCGTTTTTGATAATTTTAAAAATATGCAAACTGTTCATTTTTATAAAAATGAATCCCGATCTCAAAGTAAATCACCTTCTCGTGGTAGTAGATCACCTTCTCGTGGTAGTAGATCACCTTCTCGTGGTAGTAGATCACCTTCTCGTGGTAAATCATCCAAATCTGTACAATGGTAAATAAAAAATAATTTTTTTACCATAAATATTTAAAGTTACTTTAAATATTTTTTTAACAAATTGATCAATATATTACCACCAGCTTTTTGATTTTTTATCATTTTGTTCTTTTATGAGTTGTAAATTTTCTTTTATTTCCTTCATAATAATATATATATCATTAGTGTCATTTAATTTTGTTTTTATTTCAGATATATCATTTTCAATTTTAAAAAGACGTTCCTCAAATTGTTTATTATAATCAACATTTAATTCTAATAAAATTGTTGGGTTTTGGAAGGAATCGCATACTTTTTCTGATGGAATTATATTTAATAATTTAATTCTCTCTGTATTTTCTAATTTAGAAATACATTTCTCAATAACATCCAATGTACAATCGATTGAATTGAATAAATTATTTTTTTCGCACTGAACTTTATTGACTAAAAATTCTTTATTTTCCATTTTACATATTGATATTTTTTCTTTCATAAATTACATTAATTGTTTCAATTAATGTTTATTATAATTAATCTAAAATTGACGAAATGTAAGATTTATTCTTGTTGGTGGTATATTATTTTCTTCAATAATTTTTGAAAGATTTTTAAAGGTACATCTTCCTTTTGGTAATTCAAAATTATTATCTTTTATATGTTTTTTTAAGTCTAAAATGTTCATTTTTGGTAATTGGTGCTTATATACTTTTTGACAAGATTTTTGATTTAATCTTGGACCAAACATATGAACCAAATCGCCAGAATGTAAAATTAATTCATCTGTATATCCACTTTTATCTTTTAAATTACGAAATTGAAATCTTCTTGTAGCTCCAAATGTCACGCTAAAAATATCACTATTTAAAGCTTCACGATCATTGTGCCACCCGATATTATCTGTACCTATTTCTTTTATTTTTTCACCATTTGGTAAAGTTTTTTCAGCAATACCTCTGTAAATGTGACAAAGAACATAATCTAATTTTACTTTAAATTCTTTTTCTAAACGATTTTTAATAAAAATTATTTCATGAGGAGCTTCCTCAAAAAAATATGAAGGTGTATTTTTATACTCAGATTTTATAATTTTATCATAAATTGCATTGTTTTTAATTTCTCTTTTTGAAACAAATATACAAGATTTTCTTCTAGATTCAAATTTTTTATCATACATCTGAATCATATAAATTTTACACTTATTTTCCAAATTTTCCAAAAGACTCAAAAATATTTCATTTTGATTTTTTATATAATTTGGTTCGTACATCCAGTAATTATTTTCTATTTTTGTTTTTACCTCTTCCATTTTTGCGTCATAAAAACTATTAATTACATTTTTTTATTAAATCAATTTATAGTCTTTGCTGCCATTGTTGATTTATTCTTTTTTTTAATTTTTATTTTTTTTAATTTATTATATTGATCAACTGTTAGAATTTTATCATTTTCATCTATATCATCCCCGTATAAATCTTTTATTTTTGGATGTCTAAAAAATGAGATAATTATTCCAACAACAATTATCAATATAAAAATTAATAAAATAACAATAAAAGTTATAGAATACCACCAGCTAAAAAATAAATTTCCACCGCAAGAAAATTGTTCATTTATCCATTTACATTCAGAATTTTTATTTAAACATGGACCTTTACAACTTGTACTGCAATAATTATTAATAGAACATATAATATAATCTACTTGCTGTTTACAATCTTCTTTGTTTATCCATCCTTGTGATGAAATCGGAGACCCTAAAACCCAATTAAAATGATCTTTTATAGATTCTAAACTAGAAACTAAATTACAATCATCTGACTTGTACCATTCAATTGGAATAAAAGAAATGTTATTGGAAATATTTATATCATCATAATTTGTAATATTATAAATAACACCTGGAAAAAATGCAAAAGGTTTATACCATGGTTGATATAAGTTTTGTTTTCCTTTAAAATATTGAGGTTTATTATCACTATTTGTTGGTAAATTACTTCCTTTAGTAAATATTAACCATTGTTTAGTTGTTATATTTTTTAAATAAAAATTTGATGGATTTTTTGCAGTTTCTGTTTCAGATATATTTACATAAAAAATGGCATAATTACTTGGAATATTACTAACGTCATCAACATCTACCCAATTGTAAGAATTATCATTATTTCTCGTTAATATAGAAGTTATTGTAATATTAGAATATGATCCATCTGGGTTTTGTAAAACTTCTTCACGTAAAATAGTTAGCGAAACTTGTTGATTATCGGTAATAACGCCATCAACAAAATATGACATTTTACACACCTTTAGAAATTAAAAAAAAAGTTAATTAAATTTATTCTCAGGATCATACATTTGAAAAAAAAATTAAATAAAATCAATTTTATTTTAATCAAAAATAGGAGATAATTGTTCACCTTTTAATAAATATTTTGGAGGATAAGGAAATAAAAAAACATTTTGATCTTTTTTTGGATAAATTATTCCATTCATATTAGAACTTTCTTTATCACACTTTTTGGGAATTTTTTCTTTTTGTAAAACAAATTTAGATTTATGATTTTTATTTATTTTTATTTTTAAAAAATTTAATAGTGCAGAAGAAGATTTTCCAGTTTGTTCCTTCAATAAAAAAGAACACTCTGTACAAATTTTATTGGCCGGTTTTTTTTGATTTTCAATATTTTCAAAAAAGCTATCATCTGTCACATATTGTAACATTTTAACTTCAATTTTTATAAATTCTTCAATAAATTCATCATAATTATCCAAAATATTTATAATTTCAATTTCATTAATAAGTCCTTTTTTATTTAAAATATCCCATGATATTTTAAGAGCTGCTACTGCTATAACATTACCATGATATTTTTTATTATAATATTCTTTAATAAATAAAGTTATAATTTTATGCGTAAATTTCATTATAATTGCACAATAAATTGTATAATCACAATTATTAATTATTTTTTCCCAAGCAATTTCAGTAACTTCTTTTATATAATTTTCGACTTTAGTCAAAGAATTATTTAAATCTTGTTTAATATCCAAATTTTCTTCATAAAAAGAAGATTTAATAGAAAGTGGTTTTTTATATGCAGAACACATCATATTTTATATTTAATCTGAGATTAAATATTACATAAAAGAAGTAATATTAAGTAAATTTTTTTTCAATGTACGTATTAATTTTATTTTTACCAAATGGCAAAATCTTCAATATATTCAATTTCTATAGCCATCATTCCATATTTATTAATTTCTTCTAGAGTAGACCATTGTAAATAAATATTTCTCCCATCACTTAAAGTTTTAATTCCTGGTAAAACTTTATCTAAACCTTCTTTTATAAGATATTCTGTCAAAGGATCTTGAATTCCGCAAGATGAATGATGATAATATCTAATATTTTTTATTTTTACAAAAAATGGAATTTTAGGTTGAAAAGATTCTACTATTTTGTTATTATTAGTTTTAAAAGTATTACATGTTATTAACATTTTATTTCCAATTTTTAAATTTTTCCATTTGGGTGAAATTTTTCTTCCTTCTACTTTCTTTGTACCATTTTTTATGAAACTAAAATAAGGTTCTGAAATTTCAATGGAAATTAATTTTTCATCAAGATCTGTCATTTTATTATTTTTTATTACATAATAATAATTGTTTATTTTAATAAAAAGTAATGAATAATTATAAAATAAGAATAATTACTTATAATTTACTCTCTTCTAAATATTCAAAAATAGAATCTTTTGTTATGAATAATCCTTTACATTTGGATCAAAATAATAGATTATCAAAAATTTTAATTCAATTAAATTATTTTATTAACAATAAAAAATTAAACGGTGATGATTTTGATAAACAACACTTACCATTGTATACAATTTTATCATTGCAAGAAGTGAGTATTGATTGGAAAAACAAACTTTGTTTATTTTTTGAAGATAGAAATTATAAATTTACATGTACAAATTATGGAAATGAAGAATCTGGAAACATGGGTGTAGGAATAGCATATCCAAAAGAAATAAAAGTTATAGAAACAAAGATAAATAAAATAAATCATTTATTAAAATGGGATATTCAGCCACCAGCAGACAAAGTCTGCGGTTTCTTTCAGAACCCAGAACCGAATATTTTTGAAAATATTCAATTATTACAAAAAAATTTAAAGTACAATGAATGGAATTGCATTAAAGAAAGAAATAATGAATATGTAGCTATAAAATTTGAAAATAATCCATTTTGGATAGTATCTGTTCATATGCCATGTATTTATTGGAAAAAAAATGTAATGAATCATTGGTGTCAATTATTATCTCATACATTAGAAAAAGATGTTCAATTAGATAATATTATTATAGCTGGAGATTTTAATCATTCAAATGAAAGCGAATCTTCTTCGGTTTTAAAAAATGGAATGAACCCATACGACACACTTAATGGAACTCGACCTATTAATTGGCCGAAAAATATAAATTTACCTTTATTTGAAGTTCGTTATAAAAATAACAGTATTCATTCTTTATCATTATGGGGATTTAAAAGGATAGAAGAAACACCAGCTTTTCATGGGAAAATAGATCATATATATTATCGTGGTGTAAAATTGTTGAATGTAGAAGATCCACCGTATACAGATGAATTATTACCAAATGAAATATATCCTTCTGATCATTTACCAGTTGGTGCTATTTTTGAATTAAATAATGATTAATTTTTATTAAAGTTATAAAATAAAATTAAAATCCGCGCCTACACAATTAACTACTAAAGTAGTCTTGAGGGCTTAATACATTATATTTTATTCTTCGCAAAATTGATCAGGACCGTTATCACCAATGGGAATCTCTTTACCTGATTCTGTTTCTTTTTCTTTAAAAAGTTTAATATACTTACCTGAAGCTTTACAATTACCACAATTATATGTAATAGTCGCAGCTTCATCTGATGATCTTGTTTGACGACTTTTAATGCTAATCTTTGTTCCTCCACAAATAGTACACTGTCCTACACCTTCTATACCTTCAGTTAAATCCTCCAAATTTCTAAAATATTCAACTTTTTCAAAAACACCTTCTAAATGTGGATTAGCAGTGCTAACATGTCGACGATCTTTAATATAAGATTCAATATACATGGATCTAGCAGACATCAAAACTTCGCTTATATTTTCATCCGTAGGTTTTAAAGTCATGATAAAATTTACTAATTCTGTCATTTGTGTTTGGAATTCGTACATTGTCTTTTTATCACTCGGTATATCGAATACTTTTCTTCCATTAAGGAATTCTTCATCATATGATTCTATTTCTTCATTAATTGAATCTAAATAATCATCAAATTCTTCTCTTTCTACTTCAATTAAATCAGTAATTGATTCTAATACTTGGTCATAATTTTCTGAAAATTCTGTTAATCTAGACTTATCTAGATCTTTTCTCTTTGATGGTTTTGCTTTTTGAAGTTTTTTCGTACCAGAAAATTCACCATATTTGTTTTTATTTTGGACACTCATTTAATTGAAGTAGAAAAAAAAGGTCTATACACTTATTATTTTCGTCATTTAAAAAATAATCAATAAAGTTGAAATATATGGTGAATTATTTATATGATAATGTACCAGGAACTCTCGAATATAATTTAACAAAAGGATAAGTGATGTAATACCAGAAATTAAAGAAGAATACGATCTCTTCAACTATTAAATTAATAAAAAAGTAGATTCATCAAAATATGTTAATGCACTAAAAATTAATAAAGATAAATTTTGTCTTAAAAACTCCTAAAATAGATTAAAAGCCAAATATCCTATTAAAACTATAAGAAAATTAAAAAAAGAAATTTTACCACCTAAAAAATAATTAGTTTTTCAGAACGTCTAAAAAATCTTCTTTTGTGATAAAATCTTTTTCGGTTTTTAGTAAATTTATAGCTAGTCTTTTAGCTTCATCCATTTTTATTTACACATTGGAAGTTTCTTTTCCGACTTTTCATTGAATTTTAAATATTGGTTTTTAAATTATTATCGAAAGTTCCCTTCTTTTGATTCAATTTGTGAATCTTTTTTACAATTTTTGTAATTTGGAAGTTGTTTCATTGACATTTTGTTTATTTATATGGATCTATTTTTTCAATTTCCATCTCTTCAATTAAAAATAAGTCATAATAAAGATACATTACTCCAAGATTATCAAATTCTCTCACTTCAATCATGTTTTTAAGAATCTTAACAAGTAATTCTTCTCTTTTTTTATTTTTATCTGCAGACCTAGTCTGCGGGTTCCCTTCCAGGAACCCTGGATTTTGACCATTAACAGTTATATAAGTGTCTGGATTATATCTAATAAATAATAAATGATTTACTCCACATGCAAAATACAATTCTTTCATTCTTGAAAGTTCACATTCACAGGGATAATTTTTTCTTTTGTGTTGAAATTCATCAATTTCCAGAATTATAATTCCCCAAGTTGTTGTAATTAAAAAATCAGGTCTTCTCTTTGAACATCCTCCAATGACTACTCGATCATGATTGAAAATATCAGGATTAAAATTCTCTTTTAAAAGATTTTCAATCGCCATCTCTTTGAGATGGGTTTTAAGAGTCACATTTCCAAGTGAAATGTATAACTTGCAACTGGTACAAAAATTTTCATTGTAATGTATTTCATGAGAACAATATTCACATAATATTATTTCGTTTTTTTCATGTTTTAAAGGATATATAACCATTTTAGGTTTTTTATGTTTAGAGCAATATTCGGGTGAATATCCTG
>Ga0315284_10012801_pt1 | contig 11949 bp, 7 predicted proteins | sample YL17G09_16_MG_FD_203696 | JGI IMG/M metagenome (GOLD analysis project Ga0315284, IMG submission 203696) | Sediment microbial communities from Yellowstone Lake, YNP, Wyoming, USA - YL17G09_16 | ecosystem: Environmental > Aquatic > Freshwater > Lake > Sediment | place: USA: Wyoming | collected...
GCCGCCACCTTCCCCGGCGCGGCCGACGGCGACGCCGAGACCGACGCCGCGCGAGCGCTGCGCGCCGCGGCGGCCGGCCTCGCCACGCCAGAGGCGGCGGCCGCGCTGCACGCGTTGCTGGACGCGGTGGACGCCCGCGTGTCGCCGCACGAGCTGCGCACGGCGGGGGTGCCCAGGGCGCTGCGCGCATATGTTTCGGGCGCCGATCTCCTGCCGCCGCCGCCGCGTGCCGCCGGCGGCGCCCGCGGCGGGTCGGCGACGGGGCAGGCGACGCCTTTCTCCCCGGCCGCGGTCGCCGCGTTGCGCGACCGCTGCCTCGCCCTGCTCGCCGCCGGCGCGGCCCCCCGCGCCCCCGGCGGCCCCCCGCGCCTCCGCGCCCTCGTCCGCTCCCTGCACGACGTCGTCAACGCAGCCGACCGGTACGCGGTGGCGACGCCCGCGGCGCCACCCACGCCGGGCTCGGCGCGCGCGGGGAGCAGCGGCGGCGGCCTCCCCTTTGGCGCGGGCGGCGGCCCCTTTTCAGGGCAGCCCTCGACCCCCGGCTCCGCCCCGCCCGGCTCCCTCGGCGCCGGCCTCGCCGCCCTGGCCCAGCCGCTCAAGCTGCGCCTGGTGCGCGCGCCGGGGTCGCGCCTGCGCGACGCCGGCGCAAGCGTCGTGCTGGTGGAACCGCTCGCCTCCGTTGCCGCCGTCGCCGACTTTCTGTGGCCGCGCGTGGCGCCCCCGCCGCCCTCCCCACGGGCGGACGGTGGGGGCGGGGGCGGCGGCGGCTCGGGGCGTGGGCGCGGCGCGTCTGCGTCCGCGCCCGCGCCCACCCCTTCCGCCCGCCGCCCTGCGCCCTCGCGCGACCGCCCCATCCCCCGCGGCGCCGGCGCCGCCGACCGCCGCGTCACCCGCGCCGCCGCGCGCGCGGCGGGCGGGGACGTGGTGATGGGCGGGGCGTCGTCTGACGAAGGCGGGGGCGCGGGTGGCAGCGCCCGCGGCGGTCGCCACGGCGCCGCCGACGACGACGCCATGGCCTCCTCCTCCGACGGCGGCGACGACGGCGCCCCGTTTGCGTTCGACGGCGACGGCGGCGGCAGCGGCAGCGAGTCGATGAGCGAGGACGACGAGGACGAGGAAGAGGGCCGCGCCGCGCCGTCCTCCTATGCCGCCGCCGCCGCGGCCGGCGGCGCGGCGTCCCGCCTGCGCGTCACCTGCTGCGGCGTGCCCCTCGACCCGGATGCCACCGTGTTGCAGGCCCTGACGGCCGCCGCCGTCGCCTCCGCCGCCGCGCGGGGCGACGACGACGCCGACGCCGGGCGCCGCCTGTGGGCCGACGTGCACACGCTGACGTATGACGAAGCCGGTGCCGGCAGCGGGGACGGTGGCAGCGGCGGCGGGTCGGACGGGGGCGGCTCCGTTCGTGGCTCCGCGCCGCCCTCTGTCCTCCCCTGGCCCCTCTGCGACGCGGCCGACCAGCCCGCGCCCGCCCTGCGCCTGTCGCCCGACGGTGCGGACGCGCTGGCGGTGCTGGCCGCGCTGGACGCGCTCAATCGGGGCGGGGGCGCCCTCACGGCGGCGGCGCGCGTCGCGGCCGGCGCGCCGCCGGACGGCGCCCCCCTCCCCCCCCCCCTCGACCGCGCCGATTTTGTCAACCCGCGCCTCGCCCCCAAGCTCGCTCTCGCCCTGAAGGACGTGCTCGGCGTCGCGGGCGGCGCGCTGCCGCCGTGGGCCTCGGCGCTTGTGCGCTCCTCCCCGTTCCTCTTCCCCGCCCCACTGCGCGCGCGCTACGTGCGCCTCACCGCGTTTGGCCTATCCCGCGCCCTGGCCCACATGGCGGACGTGGCGACGGCGGACGCGGCGGTGGGCGGCGGCGCGCCGCCGGGCGACGACGACGCGCGGCTCGGCCGCCTCGCGCGCGCGCGCGTGCGCGTCGATCGCGCGCGCGTCATCGACACTGTGGACAGAGTCTTGGCGCAAGTTGCGGGCCTCGGGGGGGGCGGCGGCGGCGAGAGAGCCGAGAGAGCGCGCGGCGGCGGCGCCAACGGCGGCCCCCCGCTCCTCGAAGTCGAGTTTGCCGGCGAGCCCGGCACCGGCCTCGGCCCCACGCTCGAGTGGTACACCCTGGCCTCGCACGGGCTCACCGCGCCGGGGCTGGGCATGTGGCGCGGCGACGGCGCGGCGCCCGGGGCGGGGGGCGGCGGCGCCGCGCGCGGCCGCCGCGCGGGCGCGCCGCCGCCGCCCCCGATCGACGCCCCGCTCGGCCTGTTTCCCGCGCCGCTGGCGACGGGGGACGACTCGCCGGCCGCGGCGGCAGTCCTGGCCCGCTTCTCGACCCTCGGCGGCCTCGCCGGCCGCGCGCTGCGCGACGGGCGCCTCGTCGACCTCCGCCTCGCGCCCCCCTTTTGGCGCGCGGTGCGCGGGCGGGCGCTGGGCCTGCATGATGTGGGGCGGCTGGACGCGGGGCTGGGGCGCACGCTCGAGGCGTTGGCGGCGGCAGCGTCGGCCGCCGCGCGGGGCGCGCCCGCCCTCCTCTTCGGCACCCCGCTCGCCGACGCCGGCCTCACCTGGGACACGCCCGGCTTCCCCGCGGTGCCCCTGCCGGGCGGCGCGGCCGGCGCGCCTGTGGACGCCTCGACGGTCGGCGCATTTGTCGTGGCCGTCGTTGACGCGACCGTCGGCGCCGGCGTGTCCCGCCAGGTCACCGCCTTCCGGGACGGCTTCTCCAAGGCCGCCCCTTTGTCCGCCCTCGCCCCGTTCGACGACGCCGAAACCGACGCCCTGCTCTGCGGCGAGCCCGGCGGCGGCGACTGGTCGCCCGCCGCCCTCGAGGCCGCCATCCGGTTCGACCACGGCTACACGGCCGCCTCGGCGCCCGCGCGCCATTTCGTCGCTGCGCTGGCCGGCCTCGACCCCGCCGACCGCGCGCGGTTTCTCCGCTTTGCCACGGGTTGCCCCCGCCTCCCCCACGGCGGCCTAGCCGCGCTCGCGCCGCGGCTGACCGTGGTGCGCAAGCACGCGTCGGCGCGGGCGAGCGACGCCGGCGCTGCGTCCGCGACGCCGCCGGGGTCGGCGCTCGCCGACGCGGCGGCCGCCGCCGCGGCCGACGCCGACCTGCCGTCCGTCATGACGTGTGCAAACTACGTCAAGCTGCCGCCCTACTCCTCGGCCAAGGTGGCGGCCGCGCGGCTCTTGTACGCGGTGCGCGAGGGGCAGGGCGCGTTCGACCTGTCTTGAGGCGGGGGAGTGGACAGGGGTGGTTTTGGGGTGGCCCGGGTCGCGCGCGCTGGCGCGTGTGAGTCGGCGGCGCCTGCTCGGCGGTGCTGGGGTTTGGGCTCAAACCCCGCCAGCGACAGACTCGAACGCGACCGCCGCTGCCCGCCCGCGGCGCTCTCACGCCGCCTCGCCATGCGAGAGCGCCGCCCATCCACCCCTGGCGGCCCGGCGGCGCCGCCGCTGCGCCCCGCCAGCGGCGGCAAGGCGTGGGCACCGGCGGCGCCGCCCGCATCGGCCGCACGGCGCGCGCGCGCCGCGGCGACCGCGCGCTCCTTCGCGGCCGCCATTCTCATCACGGCACTGACCGCAGCGTCCTTGATCGCATTCGGCGTGCCGCTGCACGGTCCGCTGGCGGCGGCTTTCGCTGTGGTCGCCGCCGCGCGCGGCGCGGCCGGCCTCGCCGCTTCCCTCCGCGTCCCCGCCCCCGCCCTCATGATCGCCGCCGGCGCCGCCCTGCGCAACACGCCCGTGTGGGGGGGGAGGCGGGCGCTGGACGGCTTGTTCGTGGATCACAGGGCGGCGGCCGCGGCCGCGCGCGCCGCGCCGTCGGCCGTCGTGTTTCTGCTGGCCGGCCTGGAGGTCGACCCCGCCCTCTTTGCCGTGGCCCACCCCTGGTGCCTGCTGGCGGCCAGCAGCGTGGACGCGGTCGCGGTCGCGGTCGGCGCCGGTGTCGCGTTCCGGCTTCCCGCCGCGCGCGCGGCCGCGCTCGGCGCCGTGGCAAAGGCGGCCGCGCCCTCCCTCCTGGTCCCTCTCGCGGCTTCTCTCGCCGTCTCCGGGCGCGGCTCCCGGTCCCGCCTGCCGGAGACGCTCGTGGCCGCCTCCGCGCTCGACGAGGCGTCGTCGCTCGCGCTCTACTCCTTTCTGTTTGGCGCGTCCGCTCCCCCTCTGGGCGCCCGCGCCGTGCACCCCCTGGTGTCTGGATGCATCACCCTGGGCCTGGGCGCGGGCGCGGGCGCGGGCGCGGGGCTGGGGCTGTGGGCGGCGACGCCGCTCCTGCGGCGGTCGCCGCGCGCGCTCGCCGCGGCGGCTGCCCTGACAGCGCTCGCCGTCAAGGGCGGCCTGGATGCTGCAGGCCACGTCGCTGCCGGCGACTTGGCCGCCGTCGCGGCCGGCTTCTGCCTCAAGCGCCTCTGGTCGCGCGGCGCCGCGCGCGCGGGCGGCGTCGCCGCGCCCGCCGCCGCCCGCCCGCGCGCCACCCTGCCGCCCGCTACCATCGCGGCCGTGCAAGCCGCGCTGACCGCGGCCTGGCTGTCGGTGGGCGCCCCCTGCCTGCTGGGGCTGTGCGGCGCGAGCGTCGACGCGCGCCGCGTCGAGTGGCGCACGGTCGCCGCGGCCGCGGCCATCGTGGCTGGCGGCACGGTGGCCCGGTCGGGCACCGTGCTCGCACTGGGCGTGACCGCGGGCCGGCTGACGCGGGGCGAGGCGGGCGTCGCCGCCGCCGCGTGGCCGGCGCGGTCCACCCTCCAAATCGCGCTCGCCGGCGCCGCCCTGGCCGCCGCCGACCGGCTGCCGGCCTCTGCCCTGGGCCGGGCCGACGCGGAGCGGCAGGGGCACGCGTGGCAGGCGGTGTGCTTGGCCGCGGTCGGCCTCTGCTCGGCCGCGCCCGCGCTCGCCGCGCGGTGGGCGGCCGCGGCGTGGCTGCCCCCGGACGCGCCGCCGTCGAATGAAGCCACGGACGATGCGGAAGCCGGGGCGCATGGCGGCGACGACGACCGGGCGGCGCTGCTGGAGGTCGTGGAGGCCGCGCTCGAGCGCGCGCCGGCCGACGGCGCCGACGCCGACGCCCTGCGCGCCGCACGGGACGCCCTCGCGCCCCCCGCCGCCTCTTCCCCCTCCCGACTGCTGGGCGGCGACGACTTTCGGCGCGAGGTGGCCGCCGCGCGCGCCGCGCGCGCGGCCGCGCGCGCGGCCGCCGAGCGCGACCGCGGCGCGTCCCTGTCGGCCGTCGGGCCGACGCGGCGCGTATTTAGCGTGACGGCGGAGCCGCGGCGCGGGGCGTCGGTGGACGGATAGCAGCAGCAGAGGGAGTGAGAGAGCCGGGGAGCGAGTCTGTCGTCTGCGCCTTTTCCTCGTTGCACGCTCCCTCCCTCAATCGCCGCCCACCACGATGCCGCGCGTCGCCAGGTCTGCCCGGGCGAGGTCGATGTCCTGGGGAGAGGGGGGAGGGAGGGGAGGAGGGGGTTGCGGGCGTCGGCGTGTTGATACTTCTCGTTCCGTTTAGAGCCGCCCGCCGCTCCCGCCGCGCGCGGCGCCCGCCCCATGCGTCCCACACCGCGCGCCCGGCGAGCTGGCGCCACCCTGCCAACGCTCCCCTCTTCTCTCGCCTGTTTCAGCGCGGCGGCGTCCGCGGGGCAGTCCCGGAACGTGAGCACGCCCACGAACAGCAGCACCAGGGCGTACAGGCCAAAGGCGGCGATGGAGAAGAGGGGGAGCTGTGGAGGGAGGGAGGGATTGGGATTGGCCGCGATCGAATGCCCCGCGCGCCCGCCTCCCTCTTTTCGCCCCCAACCGCCGCGCCACGCGACGCGGCGCAATCCACTCCACCCTCGCACACACCAGCGCGACCAGCAGGCGCTCCCGGTCGCCCAGGTCGGCTCGCAGCGCGGCCGCCCACGCCGCCGCGGCGGCGGCAGCGACGGCGGCAATGCCGTAGATGCGTTTCATGAGGCGTGGCCGGCGCGGGAGCGGCCGAGGAGTGATGTGCGGAATGCCGACGATGCTCCGCCACAATCTTCCCCGCCGCGGCGCCCTCGCCCCGCCCCGCGCCATGGCCGACGCGGCCGACGGTGACGCCGTGCCCAAAGGTGGGCTCACCACGCCTGGGGAGCGCGCGCCGCCGCGCGGCCGCGCCGCCGCCGCCGACGCCCAATCCCCACCCCAGAATTCGAGGCCGCGCGCGCTGTGTCCCTGCCCGAGGTGCGCGCCCTGCTCGACGCCCGGCGCCGGGAGCGGGAGGCGGCCGAGGGGGGGGCGGCGGCGGCGCCGCCGCTGGTCGCGAAAGCACTCGCGTACGCCGAGAGGTTTGACGCCATCCGCTCCTCCGTCCGCGCGGATCAACTGCTCACGGGGTTGCAAGGCCGTGGGTTGACCCACGTGGAGATCGCGTCCCTGGTCGATTTGGCGCCGGCGACCCCGGACGAGGCGCGCGCCCTGGTCGGCACCCTGGCCGCCCCGGACCGCCTCACCGAGGGCGAGCTGCAGGCGGTGCTGGACGAGATTGCGACGTACAAGGCGCTGGACTGAAGGGGGGAGGGGCGGCGCGGGCGTGGGGGGAGCAGGCGCAAAGGGTGGGGCCGGGAGACACCCCGCTCCCTCCTCCCCCCGTGCGTCCTTGGTGGGTTGGGGCGCGTTCCCGGGCGGGGCCTGTCACGCTGCGCGCACTGAAAGGGAGGGGGGAGGCGTGAGGCTAGAGGGCGCGCGACCGGGCAGCGGCGCGGCGCGACCCTCTCCCTACACTCGCGCCCCCGCCCCACTCCCCGGCGGGCGCGGCGACCCCTCCCCACACGCCCCCTCCCCCCCTCTCTCATGAAAGTGCGCACCGCGGTCAAGCGCCTGTGCGACGCGTGCCGCGTCGTCCTCCGCCGCGGGCGCGTGTACGTCGTGTGCAAGGCCAACCCCAAGGTAGGAGAGAGGGACGTGTGAGCATGCGTCGCGGGTGGCGACGGGCGGGATGGCGGCGTCAAGGGCTGGGGATTGGCGCGCCCGCCGGCCGACGCGGCGCCCCCCTCCCCGTGCACAGCACAAGCAGCGCCAAGGGTTTCACACGCTGGCCTGTGCGCCGGAGCGGACAGCGTGAGCGTGGGGAACTGGGCGGCGGCCGGGCGGGCCGCCGGACGCGACGCGCGCCGACGGCCCGGCCCCTCCTCCTTTCCCAGCCCCCCGCCTCTCTCCTGCCGGTGCGACCCGCACTCGGCAATCATCGGCCTGCGCTACTGGGGCGCGGGCAAGGAGGCATGATGGCAGAGGGAGAGTCTGGCGCACCGAGCGAGAGCGACCGCTCGAGCGACTCCCCGCACGCGTCCTGCCTCGGCACGCACGCGCACTGGGAGGCCACGTACGCCGCCGAGCTGGGCGCGTTGCGCGAGGACGGGGACGAGGGGGAGGTGTGGTTTGGGGCGCGGGTGAACCGGACGGTGGCCGACTGGGTGACCGCCCTCGCCCCGCCCGCCGCCTCCCCGGCCGTCCTGGACGTCGGGTGCGGCAACGGCGCGTTGCTCTTTGCGCTGGCAAGCCGCGGGCATGAGCATCTCACGGGGTCCGATTACAGCGGCGCGGGGCTCGCGCTCGCGCGCGCCGTCGCGGCCGCGCGCGGCGGGCCCGCCGCCCGCGTCGCGTTTGTCCTCGACGATGTGACGGCGACGACACTCCCGCACGCCTCGTTCGACGTGGTGACGGACAAGGGGACCCTCGACGCGATCGGGTTGAGCGCGGAAGGGGTCGCCGCGCGCGGTCTATACCGCTCTTCTGTCGCCGCCCTGCTCAAGCCGGGCGGCCTGCTCGTGCTCACCTGCGTCAACTCCACCGCGGACGAACTGGTGGCCGAGTTTGCTGGAGGCGGGCACGGGGGCGGGCAAGGGAACGGGAACGAGGGTGGCGCCGCGCGCGCGCTCGCCGCCGCCGCCGCCGCCGATGCCGCCGACACGCCCGCCGCACCGCCGCCTCTCTTCACCTACGTCGACCGGGTGCGCACCTACCCCACGCTCGCCTTTGGGGGCGCGACCGGGGCCCGGGTGGCGACGGCGGCGTTCCGGCGCGCGTGAGAAGAGACGAGAGCGCGTGAGAAGAGGCGAGGCGCCGCGCGCGCGCGCGGCCGTTGCAACGCCGCCCTCGCCCCTCGCCCCGCCCGCCAACACGCCGCCCGCGGAATGGCGCGGCCGGCCGGCCGGTCCCTTGGCGCGGGCCAGTCCCTCGACGCCCCGCCCCCCCTCATCACGCCTGCCGCGCCGCGTCGGCGCCGCTCGCGCCGTCGGCGCCCGCCGCATCCACCATGGTCTGCAGCTCACGCTGGGCCACGTCGACGACGGAGCAGGCGGGGTAGCTGGGGAGGAAGGGGGGGAGCGGGGAGAGGGCGTGAGGCGCGCGGGTCGGGGCGTCGCCGTGCCCCCCCCATAACGCGGTTGCCGCAACCCTCGCCGCCCCCCTCTCGCGCCCACCGAATCGCGTAGTCCAGCACGAACACGGTCGTCGGCACCGCCAGCAGCAGCCCCCAGACGCCGACCGAGTGCTCGGCGACGACGAGCGCCGCGAGGACGAGGAGCGGGTGCAGTTTCAAGTGGGCCGAGTAGATGGCGGGGTTGAGGCCGTACGCCTCGATGACGTGGATGCAGGACACCATGAGGATGACGAGCGCGAGCTGTCGGGGGGGGGGGGCGGTGTGAGACTGGGGCGGGGGGCGCGCGCGCGCCGACCCCCGCCGGTGTCGCCCCCCGCACCCCCACCCCCCCTCCCCCTCGCCTTGAGAAAGCCGTACTCCGTCAACGCCACAAACGCGATGGGCACGGTGGAGATGAAGCAGCCCGCGATCGGAATGAACGAGCAGAGGAACACGAAGAGGGAGAGCAGGCCGAGCCCGGGGATGCGCAGCGCCCACATGCCGGCCGCGGTGAGCCCGGTGTTGACGAGCGCGATGCGCGCCTGGGCCTGCAACGCTTTGCCAAACAGCTGGCCAAACACGGTCAACGAGGGGGCGACCTCGGCGTAGACCGGGGCGAGGCGGGACGTGGCCAGGGACCGGGCGCCGGCTGGGGAGAGGGGGGGGAGGGCGGCGTTTTGGTGGGGGCGCGGGTCGCCGCGCGAGAGGCCGCGCGCGCGGCGCGCCGCGCCGCGCGCCGGCGCGCCCCGGGGCGCCCCGCCGCCCCGGCCCCGGCGCGCGCGCCCCCGCGCCCGCGCCCTCGATCCGCCCGCGCCCCGCTCACCCTGAATCGTGGGCAGGTCCCACACGATCATGAAGGAGAGGACGAGGGACACGCCCACCTGCACCGCGAACCGGGACACGGAGGAGACGAGGGCGGAGGTGACGGTGACGGCCGTGTCGGTGTAGGCGCGGAGCATGCTGGGGGGGGGGGCGGGGGGGGCGGGGCGTCGTGTTTCCTTTTTTTTTCTTCCGCCAGACACCTTTCCCGCCCCCCCCCCTCCTCCCCCCCTCTCCTACCGCTGCAGCACGTTGCCCAGGTACGCCGCCCGGTCGGGCGTCCACGCGGTCCAGGATTTGCCGGTGGCCACCGCCGCGTCGCCCGCGGCGACGAGCAGGCCGCGCTCCACTTGGTCCATGATGCCGTCGCCCACGCCGGCCCGGACCTGCAGAGGGAGAGAGGGTGTGGGCGAGAATCGAATATAGAAACCGAAAAACCGAAAAAAAACGAGCCCCGCGTCCCCCCACCTTTTCGAGGACGACGACCCAAATCGAGTCCGACTTGAGCCGCTGCACAAAGTCGGACGCCTCGCGCACGATGTCCGGGATCGTCATGACGCCAAAGCCGGCGGCGGCGGCGACGATGACGCCGTAGTACAGGGCGACGAGGACTTTGCGCCGCGCGGCCGGCGCGAGGCGCGCCAGGGGCGCCGCGTCGGACGCGGAGCGGACGAGGGAGTTGCCGATGAACGACACGATGAAGGTGCCCATCGCGATCTGAAGAAAAGGGAGGAAAGGGGACAAGGGGGGGGCGGGGTGTCGGCGCGCGCGCGCCGCGCCGTCGCGACCCCCTCTCTCTCCCTCCCCGCCCTCTTTCCTCACCCCAAAGAAGTCTTTCAGCTGGTACGCGCACACCCCCACCCCCGCCCACACCGCCGCCCGCTGCCAGGGGAGGTCGGCGACGAGGTCCAGGAGCTCGCGCGAGCGCGTGCCGGCCGGGGGCGGGCGGCGCGCGGGACTGGCGGCATCGGCGGCCGCCGCGCCGCCGGCCGCAGTCGCCGCCAGGCGACGAGCGACCCGGGGCGCGAGCCGGGGCCGGCGGGCGGGCGCGAGCACCAGCGCGCGGGGGGTGCCGCCGCGCGGCGGCGCAGCGCGCGCGCCGGCGGGCGCCGCGAGCGCCCGCATCCGGGAGGGGACGCGGGGGCGGGTTGCGGATGCGCGCTGGGGCGGCGGAGGGGGTCGCGGCGGCTCGCGCGGCTCGCAGAGGGGGGCGACGGAGTGAGCGGGCGATGTGCGGCCGTCTCTCCTCGGCCCGCCACACCCCGCGCGCCGCGCCGCCGCCCTTTGGCGCCCCGCGTTGCGCGCCAGCGTGCGCGCGGTGCAGCCGCGGCGCCTGTCCGCCCCGATCTGTGGGGCCTCGAGCGCACGCCCGCCCCCTCCATGCTGCGCTTGGCGCTGCGCGCCGCGGCCACGGTCGGCGCACGCATGAGCGTGCGTGTGGAGCGGGGAGAGAGGAACATGGGCGCGCCGCCCGCCCCCGCCGCCGCCCGACGGCTTGCCCCCGCCCCCCCCCAGGCCCCGCCCCGCGCCGTTGCGCCAATCGCACAGGCCACGCCATGGACGGCCCCTCGTCCTTCCTTCCCGTGGCGTACGTTTGCCTCCCAAGCCTCCGCCGCCGCCGCCGCCGGCCTCAAAGCCTACCGCCCGACGACGCCCGGCTTTCGCGGCCGGGTCGTCACCTCCCGCACCGGCCTGTGGAAGGGGAGCCCCCATAAGCGGCTCACGGTCGGCCTGCGCAAGTCGGGCGGGCGCGGCGCGGACGGCAGGATCAATGTCCGCCACCGAGGCGGCGGGCACAGGAAAGTGTACCGCGTCGTCGATTTTTGGAGGAGGAATGATGCGAGCGGCGATGGCGGGGGGGGCGACAAGCCGTTCACGGCGACGGTGGAGCGAATCGAGTACGACCCCAACCGCTCGGCCCGCATCGCGCTGCTCTCCGCCACCGACCCCCTGTCCGCCGACCCGCGCGTGACCGGCTCCGACGGCCGGTCCTACATCCTCGCCCCCGCGGGGCTGGCCGCCGGCGACTCGGTCGCCGCGGGCCCCGGCGCGCCCGTCGCGCCCGGGTCGTGCCTCCCCCTGTCGGCCATCCCCGCCGGCACCCCCGTGCACAACGTGGAGCTGCTGCCGGGCGGGGGGGGGCAGATGGCGCGCGCGGCGGGCGTCGCGGCGGTCGTCGTGTCGCGCGGTGAGGGGGGAAAGAGGGGTTGCAGTGGGGGTCGACGCGCGCGCCGTTGTTTTTTTCTCCCGCCCCACCCCCCCCCTCCTCTCCCCCTCAGGCGGCCCCGACGGGTACGCCATCGTGCGCCTCCCCTCCGGCGCCCAACGCCGCGTGCTGGCCTCCTGCCGCGCGACCGTCGGCGCGCTCTCCAACGCGGGCCACAAAAATCGCGCCCTCGGCAAAGCGGGCGCGTCCCGGTGGGCGGGCAGGCGCCCAAAAGTGCGGGGCGTGGCCATGAACAGTGTCGACCACCCGATGGGCGGCGGCCGCGGCAAGAGCAAGGGGCGGATCAGTCAGTCGCCGACCGGCGTCCCGGCCAAGGGCAAGAAGACGCGGCCGCGGACCTCGCGCACGGACGTCTTTGTGCACGCGGCGCGGCCTCGGGCGCGCAAGTGAGGAGGGAGGGGGGCAAGGGGTGTGTGGTGGCGGCGCCTGTTTTCTCTCGCGCTCTGTTCCCGTCCCTCTCCCTCCTCTCGTTCGCCCACTCGCCCTCGTTGCAGGGCCGGCGCCATGGAACGCGGGTCACGCAAACGGGTTGCCGGGCGGCGGCGGCAGCGCGCGC
>Ga0315284_10012802_pt1 | contig 11949 bp, 11 predicted proteins | sample YL17G09_16_MG_FD_203696 | JGI IMG/M metagenome (GOLD analysis project Ga0315284, IMG submission 203696) | Sediment microbial communities from Yellowstone Lake, YNP, Wyoming, USA - YL17G09_16 | ecosystem: Environmental > Aquatic > Freshwater > Lake > Sediment | place: USA: Wyoming | collected...
GCGCTCACCTACGTCTATGGAATCGGACGCCCTCTCTCACAGAAGATTCTGAACGAGTGCGGCGTGGACCTGAACAAACGCACGCATCAGCTCACCGACGCCGAGCTCGTGGCCATTCGCAACAAGGTGGCCGACCACAAGGTGGAAGGACCGCTGCGCAGCGAAATCCAGATGAACATCAAGCGGCTGATGGACATCGGCTGCTACCGCGGAATGCGTCACCGCAAAGGGCTGCCCGTGCGCGGCCAGAACACCAAGAACAACGCCCGCACCCGCAAGGGCAAGCGTAAGGGCGCGGTTGTGCAGCACAAGAAGGTCGAGAAGAAGTAGTCCGGCGGCAGGACAGAGGCCGCATAACCGGAGAGTTCACGCTTGGTCACGGCAAAGAAGGAAACGAAGAAGAAGAAGGAACGGGTGGAGGCGACGGGAGTCGCTCACATCAAGTCGTCTTTCAATAACACCATCATCACCATTACCGACAACTACGGGAATACCATTTCGTGGGCGTCGGCGGGGAAGATGGGGCTTCGCGGCTCGCGCAAGAACACGCCGTTCGCCGCACAGTTGGCGGCGGACAGCGCGGCCAAGGCGGCCATGAGTCTGGGGCTCAAGCGGGTGGTCGTCGAGGTTCGGGGTCCGGGCGGCGGCCGCGACGGAGCCGTTCGTGCCTTGGCCGCGTCCGGTCTGCAGATTCAGACCATTCGCGACGTCACTCCGCTGCCGCACAACGGGTGCCGTCCGCCCAAGCGCCGCCGCGTCTGAGGTTTTCCGTCATTCTCTTGATCACCGTACGTTACTGACAAGGGCTTATGGCTGTCAATCACAATCCCGTTTGCCGCATCTGCCGCCGCGAGAGCCGCAAGCTGTTCCTCAAGGGCGACCGCTGCGTGGGCGCGAAGTGCACCTTCGAAAAGAAGGGGTACGGGCCCGGCATGCACGGCCGCGGCCGGCGCGGCAAGATCTCGCAGTACGGCATCCAGCTTCGCGAGAAGCAGAAAATCCGCGAGAGCTACGGACTGCTCGAGCGTCAGTTCCACCGCTTCTTCACCGAGGCCCAGCGCCAGAAGGGCGTGACCGGCGAGAACCTCATGGCCATGCTCGAGAGCCGGCTTGACAGTGTGATCTACCGCATCGGCTTCGCCAACTCCCGCCGTCAGGCCCGGCAACTCGTGCGGCACCGGCATTTTCTGGTGAACGACCGGGTGGTGGACGTGCCCTCCTATGTGCTGCGTCCCAACGACCGGATTCGCGTCCGCGAACGCTCCAAGAAGCTGGCCGTGGTTCACGAGGCCATGCAGAAGGTCCGCGACGCCAAGGGCATGCCGAATCTTCAGCTCGACAAGGCCAAGATGGAGGGGATATTCCTGTCCGTGCCGAACCGTTCGGAGATTCCCTTCGAGGCCAACGAGCAGCTGGTAGTCGAGCTCTACTCCCGTTAATCAGACCGCGAGGAGATACATGAACGGTTCGAACTTCCAGATGCCCGAGGCGGTGGAGATTGACGAAACCACCCATACCGATACGTATGGCAAGTTCCTCATCCAGCCGCTGGAACGCGGCTATGGGGTGACCATCGGCAACAGTCTGCGGCGTGTGCTTATCTCTTCGCTCCAGGGGGCGGCCATTGTTTCCGCCCGGGTTGACGGCGTGCTGCACGAGTTCTCCACCATCCCCGGCGTCGCCGAGGACGTGACGGAGATCGTGCTCAATTTGAAACAGGTGCGCTTCAAGCTGCTGAACAAGAAGCCCGACAAGGTCGTGCTGCACTTGCGCGGTCCCAAGGAATTCACGGCTCGCGACATTCAGATCGGCAACAACGATTTCGAGGTGCTCAACCCCGAGCACCACATCGCCATGCTGAACCGCGACGCGGAAGTGAAGCTCGAGCTGCAGATCCGCCGCGGCCGCGGCTACGTGCCCGCCGAAGAGAACCGCCCGGCCGACGCGCCCATCGGACTCATTCCCCTCGACGCGATTTTTTCGCCCATCCGCAACGTCACTTACACTATCGAGAACACCCGGGTCGGCCAGCGCATTGACTATGAAAAGCTGACGCTGGAAATCTGGACGGACGGTTCCATCACTCCCGACGACGCGCTGACTTTTGCGGCGCGCGCGCTTCGCGATCACATCCAGCTCTTCATCAATTTCGACGTCAAGCCCGAGAAGGAAGAGGAAGAGGACATTGACGAAGAAACGCTGCACATCCGCAAGCTGCTGCGCAAGCCGGTGGAAGAGCTGGAGCTTTCGGTGCGCAGCGCCAACTGCCTGAAGGAAGCGCGCGTTCGCACCATCGCCGATCTGGTGCGTCGCGAAGAACCCGACATGCTCAAGTTCAAGAACTTCGGGCGCAAGTCGCTGGTGGAACTCAACGAGATTCTCAAGGTCAAGGGGCTCCACTTCGGCATGGACGTGGACAAGTACCTCAACCCCGAACACGATAAGAAATGAGACATCTGCACGTGGGGCGGAGCCTGAGCCGCTCGCCCGCTCACCGCAAAGCGCTGCTCTCCAACCTCGCGCAGGAGCTTTTTCAGCACAAGCGCATTCGCACCACGCTGGCTAAGGCCCGCGAGCTGCGGCCGTTCGCCGAACGCCTGGTCACCAAGGCCAAGAAGGGACATCTGGCGGCGCGCCGCCACGTGCTCCGTTTCCTGAGCCGCAAGTCGGTGGTGAAGAGCCTGTTCGAAGAAATCGCCCCCGCCTATGCCGACCGTAACGGCGGCTACACGCGAATCATCAAGCTCAATCCGCGGGTGGGCGACAACGCGGCCATGGCCATCGTGGAACTGGTGGGTTACGAAGGGGTGATGGCGGAGAAGGCTAAGGCCGCTGAGTCCAAGAAGGCGGAGAAATCGTCCAAGAAGTCCGGCGGAGCCGGGGCCAAGCCTGCACCCGAGAAGAAACCGCCCAAGAAGGCCGAGAGCAAGGGTAAGCCGGCAGCTAAACCGGGCTCTCGCAAGGTGCCCGCCGCCACCGGAAAGAAAGCCGCCAAGAAAAGCGGCGAGAAGTAGACCGGGCCATGACGGTTCGCGAGCCACATCCCCCACTGGGTGTGGCTTTTTCATTGGTTTCTTTGCACTTGACTTTAGACAGCCGGGGATGTATATTTGTTAAACCCTATGGCGACCAGGAAACCCCTTCCGATCTGTCTGAAAGCCGATTCGTTTCCGTTCGTGATTGATTATCCTGTTTTTGCAGACGCGAGATGCCCACTATGACTTCTCCCGAAATCCCCCGCACACCGCACGGATCCGCGCTGACCTGCAAAGGCTGGATTCAGGAAGCGGCGATGCGCATGCTGCTCAACAACCTCGATCCCGCCGTTGCCGAGGACCGCGAACAGCTTATCGTCTACGGCGGTGCGGGAAAGGCGGCGCGCAGTCGCGAGGCGCTGTTCGGAATTCTCGAAGCGCTGAAGAAGCTCGAAAACGACGACACGCTGCTGGTTCAGTCGGGAAAAGCTGTCGGCGTGCTGAAAACCCATCCGGATGCGCCGCGCGTTCTCATCGCCAACTCCAATCTTGTGCCGCAATGGGCCACGTGGCCCTATTTCCACGAACTCGAGGCCAAGGGCCTCATCATGTACGGCCAGATGACGGCAGGTTCGTGGATTTATATCGGCACACAGGGAATCCTGCAAGGGACTTACGAGACATTTGCCTCGCTGGCCGCCAAGCACTTCGGCGGCACACTGAAGGGCAAGTGGACGCTCACCGGCGGCTTAGGAGGCATGGGCGGGGCGCAGCCTCTGGCCGTGACGCTCTGCGGCGGCGTGGCGCTGTGCGTGGAGGTGGATCCGGTGCGCGCGCAAAGGCGCGTGGAGATCGGCTACTGCGACCGCTGCACCGCCAGCCTCGACGAAGCGTTGCGCTGGGTGAACGAGGCCGTAAGAAAGGAAGAGGCGCTCTCGGTCGGTCTCGTGGGCAATTGCGCGGACGTCTTGCCGGAATTGCTCAAACAGAAGATTCTGCCCGACGTGGTCACCGATCAGACCTCCGCGCACGACGAGCTCAACGGTTATGTTCCTCACGGCATTCCTTTCGAGACGGCGCTCGAATTGCGCAAGCGGGACCCGCAGGAGTACATTCGCCGCAGCGTGCAGTCCATGGTGGTGCACACGCAAGCCATGGTCGAGTTTCAGAAGCGCGGCGCGGTGGTCTTTGATTACGGCAACAATCTGCGCGGGCAGGCGTTCAAAGCCGGATTCGCCGATGCGTTTGCCTACCCCGGTTTCGTACCCGCCTACATCCGGCCGCTCTTTTGTCAGGGTAAAGGGCCGTTCCGCTGGGCGGCGCTCTCCGGCGACGCGCGCGACATTCACACCATTGACGACGAGGTGCTGCGCATCTTCCCGCAGGATGAGGGCCTCGCGTGCTGGATCAAGAAGGCCACACCGAGAATTCCCTTTCAGGGTTTGCCGGCGCGCATCTGCTGGCTGGGACAAGGCGACCGCGCGAAGTTAGGTTTGGCCATCAACGAACTCGTGCGGAGTGGAAAGGTGACGGCGCCGGTGGTGATCGGGCGCGATCATCTCGACTGCGGCTCGGTGGCCTCGCCCTATCGCGAGACGGAAGCGATGAAGGACGGCTCGGACGCTATTGCCGATTGGCCGATTCTCAACGCGCTGGTGAACACGGCGTCGGGTGCATCGTGGGTGAGTTTCCACCACGGCGGCGGTGTGGGCATCGGACTCTCGCTTCATGCCGGGCAGGTAATCGTGGCCGTGGGAACTGACGATGCGGCCCGGCGTCTGGAGCGCGTGCTGACCAACGATCCGGCCATGGGAGTGCTTCGCCATCACGACGCGGGCTATGTGGAGGCGACCGAAACGGCGCGCCGCCACAACGTGCGCGTTCCGGGATTGAACTACTGAAGTTGTCCAACCGGGAGAAGCGGAAATGGAAAATCTGATCGTCGAACGCGACGGAGCGGTGGCCGTAGTCATCATCAACCGGCCGCGCACGCTGAACGCCCTCAATTCGGCCACGCTCACGGAGTTGGAAGAAGTGTTCGCCGGATTCGGCAAATCGGACACCGACGTTCGCGCGGTGATTCTCACGGGAGCGGGCGAGAAGAGCTTCGTGGCCGGAGCGGACATCGCCGAGATTCGCGAACTCGACATGATCAGTGGAAAGGACTTTGCCGCGCGCGGCCTTCGACTCTACTCCGCCATCGAGAAACTGCGCGTGCCGGTGATCGCCGCGGTCAACGGTTTCGCCTTGGGCGGCGGCTGCGAACTGGCCATGTCCTGCCATTTGCGCCTCGCTTCCGAGAACGCGAAGTTCGGACAGCCGGAAATCAACCTCGGAATCATTCCCGGTTACGGCGGCACGCAGCGTCTGCCGCGATTGGTGGGACGCGCACGCGCGCTGGACTTGATCCTCACGGGTCGCATGATCGCGGCGGAGGAGGCGCTGCAATGGGGATTGGTCAACGCGGTGGTGCCGCAAACCGAATTGATGCCGGCGGCCCGCAAGCTCGCCGCTGATCTGGCGGGCAAGCCGCGGCGCGCGGTGGCGGCCATTCTGGAGGCGGTGGAGGCCGGTCTGCAACTCGGCTTGGACCGCGGCCTTCAGGTCGAAGAGAACTTGTTCGCCTACGACTGCGGCACGGAAGACAAGAACGAAGGCACATCGGCCTTTCTGGAAAAGCGCAAACCTGAATTCCACGGACGTTGAGCTCGCCTGTGTCGGACTTGCTGATTCACAACATCGGCTTGCTCGCCACGCCGCTGTCGAAAGACCGCGCACAGTGGGCAGACCGGGTTCAGAGGACTCCGCAGGCGGCCATCCTGATCCATGATGGCCGCATTGCTGTGGTGGGCGCGGAGCCGGATGTGCTGGCGCAAGCTCCCGCGCAAGTGGAGCGCTTCGACGCACGGGGAGCCTTGGCCACGCCGGGGCTGGTGGATTGCCACACGCATCCGATTTTCGTCGGCAATCGCGCCGCCGAGTTTCATTTGCGCAACGCCGGCAAGACCTATCTGGAAATGGCCGCGTCGGGCGGCGGTATTCAAGCCTCGGCGCGAAAAGTGCGCGCGGCGACCACGGAACGGCTGATCGAAGAGTCGCTGCCGCGCTTTCATCGTTCGCTGCGCTGCGGCGTGACGACTCTCGAAGTCAAGTCCGGTTACGGTCTCGATTGGGAAGGCGAACGCAAGTCGCTACGGGCTATTCGTGAGATTGAAACGCGCATTCCACAACGAATTCACAGCACGTTTCTGATTCACGCTCTGCCGGCGGAGTTTCACCAGCGCCGCAGCGACTTCTGCGACCAAGTCGTGGAACGCATGATTCCGTCGGTGGCCGCCGAGGGTCTGGCCGAGGCGGTGGACGTGTTCTGCGAGACCGGCGCATTCACGGTTGAGGAGTCGCGGCGGTTTCTGCGCGCGGCGCAGGAGAGTGGTCTGTCCCGCATGGTTCACGCCAACCAGTTTGGTCATTCGGGAGGCGCGCTGCTGGCGGCGGAGGTCGGAGCGCGCAGCGCGCACCATCTCGAGTATCTCAACGATGAGGAGATTCTCGCTCTGGCCGCCGCGCGCACGGTGGGTGTCGCGCTTCCCGCCAGCGTGTTCTTCCTCGGAAATCTCCCCTATCCGCTGGTGCGTCGCATGATTGCGCTGGGCATGCGCGTGGCCGTTGCCACCGACATGAACCCCGGATCGGCCATGACCGAATCGCTGCCGTTTTGCATGACGGCGGCGGCGATCTACTGCAAGATGACCCCGGAAGAGCTGCTGTGGGCCACCACCTGCAACGCGGCGGAAGTGGTGAACGCTCAGCATGAAGTCGGATCTCTCGAGCCGGGCAAGCAGGGCGACGTGGCGCTGTGGAACGTGCCCGATCTTGAATCTCTCTCGTATCACTTCGGCGAGTTGCGCGCCGCGGCGGTGATCATCGGCGGCAAACTCGTGTGGCGGGACGCGGATGGAACCCCGCGCTATTGACATTGGAACGTCCGGCTGGAAGTTCGACGACTGGGCGGGAAGCTTCTACCCGCTGCGCGTGCCGCAGAACAAATGGCTGGACTACTATGCCGCGCGTTTCTCCGTGGGCGAGATCAACAGCACCTACTACCGTATCGCGCCCGCACGGACCTACGCCGCCATCGAACAGAAGACGCCATCGAGTTTTCGCTTCATCGCCAAAGTGCACGCCGAGGTGACGCATAAGCGTCAAGAGCCGGCGTCGTCCATGCGCGATCTTCTCGCCGCCCTGGAGCCGTTGCGCGCAAGCGAGAAACTGATCGGCGTGTTGGCCCAGTTTCCCGCGAGTTTCCGCTATTCGCCGGACGCGATGAGCTACGTGCTGGAAGTTCAGTCACACTGCGATGGCGTGCCGCTGTGCACGGAGTTCCGCAGCCGCACGTGGCTGAATGACGAGGCCGTGAGCCGCATCCGCGAGGCGGGAATCACGTGGGTCTGTCCGGACGAGCCCGATCTGCCGGACTTGATGCCGCACCGCCTGCTGGCCACATCGGAGCTGTTCTACGCGCGCCTTCACGGCCGGAATGCGCGGGCTTGGTATAACCCGCGCGCCGGTGATCGCTATGACTACAACTATTCTGAGGACGAGCTGGCGGCTCTCGGACGCGAGATGCTCGCACTGGAATCTCCTGCGCGCCGTGGCGTGGTTCTCTTCAACAATTGCTATGCGGGACAAGCGCCGCGCAACGCATGGTGGCTGAAATCGTGGCTGGAAGCGGCGGCTTCCGGTCAGCAATAACTCTCCGCGAATGGACTCGATCTTCCAACGGATTAACGGTTCGCCCAACGCCGATCAGTGGCATCGCTACCGGTGTTCGGCCGAGCGATTCCACCGCTTGACGGATGCTGTCCAAGCCCTGGGCTTGAAGATGGACGCGCCGGACTCCGGCGGTTCGTCCGTTCCCTCGGCGCGAGTTCTGGATTCGTCCGGCGTGCTCTGCGTGGCGGAATCCTCCACGCGTTCTCCGTCTCCCTTCCGCCAATCCCCCGGATCGTACTCGATGGCCTTCACGGCGGATCGTGATGCGTCGTCGGAGTGCCGTACGTGGCTTGGCGCGAGGTGCGAACACGCGTCGCCGGATGGCAGCACTGCCCAGCCGTCCTCGCCCCTGCTGACTTTGCTTCGGGATCATGAGCGGCAGGCGTGGCTGGAGCTGGAGTGCTTCGTGCTCCGCTCCGCGCAGTCGTTCAATCAGCTCGATCTCGAAGGGGAGCCGTTGTTCCTCAGCTTGAGCCGGATGGTGGAGGAGCTCCTGGAGCCCGATCTCCTTGAAGTGGAGATGTCGAATCCGTCCGAGTTCTGGCCGGGGCGCGAAAGCGGCTGGACGTGGCAGCGCGCATCGCAGCCCGACTACGCGATGGCGGCGGTACTGACGCCCCGCTTGCAGCGCTTGCTGCACCGCCGCGAGCGGGTGCTTTACGTGGAAGACCTTGCCGCCGCTCCGGACGTGCAGTTTGGGGGCGCCGCGCGAAGCGGTCTCTTCCGCTCGGCGTTTCTCCTTCCCCTGCTGGGCGGCGCACAGCTCTTGGGTATCATCAAGCTCTTCTACGCGAAGACTCTCTGCCCTCTGCCGGGCGAGGTCGAAGCGCTGGAGGTCCTGCGCCGTGAGCTCTCGCTTCATCTGGACCGCACGCGAACGCTGGTGCGCATGCAGCGCATGGCCATGGTGGACGGTCTGACGAATCTGTTCAATCACCGTTTCTTCCGCGACCAACTGCGCACCGAGTTCCAGCGCGCCGTGCGTTATCAGAAGAGCATGGCCCTCATCATGATTGACATCGATGATTTCAAGGGCTACAACGACACCTACGGTCACCTCGCGGGAGACCGCGTGCTGGCCGAGACGGCGTGCACCATCCGCGGAGCCGTTCGCGACATTGATTTCGTGGCGCGCTACGGCGGAGAAGAATTCGCGCTCATCCTGCCCGAGGTGAACGCGCAGAGCGGTCTCATCGTCGCCGAGAAAATCCGCCGGGCGGTGGAAGCACAGCGCTTCATCAGCGAGGACGGCGAGATCATCGGTTCGATCACCGTGTCGTGCGGGGTGACGGACAACCGCGACGCGGTCTCGCTGGAAGTGCTCATCGAGCGCGCCGACCGCGCGCTCTACTGGGTGAAGCGGCACGGGCGGAATCTGGTGCGGCTCGCTTCGGAAGACGATCATGCGTGAAACCCGGCGGCGCATTCTGTTTGTGTCGTCGGAAGTGGCGCCCTTCAGCAAGACGGGCGGTCTGGCCGACATCAGCGCGGCCCTGCCGCGGGCGCTGGCGCGGACGGGCTGCGACGTGCGCGTGCTGACGCCGCGCTACGGATTCATCGACCGGGATGAGCACGACATTCAGCCGTTGGACGGCGCATCCGGACTGCGCGCCGACTTTCGCGGGCGGTCATTGCGCTTCGGTTTCAGCCGCGCGCCCCGCCGCGGTGAAGTGGACACCTACTTCGTGGAATGCGAGCCGCTCTATGACCGGCCGGGCCTGTATGTGGACCCGTTCACCAACGGCGACTACATTGACAATGACTATCGCTTTATTCTGTTGTCGCGATCCGCGCTGCAGTTGTGCCGGTTGACCGGCTGGCAGCCGGACGTCATTCACTGCCACGATTGGCAGAGCGCTTTGGCGGCGTTTCTGGTGAATCGCGAGCGCGGAGAGAAGAACTTCGCGCGGACGCGCACGCTGCTGACAATTCACAACATCGCCTATCACGGTTTGTTCGGGCCGGAATCGCTGGATCGAATCGGCGACGGCGCGGCCCGCTTCTACTATCCGGGCGGCCCTCTGGAGTTCAACGGTCACGTGAGCTTGCTCAAGGCCGGTCTGGAATTCGCGGACATGCTCAACACCGTTTCACCCACCTATGCGCGGGAAATCCAGAGCAGCTACGAGTTCGGTTACGGACTGGAAGCGGTGCTGCGCGCGCGCGGAGACCGTGTGGTCGGCATTCTGAACGGACTGGACACCGACGTGTGGAACCCTGCAACGGACGCGCACCTTGCCGCGACCTATGACGCCGACTCACTCGAGAAGAAGGAGCTCAACAAGCTGGCGCTCAGCGCCCGCCTGGGACTGGCCCATGATGCGTCAGTGCCGCTCTTGGGCAGTGTGTCCCGCATCGCGAGTCAAAAGGGATTTGAGATTCTCATCCCGATACTGAGCGAGATCCTCCATCTTCCGGCGCGCATGGTGCTCCTGGGGAGCGGGGATCCGCAACTGGAACACGCGTTTCACGAATTCGCCCGGCTGTATCCCGACCGCTTCGCCGTGCGCATCGGCTATGACGAGGGATTGTCCCATCTCATCGAGGCGGGCGCCGACATCTTTCTCATGCCCTCCAAATACGAGCCCTGCGGATTGAATCAGATGATGAGCATGCGCTACGGAACCTTGCCCGTGGTGCGCGCCACGGGCGGGCTGGCCGACACCGTGGTGGATGCGGCCGATCCCGCGCGAGGCACGGGCTTCCGTTTTGAGGAGTATGGCCCGGAGGCTCTGCTGCGGGCCGTGCGCCGCGCCGCAGCCGCGTTCCGGAATCGTGAGCAATGGACCGCGCTGCAACGCAACGCCATGGCGCAGGACTTTTCCTGGGCGCAGTCGGCGCGCCGCTATCGTGATCTCTATGATCAATGTCTGCGAAATCCGCCGCGGGTCGTAGCATGAGAACGTGGCTGACGGCGGCGCTGCTGGCCGCATCGCTTTCGGCTGCGGCGGAAATCCGGTGGACGCGGATTGTCCCGTCGCCCACGGTCGAGTTGCGTGATCCGCGCAGTCTGTCGGTGGCCGCCGACGGCGTGATCTATGTGGCCGATACGGGCCATCAACGCGTGGTGGCCTTCGACAGCGGCGGAACGCTGATCGTCGAAACCGGCGGCTTCGGCGATGCGCACGGGCAATTCCAATGGCCGCGCGCAGTGGTGGCCGATCGCGGCAACGCGGTCTGGGTGCTCGACTACGGCAACCGCCGCATTGAAAAGTTCACGCGGCTGTTGGTGTATCAGGGTACGCTGGAGATCCGCACCTCGGGGGAAGACCATTCCAGTCAGCCGGAAGCCTTGGCGCTGTCCCCGCAGGGGGATCTTTTTGTTTACGACCGCGACCGGGGCAAGCTGCTGCGCTATGATCCGTTGTTCACTCTTCAAGCCGAATCGGGCAGCGGCAGCGGTCTGCAGTTCATCTCGAATGTGGCCAGCATGGCGTTGGTGCCCGGGCGCGGGCTCTTCTGGTGGGAGCGGGGCGGCGGAGCGGTGCGCCGCGCGGATGCTCTTCTGAACGCGGCCCCGCCGCTTCCTTTGCGCGTGGGTGAGGACGACGTCCACTTGTCCAGCGCGGACACGTGCCTGATCGTTGCCGCGACGCGCATGGTGTTGCGCGTGTGCGACCAGGACCTTCCCCCCGACACCCTGTTGGCGAGCGGAGACCTGAACGGGTTGGGGGAGATTCGCATCGCAGCGGCATGCGTGGCCGGCGAGATCCTCTACCTGCTGGACAAGAGCGCAGGAGCGGTGTACCGGGTTGACTACACGTCGAAGTGAATGAGGGCCGTTCCCATGCGCTCGTCCGCGCTGCCGCGCGGAGTGCTCTGCCTTCTTCTCGCCGTTCTGCTGCCCGCGGCTGCGTCATCGGCCGTGCCGAGCCGCCGCGGCGTGGCCGTGTTCCACGGATCGGGCGCGCGTGACACTCTGTTCACGCTGCCCGTGACATGGGTGGTGCTGGACTCGGTGACGGTCTCGCGCAACGGCGAACCCCTCGCGGAATTTCGGGATTGGCGAATCGCCGAGCCCGGAAACCGCATTTGGGTGTATCACCCGCTTCTGGAGAACGACTCGCTGCGCGTGGAGTATGTGTACCGCGCCGCGCCTCTGTACCGCAGCTACTCACGCCGCAGTTTGCGGGACATCTTGCGCGCGCGGCCGGACAGCGCCGGACTCGACACCGCTCGCATCGCTCTCGCGCCGCCTGCA
>Ga0315284_10012803_pt1 | contig 11949 bp, 8 predicted proteins | sample YL17G09_16_MG_FD_203696 | JGI IMG/M metagenome (GOLD analysis project Ga0315284, IMG submission 203696) | Sediment microbial communities from Yellowstone Lake, YNP, Wyoming, USA - YL17G09_16 | ecosystem: Environmental > Aquatic > Freshwater > Lake > Sediment | place: USA: Wyoming | collected...
AGAGCAACCTCTCGGCCTTCTCCACGGATTCGGTCAGACGGTCGGTCTTCGTGCCTTCCTCCGCTGCGTCCGAGAGCTTCTTGCGGGCCATCTCGACCGCTCTGGTGCTGATGTCGCGCTGCAGCTCTGCGCGCTCCATCTCGGTCTCGCACTTCATGGCGAGCTTCAGTGAGTCTTGGTATCTGGTCTCATTGTACGCCTGGGTGCCTTCTGCTACATATCTCTCCGCCATCCCAAGCTGGAGCCCCTGTGAAGCGGAATTCTCGATCCGTTCCTTCAGCTTCTCGAGCGTTCCCCAAATCCTCGACTTGGTAACCTCGGAGGATGCCTCTGAGGACTTCCTCGCGAGCTCCAAGGCGATGGCGTACTGGTGCCTCGTGAGCGCCTCGACGGCCTGCTCGAGGAATTCGCGTGCGCGTCCGACATCCATGTCCAGGGTCTCGGCATCCTTCAGGTTGTTCCTGGCGACCCTGATCTCGAGCGCAGCCTGGGAGCTCAGGTTCTTGACATGGTTGATGTCCTCTTTCGCAGAGGCTATGCATCTGAGCGCCTCCACATAGTCTCCGGCCCTTGCGAATTCGCCTGCCTTTTCGCTGAGTTTCTCAGGTCCCAGCGTGTCCACTCCGACGTTCCTCGCATCGGTTAGCAGCCTCTGGAGGCTCCTAGTCATTTCGGATATGGAGGTGGAGATTGTCCGTCTGGCGAGCTCGTCGCATTCCTTGGCAGTGGCGAGGGCTTGGTCGTAGTTCTTCGTCTTCATGAAGTCCTTTGCCTTGCCCAGGAGCTTCGATGCGGCCTCGGCTTCTATCCCGTGCATCTGCGCCAGCTCTATGTTCTCCTTCGAGCTCAAGATGAGCCTCGCGGCCAGGTACATTCCGAGGCTCTTCTCCGCTTCTGCCATCACCTCGTCCAGAAGCTTCTCCGCATCGTCGAGCCTGCTGTCCGAGAACTTGCCCCGGGCCTGATCTAGCACGCGCACCAGGGAGGTCACGTCAGCCTTGATCTTGCCGGCCTCGGAGATCAGCTCCTCCGTCTTGCGGATCTTGTCCTTGACCTGGTCGAATCTCCCTATGTCTTTCTGGAGGGACTCCTTGGTGCCCCGTATGGATTTGAAAGCCTCGCCGAAGTCCTGCTCCTCGGCTTTGTGGATGGCCTCTTTGAGCTGCGATTTCGCCTCGTCTATGTCAATGCCGATGGTCTTGGCCTCCTCGAGCGAATCCTTGACCGCCGAGAACTCCGTCTGGACCAGCTTGTTCATCATGTCGTCTGAGCTCTGGATGATCTCCCTTGCGTGGGCCATGGCGTCCTCATAGACTCTCTTCGAGAGAGCGTCGTTGGCACGCGTGAGAAGTATCTCGACATCCGAGGCGTCGCCTTCCATCGATCTGATCATCTCGATCTTCGAGGTCGCGGTCGCGATTAGCTTGTCGCACTCTACCTGGCCTATAGTCTCGATCCTGTGGGTTACCTGTTTCAGGAGGTTCTGCGCCTTGTCGAACTCCGAAGAGGCGATGTGCTGCCTGGCTTGCGTGATGGTCTCGCTCAGCTCCGAGAGCGCATCATCGCTGGTGTATCCCTTCACGAACTGGTCGATGTTCTGGAGCCGGTCGCTCATGACCCTTGTCATGGCGGCATTCGCGGCCTCCTTGCTCGATTTCGCGAGGTTGACACTCTCCATCATGTCCTCCTTGGACATGCTGTCGAGTGCCTTCTGCAGGATTCCCTCTGCCTCGGCGATGTCGGCTCCGATCTCCTTCGAGAGTTTCAGGGCCTTGTCTGCGATGTCGATCTCCTTCATGGTCCTTTCGTATGTCAGCTTCTTTGTTACGGTGAGACCATTCGACGTGGCCTCTGCAGTCTTCTCGTAGTCCTTATCCTCGAAGTATTTCCTGGCATCCGCCAGGATTACTTTGATCTTCGTTGTGTCCGCTCCGAGGTCAGATGCGAACTTCACCGCCTTTGCGAGCTCGACGACATCGTCCCTGGCCTCGTAGAACATCTCCAGTGCGGTGTCCACCTCCTTCCAGCTCTGCTCGGCGTAGCTCATTGCATCCTCGAACTTCCCGAGCTTCAGGTTGTCCCTCGCAGTGTTGAGTAGCAGGATGGCCTTGGTCATGTCCACGCCGACCTTCTTGGCCAGCACGAACCTGTCCCTGGCTTTCGAGATGACCTCCAGGACCGAATCGAACTCCGCCCTGTGCATCTTCTCGTGTGCAGTGTTCAGAGCGTGGAGGGCCTCGATGTACTTCTTGTCTTTGAGCGCGTTGACTGCCTGGTCGAGGAGCTGCTGGGGGACCGTGACGTCCTCCTTCGCGTTCTTCATCTTCTTGATCGCTTCCCTCGTTTCCCTGGCGAGATCCTGGAATCTGGTGGTGATGGCGCTCTCCCCGTCCGTCTCGGCCTTCTTGGCGTACGAGAGAGCTTCCTTGAACTTGAGCGCTGTAAGTGCCGATTTGGATTTGTCAGTGTGTGACTTGACCCGAGACATGTCCGCCCCGAGCTCTTCCCCAGCCGAGATCAGCTCATCGGCCTTCGATACGGCGGAATTGACCTGCGACTTCAGGTCCTCCCCAGCGCCTTCGAGGACCTCCTTGATCTCCGTCATGCAGGCTTCGTATTCCTGGGATTCGAGAGCACTCTTCGCCCTGGCCAGCTGGTCGTCGAAGATCGTCACATCGTTTCCGAATTCCTTGGCCTGCATGATCGTCTCCTGGGCCTGCGAGAACAACTTGGAGAAGACCTCGTGGAAAGTCCGTTCGGCAGCGTCGTAGGCGCTCTTGGCGAGCTTCATCGCCCCCTCGAGGTCGTCCGCGGGGACTCTCTCCTTGCTCTTCTCGAGCATGTCGTGAGCCGCCTTCGACTCGTTGCCAGTTCCCTGGACGAGGTTTATGAGTCCATCAACAGAATCAGCGACATCGCCTATCCTCCGCAGGTAGGCTCCCTTGGCCAGCTCCATCCCCTTCCTGGAATGTGCGATCGCGGACTGGTAGTCCTTGGAAGCGATAGCAACCTCGAAGTCCCTCTGCGATTTCTCGACCTCGCTGAGATCGACATCGCTGTCGTTGCATCTCTCCAAAAACTTCTGAAGGGAATCATGCTCTTTCTCGGCGAGCACTTTGTTCTTGGTTGCCTCCTTAGCTCTCTCCTCTAGCTGCTTTGCTAATTGGAGGCTCTTCAGGTAGTTTCCCGCCAAGGTACACCAAGCTCCGTGCGCCAGTGCCTAGAATCCCATTAGGTCGCTGACAGGCTATATGCGTGTTATCATTTTTCTGGCTTCATATAAAAGTATCGTTGAGTCTATCAATACTGATACGTACCCTGGCAGAAGCGATGTGTCGGGGTCAGTTTCCGTCGATTCCAGTTAACCTGGAGAGTGCATCCCTTACATGGTCATTGGCTCTCCTTTCGTCCTTCTTGAGCTTCTCTCTTGCATGTCTTGCGAAGGATGCGTCTGAGATACTGGCCAGATTGATGTTAACATTCATGACGGCCCCCTTGAAACCAGTTTCGGCCAAGAGCACAGCCACACCGACGTCTGACGATGCGCTTGCGGTCCCCAGCTCCGCGACTCGCGTGGACTTCTCGAGGACATCGACACATGCCGAGGCCGTTTCCAGAGGCACGCTTGCAGCGTGCCTCAAGGCCCTCTGGAAATCTTCGACGGTCTTCGGGTTCTCATCCTCCCTCCTCGCTCTGGACGCCAGGACCACCTTGTCGTATGAGTCAGCATCTTCTCTGGCGTGAGATATCAGGTCATCTCTCAACGTCACTAGCGATGCCTGGAGCCTCTCAAGCTCCGGTTTCCTAGCCTCGTGCTTCTTGTTCTTCGCCGTGATCGCACACACCATAGCCAGAAGCGAAGCGGCCATCCCGCCAGCTGCTGCGGCTGCTGTGCCTCCGCCGGGAGAAGGCATATCGGACGACAGTTCGAGGCAGAACTTTCGCAATGCCTCGACATCCTTCAACCCCAAATTCTCCTCTCCAGAACCTGATCGCTCGAGAACCGGCTGATCTTCAGGAACTTCGCCGCGAGGTCGCACACTGCTTCCAAGGGTATGAGGCCGACTATCTCGCTCTCCGCAATCTCGACTCCTCGTTCCTCGGCCTCCTTCCTCACAGCCTCGAACACCGTCGAGATGTGAGTGACCGTGTAGTCTGTCAGGTTCATCGAGACCTGCACCGTGCCCCTGGCCTCCAGTGCGAACCCGAGAGCTTTGACCTTTGGCAGGCCTCCGCTGCTAGCTCTGATCTTCTTGGCGATCTCCTTGGCTATGTTCACATCAGTGGATTTCAGGTCCACGTTGAACGCGATCAGAGGCATCCTAGCACCGACTGCCACTGCCCCCGCGGTCGGATGGAGCATCCTGGGACCGAAGTCTGGATACCTGGACTCGTCCGTCAGGATTGCCTGTCTGAGTCCCTCGAACTCACCCCTCCGAACGTTCTCTAGGTTGACCCTCTCAGGCTTCTTCGCCGCTGACTCGTAAAGATAGACGGGGATCTTGAGCTCCTTCCCGATTCTCGCGCCGACCTTGTGCGCGATCTCGATACAGTCATCTATCGTGACGCCTGATATCGGCACGAAGGGGAGGACATCGAGCGCCCCCATGCGCGGGTGCTGTCCCTTGTGCTTGTTGAGGTCTATCAGCTCAGACGCCGCCCTCGCCCCTCTGAACGCGCCTTCTTGTACGGTGTCCTTGCCTCCGGTGAACGTGACGACGGACCTGTTGTGGTCGGGGTCAGATTCGACGTCGAGTATCTTGATCCCAGGGACGGACCGGATGGAGTAGACGATCTTGTCTATCACATCCTTTCTCCGCCCCTCGCTGAAATTGGGTACGCATTCGACTATCGTGGGCATTCTCTCGGACCGGACATCGGCATCGCATTAGCTGGTAATTAAGCACGTCGAGCGTGTGGTTAGGCACGAGGCCGCGTCACTTCTTGATGATATCCACTGCCGCGACCCTCTCGAGCACTAGGTCCTTCGGATCGCTCTTGCCAATGGTGTCGAGTTCCTGTTGGGTGATGCCGAACCTCTTGAGCCTGTCGACCGAGACGTCCTGAGGCTTATCATCTAGGATCCGCCATGAGCTGTCGACCTCGAGGTCCCCTCCTGACAGCCGGGCGACCACGACCTCTTCTGTCGTCTGGTCGACGGACATCTTCTTGATCGCGCTCGAAAGCTGCTTCTCACCCGAGGCGTACAGGAGCGTCTCCATCGAGAGCGAATCCGAAGAGTTGCGTCGACCATCTATGGCCTTCTTCGCACGAAACAGAGCGCTCCGCACGTGGTCTAGACCAAAGACCATGTCTGACCTCATCACGAGGACCTGCGCCCCCGAGCTGAAGGCTGGGTTCACCGTCCTTTCCAGAAACGCCAGAGCATACCCTCGATCGACCTTGACAACCCACGCCTTCAGGTCCTTGGTCGCTTCTTCCACTATGTGAGGCATCGTGCTCGGCCCTACGGGCCCTACGTATATCTATATTATATCAATTTTCACGCTGCATAAGCACGATTGACGCTGAGCGTTCACTCAGATGGTTTAGAAGCAAGAGAAATATGATTGTTCGCAGCATGGTCTCGTGCTCAACCATTGCTGCGAGTTGTGGTTTGCCGGATCGCGATGGATGCGCGGTCAGCCCGCGACAATGGATCCCAGGACGGGCTTGAACATCCAACCATCCTTGTTCTGGACTATCGACTTCGACAGGTCGATGTCCACGGTCAGTTTCGTGGTGGTGTCTTTCACGATCGTGAATGGTCTGATTATCTTCAGCTCCCCCGAAGGTACCCTGAAGTTGACATGCGTCCCGTTATCGAGGGTCCCGGTCACGCTCACCACGACGATGCGTATCTGCGTGTACTTGCCCACACTCACATTGCCAGATGCGAGCAGCTCTGATACATTAACAAGGACCGCGACGTCCAGTGTACGTTCGTCCAGCTTGAGAATGTGCCATCCGCTGTCGTTCTTTGCGATGGTGTTCGAAGCGTTGTTGTCATCGAGTCCTGCCTGGTGTATCTTGACAGTTGAGAATGTGACGTTGATGTGAGTCCATCCAGCGGGCGCATCCTTCACGTTGATAACTACCCTGCCCGTGGCGGCATCTCCGCGCGTGAGTAGATATGCCCCAGCTCCCCCGAGTATCACGATGGCTGATACTCCTAGAGCTAACAATGCAATTCCTTTTGATGTCATGGCAGCTCCATTGTGGGCATTCTGATATAAACATTTCCGCAGAAAGAATCAACGTCAGTATTGATTTCGGACTACGTGCTAGAAACGGCTCGATGATCGCTTCGACTTCGTTGCTCGGCGTCAGTTGAATCGACAATTCCCATTCATCCGATTGCAGTATGCAAATCGGGAAGAATCGCAAATCCACACGGATGGAGCCCGAGACGATCCCCTTTCAATCTTCCTCAGCCGCCGGACCGCATCTTCTCAAACGTCCCTTTCAAGATGTTGTTGATTACCTGTAATCCTTCAGCGACCGCTGCTTATCCTCGATTTCGACAGGCATCCCCGGTTCGGACTGACCGAGCTGGTCCTTGATCGATCTTGCGACCGCCTCTCCTATCGTCGGTATCTGCTTCAGCCTGTCATAGCTGGTGTTCCTGAGATCCTCGATGGTCCTGATGCTCCGGTCGTACAATGCCCTAGCCCTCACCCTGCCTATTCCCTTCAGCTTCACCAGCTCCAGCAGCTCGCTCTTGATGCCGTAGCGCATCCGCGTGCGCATCTCCCTGACCTCGTCCAGCGCATCCTTGTTGAACAGCTCGGCCAGTCGGGCCATTGCGTGGACCAGCCACTCCGCGAGCTCCATCTTGTTCCTGATGTCTCCAGGGCCTATGTTGAACCCGTGGGCGATGTCGTTCTCGTGAACTTCGGACATCCAATCGCTCAAGAGCTTGGCCGTCTTGACCTCGGATAGGAATATCTCGTACTTGCCCAGGTCCGACGGCGGCTCTATCAGCAGCTGCTCGTTCACCTCGCTCTCGAACTCCTCTATCCATGAGTAGTCCGATTGGCGCAGGTACAGGAGGCCCATGTCCGGGACCGCGCATATCGTGTGTAGTATCCCGAAGCTCTTGCCGGAACCATATTTCGTGAGCGCATCTTTCATGATGACGGCTGACTGCGGGTCTATGTAGAGGTCGCTGACGCACTTGCCGAACAGAGTGGCCCTAAGAGGTTCGTCGGGATGCACCATGCCCTGTCCCTGGAGGAAGTCAACCACCTTCTCGATCGTCTCGGTCAGATAGGTCACTTCGGTCTGATGTGCGAGGAAGGTCTTTCCGAAGAAGGATCTCAGGTCGTCAATCGATGAAGTCGCCTTCGTGGCGATAAGGGCCAGAACATGCGATCTGATGGCGGGCTCCGTCCCGAGCTTCGAGTAGATGTTCTCGTTTTCGCCCAGAAGGTAGGTCTCAAGGAGCATGTCCTTCTCCTCCTCGTTCCTCGCGATCAGTATTGCCTCGCCGTACTTGTCGAACCTTGGCCTCCCGGCCCTGCCGCACATCTGCTTGATCTCGAGCACGGGTATGGTCGTGTAACCGATGTTCGAATCGAATCGCTTGACGTCCCGGACCAGGACCGTGCGTGCCGGCAGGTTGATCCCCGCTGCAAGCGTGGGCGTGGCGACTATGCATCTGATAAGTCCATTCTTGAAGTTCGATTCCACGAGCTTCCTCTGAGGGCCCGTAAGGCCAGCGTGATGGAACGCGCAGCCGTTCCTGAGGCACTTCCCGAGCTTGCTCCCCATCGTAGTCGGTTCGTCCTGCTCCCCTATCAGCTTCCTCGCGACCTTGCCCAGCTCTGCAGAGTTGTATCCGCCCGCGGTTTTGACGACCTTTCCGAGCTCCCCCGCGAGCGATTCGCTCGCCTTTCGCGTGTTGACGAACACCAGACACTGCCCTCCAGAGCCGAGGGCGCTCTTGACCAGTCCCTGGACCGGTTCCTCATCGTCGAGGAGGACGCGCTTCGAGTTGTCCGTGAAAAAAATCTTGCCGTCCGCATACACCCCTTCCTTCAGAGGCACGGGCCTCCAGTCGCTCTCGATCAGCTCGGCACCGAGCCATTCTGCCAGCTCCGAAGCGTTCCTTATCGTCGCGGAGAGGGCGATGATCTGCGCTGTGGGGTTGAATGTCCTGAACTTGACCAGAGTGACCTCGAGTGTGGGTCCCCTCCCGGGGTCGTTGATCAGATGGACCTCGTCTGCTACCACGACGGACAGCTGGTCCAGCCATTTGGATCTGTGCCTCAGAAGCGAGTCCGCCTTCTCGGAGGTCGCGATGACGATGTCGTACAGGTGGAGCTTCGGGTCTACATCATCGTAGTCGCCTGTTGATTCTCCCACCCTTATCCCGAGGTCCTGGAACTTCGCGAGGTCATCGAACTTCTCGGAAGCGAGGGCTTTCAAAGGCACTATGTACAGTGCCTTCCCGCCTCGCAGGACGGCCTGGAGGATGGCAAGATAGGCCACCAAGCTTTTGCCAGACGCTGTGGGGATCGCCAGGACGACATTCTTCCTAGCGAGGGTCGGTCCTATGGCATCCTCCTGGGGTGGATACAGGGCCTCGATGCCCTCATCCTTGAGCTTCTTGACAATCCTGGGATCCAGGCCCAGCTCGTCAATCCTCATTCCCGACCTCTCAGCATGGCGACGCTCTTACGGATGGCAGTCTCCCTAATATTTGTTCGTGGGGGACGATGTAAGTGCGGAACCATGATTCCGTCGCAATACCGTCGGATGACATACTGGCTCTACCAACAAGTGCGCTCCCTCACGGCAAAAGCCTTATTTAGCACGAGGGTTAATAGCTTGGACAGTCACGGTTGTGACTATTACTGGTGCAGCTAATGGCAACGAGTGATTCTTGGGGGTCGACGCTGGGCCTTTCGGACCTCGAGGATTGGATCAAATCCAAGTCCTTCGAGACAACGGCCGATGTGAAGATACCCCCGCAACTGGTGGACCAGGTCATAGGCCAAGACGAGGCCGTGACGGTCATCCGCAAGGCCGCTGAGCAGAAGAGGCACATCATTCTCATAGGCGACCCTGGCACTGGGAAATCCATGCTCGCGAGATCCATGACAGACTTCCTCCCCAAGGGTGAGATGCAGGACGTCATCGCCTACAACAACCCCGAGGACCAGAACGAGCCGAAGATCAGGATCGTTCCAGCGGGCAAGGGCAGGGAGATCGTCCGGGCGCAGAAGCTGGAGGCGGAGCAGAAGAAGGCTCAGAAGAACTCCTCCTGGCTCATGCTCATCATGATGTTTATCGCACTGGGCGCTATGGTCTCGTGGATCCAGAAGGATTTCACACCGCTCCTCATAGTGGTCGTGGGCGGTCTGGTCCTGTACTGGCTCGGACGGTCGTTCGGGCAGAAGCGCGAGGCGATGTTGATCCCGAAGCTGCTCGTCACTCACAAGCCCGATGAACCGGCGCCGTTTATAGACGCCACGGGCGCACACGCAGGAGCATTGCTGGGCGATGTGAAGCACGATCCGTTCCAGAGCGGCGGGCTTGAGACCCCAGCTCATGAGAGACTTGAGCCAGGGGCGATCCACAAGGCGAACAGGGGCGTCCTGTTCATTGACGAGATCAACTTGCTCAGGATCGAGAGCCAGCAGAGCCTCCTTACGGCGCTCCAAGAGGGCGAGTTCAGCATCTTGGGACAGAGCGAGAGGAGCTCAGGCGCGATGGTCAAGAGCGAGCCCGTTCCGTGCAATTTCATACTCGTCGCGGCTGGCAACCTGGACGCGGTCTCGGGGATGCACCCCGCACTGAGGTCCAGGATCAGAGGTTACGGTTACGAGATTTACATGCGGAGCACGATGCCCGACAACGAGCAGAACAGGGACAAGCTGATCAAGTTCGTGGCTCAGGAGGTGTCGAAGGACAAGAAGATACCTCACTTCGACAAGGGCGCGGTGGCCGAGATCATCCGTGAGGCCCAGAGAAGAGCTGGGCGGCGGGGGATGCTCACACTCAGGCTGCGCGAGTTGGGCGGATTGGTGAGGGTCGCAGGCGACATAGCGACCGAGAGGAATGCGTCCGTTGTCGAGTCGAAGCACGTCCTCGAGGCAAAGAAGATTGCCAGATCGCTCGAGCAGCAGGTGACGGACAGGGCGGTCGAGCGAAGGAAGGATTACAGCATATCGTTGACCGAGGGCGCGGTCGTCGGCATAGTCAATGGACTTGCAGTGCTCAATGCCGAGTCCTCAATGTCGGAGTTCTCAGGGATAGTGACGCCGATAGTCGCCGAGGTCACACCGCCCCAGAACAGGGAGGGCGGCAAGATCATTGCGACCGGCAAGCTCGGCGAGATCGCGAGGGAGTCGGTGCAGAACGTCTCCGCGCTCATCAAGAAGTACACGGGCGAGGACATCAGCAACCACGACATACATGTGCAATTCATCGGGACCTACGATGGTATTGAGGGGGACAGCGCCTCGATAGCCGTCGCGACAGCGGTCATATCGGCCTTCGAGGAGATCGAGGTGGATCAGAGCTGTGCAATGACCGGGAGCTTGAGCGTGAGGGGCCAGGTTCTGCCGGTTGGAGGCGTCACGGCCAAGATAGAGGCGGCCGCTGAGATAGGCCTGAAGAAGGTTCTCATTCCGGAGGAGAACATGAAGGATGTTCTCCTTGAGGACAAGTACATCGGCAAGATCGAGGTCATACCTGTCCGCACTCTCAACGATGTTCTTGTGCACGCCCTTGTGGGCTCTCGTAAGGAAGGGCTCCTGAAAAAGCTCGCAGCCCTTGTTGCCGCGAAGCGCCCGTCGTCTCCAAGCCCTCTCCCGGTGACCGACAGAGCAGCGGTCCATTGAAACTGAGGTGTTCTCGTGCGCGGCCTGATCGTCGGAAGGTTTCAACCTTTGCACAAGGGACACCTTTCGGTCATCCGTGAAGTCCTCAGGCAATGCGATGAGCTGATCATAATCATAGGCAGCGCTGAGGAATCTCACACTGACAAGAACCCGTTCACTGCCGGAGAGAGATACCAGATGATCCTATCCTCGTTGACAGACGGGGAGAGGCGGCGCGTCCTCATTGTACCTATCAGGGACGTCAACAGGTACTCCGTTTGGGTGAACCATGTCGAATCATACGTACCTCCGTTCGACGAGGTCTACTCTAACAGCGACCTCACAAGGTCTCTGTTCAAGCAGGCAGGATATGAGGTTCACAAGACCAAGGCCTACAACCCGAAGGAGTACTCCGCGACCGAGGTGAGGCGACGTATTGTTGACGGCGAGAGATGGCAGAATCTCGTGCCTCAGCCGGTCGCTGTATTCCTGGAAGGTCTGGATGCTAGACAGAGACTGCTGGACGCCGGCATGAGTCCTGCAAAGAACCAGGGTGACTGTCGTGCTCGCTGACGAGATCGGCAAGCTCCTCAAGTCGAAGGGATTCACCATCGCTACTGCGGAATCATGCACTGGTGGCAAGCTCGGTGACATGATTACTGAGGTCTCTGGGAGCAGCGACTATTTCCTTGGCGGAATCGTGTCGTACAGCAACCAAGCGAAGATTGAACTTCTAGGAGTTGACAAGGGGACTCTCGACTCGAAGGGCGCTGTCAGCGAGGAGGTCGCCCTCCAAATGGCAGCAGGGGTCCGGAGAAAGCTGCACGCGGATGTCGGTGTCGGGATCACCGGCATAGCTGGTCCGACGGGCGGGACGATTGCGAAACCTGTCGGGTTAGTCTACATAGCCGTGAGCTCGGACAAGGATGCAGTCTGTGTGCGGAACCTGTTCGCTGGTACCAGGCTTGGTGTGAAGACCCAATCAGCAGTGAAAGCGCTCGAGATGGTCAAGGATTTCCTGCTCAAGAACTGATTGCTCAAGGGTCCGTGCATCACATTTTGCAATTACCAAAATATTTATACTCACACTCCGATTTTATAACGCGCGTCGCATGCGCGC
>Ga0315284_10012804_pt1 | contig 11948 bp, 4 predicted proteins | sample YL17G09_16_MG_FD_203696 | JGI IMG/M metagenome (GOLD analysis project Ga0315284, IMG submission 203696) | Sediment microbial communities from Yellowstone Lake, YNP, Wyoming, USA - YL17G09_16 | ecosystem: Environmental > Aquatic > Freshwater > Lake > Sediment | place: USA: Wyoming | collected...
GGAAGTTTTAATTGTAGTGTAAAATTGTTTGACGTATACGGTGGTCAACCAACTCCGTCAAATTTTACGGCGGTTTTACACCCATTATCTAGATCGTTTGACGAAGGGTTAGGAAAAGACGTTGTGTATCACGCTGATCGCGACGTAAGTAACTTTTTAAGTGGCTCTAGATCCGGTGGTGCTTGGTTGTTATCAGGGTGCTCGGCTGGCGGGGGATTGCCTGGAACGGTTGATTATATCACTGCTTCTACGTCAATTTTATCAGGCGTCGATTTAGAAAGTAGTCAATTGTTTTTAACTGGTGAAGAAAATCTTGAAATTGACGTAACGTTGATTGTTTCTGCAACACTAGCAGGTTTGTTACCTGATGAAGGCTTTCGTATTGCACTTGATAGTTCACATGAAACCGACCTCAGAACGTATTTTGTAAAACGATTTGGTGGGCGTACAGCGTTTAATGAAGCCAAACGTCCCAAATTAGTTGTTAAATTTGATGATTCAATTCAGGATGATAGTACGTCACTCTACTTAGACTCACCGAGTAAAATATTTTTACGTAATTATGTGCATGACGCGCCAGCGAACCTTACAAGTGGAAGTGGTTTTACAGAAATCACGGGTTCAAATAGTCTAATTTTGAAATTAGCAACTGAGATTTCAGGTGGATGGTATACGTTAGAATATTCAGGTTCACAACATGCAAATGGAATAATTCCTATAACGGGCATTTATTCTGCTAGCGTAAATTTATCGTCAACTGATTCAACGTTAGTTTCAAAAATGACTCAATCTGGTTCGGTTAAGTTAATTCCAATTTGGGGTTCTATTGATGGAACTGTTACGTTTTTAACCGGTTCAGAATTAACTATTTTTGCTGCACAAAGATCTGGGTTATCACTCGAAACTAAACGATTCACCACCTCTGTTCACAACGTTAATGAAAAATATTTTTCAGATGAAAATTCAACAATGAGAATTCATTTATTTGATATAACGTCTCCTCACTTAATTGCTTCAAGATTACCAATTGAATCGCCAGGTCGTGTGATTCGTGATGTACATTATCAGGTTCGTGACGTTCAATCGAATGAAATTGAAATTCCTTTTGATACATCATATAATTCAACGAGGTGCTCCAGTGATGCGCTTGGCATGTACTTTGATTTAGATATGTCAAACTTAATTTCTGAAAGAACATACGTTATTGATATAATGTTAGTTACCTCGAATAAGCGAAAAATTTATAAATCAGCTTCTCCCGAATTTAGAGTAACTGATTTTTCGTAAATGGTCTAACACGTAGTTCATATTGATACCTAAATAGAACAAGATGGCGTCTCACAAACCAACAAATTACGCACCTTCGTTCCTTCGCGCCGCTATTGAAGGAAGTAGACCTCTTCAATTAACGTTCAGTGAAATTAAAAATACAAACATATTAAGTACATCTTCATTCATTTATGATCCGTCAGATGCCCCCCTTAAATCAACACAACAATTAAACGTTGATTGGTCAAAATTTGAAAATCATACTTTTTTTATGTCAGCTGAAGCAAAAGTAAACATTGCTTTTGAACAAATAATAAACGGATACCCATTTGATGGAACAAAAGCAGAGATAGAATCATTTTTTGAAAAACTTACCGGATATGATCGATGGATCTTTGATTCGTTTCCAAAATTTCGTGGGCAATTAATGTTTTCTGGCACGCAAACCAACGAAGTGCTTCCTTCGAAGGGATCGTACATTATCGTTAAAGACGCAGCCGGCGCATTGTACCCAGAATTATCGAAAAAAACATCCGGTGATTCAGTTTTGAACCCAAAAGACACGTCGCTAAGCATTGAAACAAATTTGTTTATTCCTGAAATTATTAACGTTGGACCTCAAATTATTTGTCAAAAATTAAACAGCGACGGGAATCATGGTTTTACATTATATCTGACGTCTTCAGCTTCTTCTACTGAAGTCGAAGCCAGGTTTAGTATTACGTCTGGTGCAATTTCACTAACTGTTCCGTGTAGTTTGAGTAAGGGAAAATTCAATCATATATGTGTTACCTTAAACAAAGAAACGTCTGCTCATTATCTTGAATTTTTTATTGATGGAATTTCAAAAAGCACTACTAAGTCAAGATACGCAATTGGTGATCTTGGTATTGATGCATCTGATTTTATAATTGGGAGTGGTTCATCGTTTATTGTAGATGGTTTACAAGTTACACCAACGCAAACGTTATCAGGAACGTTGAATGAATTTCGAGTTTTTCATGCCGCAAGAAGTTCAACGTTGCAAAAACAATTTGCCGCAAAGACAATTTTTGCACAACCAGAATTAAAACTGTATTACAAATTTAATGAGCCTCCGCCCCCTTTGGCAACTAACGACGCTGATCAAGTAAATTCAATTGTTATTGATAGTTCTGGAAATTCGTTACACTCTGTGATTTCGAATTTTTTTAGTTTTGTTGATATTGGAATTCAGGGAAATATAACCGGGTGTTCTCTTCGACAGGATTCGGCAGCTGATTTAACAAATAAAATAATTTATGAAAAAGACGAAAGTGCAATCGTTTTATTTCCTGCATATCAAGAAACGCTTGATTTGAATTCTGAGCTTCTTTTAAGCGCATCTGATTACGACCGCTGCAACCCAAACATAATAACTCGATTAGTACCACAACACTATTTGTTGGATGGGGCGTTGTTAGACGGGTTCGAAGAACCAGAGGGACAAGGTGGTTCACCGTATGCAGGCTCTGGCATGCCTGGCGAGGGTAAATTAGGAAACGTTCAACTTTTGCTTTCAATGCTTTATATTTGGGCACGATTTTTTGATGAAATGAAATTATATGTTGATGTGTTTAGCACTCTTCGAACTGTTGATTATGAAACAAACACAAGTATGCCTGATAATTTTTTGCAAAATTTAATTAAACAATATGGGTTTCATTTGCCTCCATTGTTTAATAATTCAACAATTGATCAATATGTTAATGCAGAAAACATTGATCAAGATTTTAGTACAAATGCGACATCTTTAAAGTTTGTACAAAATGAATTATTGCGAAGGGTTTTAATAAATCTTCCTGAGGTTTTACGATCAAAAGGTACGCAACATAGCATAAAGGTCTTTTTAAGATCAATGGGAATCGATCCTGACAATAGCGTAAGAATTCGTGAATATGGAGGACCGACCACGCGCCAGTTATCGTTTTCACGTGAAACCAAACGTGACGTGGGAACAATGGTTGAATTTATCACATCGTCCTTCGCCACATCACCTTATCTTAGTGCGTCTAGATATGAACCCGGGATTCCTACAATTGCGGGTACGTTTGTTAAACAAAACCTTTTCCCACCTAATGGAATTAGTGACAATTCAAACGACGGCTTGCTAACGTCGGGATCATGGACCGTTGAATCAATCGTCAAATATACACCGCATCACATAAATTTAATGACAAGCGCAACACAAAGTCTAGTACGAATGTGCGTCACAGGTTCACTTCCCGACGGGTTAGGATTAGTCGCAAACTTATTAGTTGTCTCTTCTTCCGTTAGTCCAAAATTGTTACTCTATATCAGACCCGGAAATAATGAAGACAGCCCGACGCTTCAAATGTCAATGAGCATACCTTTAGGAGCTATTTTCGATAGTGATAAATGGAACGTTTCATTTGGTTGTGAAAGAAACGACCTAATTGGTTCAATTGTTTCTTCATCTTACTTTTTAAGACTTGGTAATCAAAACAATGGTGATATCGATTACATAAAAACAACATCGTCATTCTTTTATGAATTAATCACATCAGAATCAAATTCATTACGAACAAAAAGCATTTTAAATGCTAGCGGTGCCTTTATCACGATTGGCGAGAATACAACGATCCCAGAGGGTGGTGGTAATACCTATCTTTACTTAAACAATAGCACGGATGTCAATCTCGAGGCTCGTGTTACGGCTTTCACTGGCCTTCAAAGCAATCTACGTTTTTGGTCGAAGGCACTGACCGTAAATGAATGGACGGAACACGTTAGAAACTACAAATCAGTAGGAGTCAATGACCCGTTAGTCAATTACAATTACGTTAAAACAAGAGACGGTTCGTTTGAAAAATTACGATTAGATTCATTAACGAAACAAACCGATCGTCGTGCCGTGGAACAAGTTGTTGGTCCTAGTAGAATTACGTTTCTTGACTTTAGTGTCAACGGCATGCATATAACCGGTAGTGGATTTCCGACTGATTCTGATTGTGTTAAAAGCGAATTATTTGATTCAAGTTATTTATCGCCATATTTTGATGAAGCTTCTACAAATGAAAAAATTCGTATACGTAGTTATCAAAATCAAGAACTTATTGATGCCACACCATGGGCTCAAACTGCACCAGTTTACGAACTTGTAAAAAGCGAACAACCTACTGATGATGTTAGATTCTCTGTTGAATTTTCATTAATAGACGTATTGAATAGAGATATCGTTACCTTGTTTTCAACGTTCGAGGCGTTGGATAATGCGTTGGGTGCCCCTGAATTAATTTTCTCACCGGATTATCCAGATTTAGAAAAATTACGTGATGTTTACTTTAATAGAATTTCTGAAAAATTAAATTTCAAAGCATTTTTTGATTTCTTTAGATGGTTTGACTCTTCAATTGGAACGTTCATTCAACAATTAATTCCACGTAAAACAAATTTTAAGGGTACAAATTTCGTAATTGAATCTCATATGTTAGAGAGACATAAATTAGAATACTTACATAGTGAAATTTATCTTTCAGAAGCAAATAGAAATAGAATTAAAGATGTTTTACTATTACAACTTATCGCTGGTTCGGTGCGGAAATATTAATTTATGACATCTTTAGATTTTTTTCGAAACAGTAACGTAATTGATCGTGTCTTCTTTGATGAGGGCCCAAAAATTCAATTCATAAAACAAGTATACGTTGAAGGTGAATTTCACAACACGAGTAGTATTTCTACAATTGACATAGATGGATATCGCCAAGGTGTTGAACTTACGCTTCAAAAACACTTCGACGCAGGAACAGTAAAAATTCACGCTGGCGAACCAGGCCACATGTTACGTAAAACGAATTTTGGAATGGGAGAAACTACATATTCTAAAATACCGTTTGAAGAAGTAGACTATTTTGATCCTCGTAATTTTATATCTTTGCAAGAAAACGATCCAGCGTTTTATAGAAACATTAATGCATCACCCATTATAACAAATGACAATAATTCAATTGAAAATTATATTTTTGATGGAGCAATTGAACCTTTTTCAATTCGTTCACGTGTAGCATTTTTTAGTGTGGATGCGCCTTATGAGATGCATGAAATCAAAGGAACCGTAATGAACGGAAATTCTGATGATTTCGGGGGTTCTGATACGATTCAAAACGTATTTGTTAATGACGTAAGCGGACGATATGAATCTGGGCCGTTTAAAGATCACAACATTGATATGGTTTCATTTGCACGAAATCGTCAAACAATATCATTCATTGGAGCGAGTGTAGGATTTTTTAATAGTGAAAAATCAAAGATCATAAAATTTGTTGATAAACGGTATGTAAGAAATACAGTATCAGATCAAACATACGATCCTGATATGACGGCGGCACTTAGTTTAATGTCGGGCTCAAGTGATAATTACGTAAATACAACAATCAATGAAATGGCTGCAACTGCTGGGTGGTTATATGATAATTCTGTCGCCGGAACTGATTCATTGGCTTTTGGTGGCATGACATATTAAAATGATTTAGAATAAACAACATGGCAAAATCATATAAAAAACCCCAACCTGAAAGGGTGTTTGAAAATTACGTTCTAACGAGATCAGTAACAAATTCTGATGGATTATCAAATATTGCGCCCAGTAAATTTCAAAGAACGAGCGGGTTTAGTGCCACCGCCCTATTCGGTGCCCACGAAGAAGGCTCCGCCGAGGGAATTTCAGGTTTACATGAAATTGGATTTAATTTTGAATTTAATGGAACAACGTATAAAAAATTCGTTGCAAGTGCAGCTGGATGGATGGCCCTCGTCGATCCAGGCGTATCGAATTTTGTTTCCACAGACATATTCAATCTTATAGGTGTTCTACCCGCCGATAACAACAATAATTTTATTAGTCCAGCGTTTTTACATAATCATGTATTAATTGCACCATGGTTTTTTGCAGCACAAACGAACAAATTTGGTCGACCTCCGTGGGGCACGCCGTGGCCGACCAAGCAGCGACGTGTAGAAGAGGGATATGAACATTATCCTGTTGAAATTAATGAATCTGATTTTGGTGTGCGTTATGCATACAACGATCATCCAGCAAAAGGTCGAAGCGTAGTTGTTAGATGGAGCCAAAATCCTGGTAGCGATCTATATTTGCAACCCTTTGCACTTATGGGATTTGAAGCAGTTTTATACGAAAATGGGACAATTGAATTTAGATATGCATCTCTTCAGCCCGGCCAGGAGATCGTTGGACCGTTCCAGAACGAATGGTTGGCTACGACCGGAATATTTATATCCGGTAGCGGTCACAGTGGGCCGTACGATCTTACGTATAATTTTAGAGATTTTTCATACGGTCTTGGATATAATGATCATCTTCGAACGCAGTATATTTTCGGAGGAGCAGTTAGTGGAAGCGGTCAGTCACCTTTTCCTGGCGATCCACGTGGGTATGAAGAAGAAATGTACGTCTATGGTCTTAAAATTCCATATTCAGTAGGTCTTCGTTATGATCTTCACTGGCCAGGAGGCGGAACAGAACGAGGCGGGATGTATACGTTTTCTCCTCCTAAAAATCGACGAAAAATTTTACCTCGTAATGAAATCAGAGTATCAGATTCTAGAATTTCAATGCCAGTAAAAGTTCGAACTGGCAACAATGCTGATGAAAAAAATGTTCAGAATTTGTTTGATGATCGTTTAACGGTTAGGTTTCATAATTCAAGTGATCCTAGCTCTCTTGTTAATTTCCCAACAACTTTAAATCGTTTTTATGGAGATTCCACACCCGGTATTACTAATAGACAAGACTTGTTTTCTGATTTTGAATTTACTGGAAGTATTACGCCTTCGACAGTTGAACAATTTGTAAAAATTGATAACAGGACTCAAGTAATTCCCTTTTCTGAACACAACTTATTTGAAAACGGTGTTGATTCAGACGATTCAACATTTTATTCTAATGTCGAAAGTATTAATCATAATGAATTATCACTTACGAATAAACTTAAGTCAAAAACTCAAATACGTCTTTCATTTAGTGTAAACAATAGTATTAGACTTCCAACAACGCAATCAGCAATATTTTATTACGACCATAAAGCAGCCGGTTGGGCTGTTCCTCAAAATTCTACGTATATACTCGATCGCGCTTCAACAATTAATGATAGTGGTGTTCCAAAGGGTGATATAGCGTTTTTAAGTGGATCGAGTGAAGCAGCTAGTATTCCAGAAGATCACCGTGGTTTTGGCCCAGTTGGAAATTTTGTTGTTTCAGGAAATATTGAACGTGTTCTATCTGGGTCGCAAACAGATCCCTCGATTGGAATTCGGTATAACACAGAAAGCGCCATTGTAGCGTTATCTAAACCTTATGCAAAATCAATAACAAATAATGAAGAGTATCGTGCACAACCTGGAGAGGTTTTCTCATTACCAATTAATCATCCTTTCGTTCTTGAAAAAGCAGTAATTGAAATTCCATTTGCGATGGGTGACGGCTGGTTTAAAGACAAAACAACGACATCTATACCAAATGAAACGTCATCGGGTTCGTTTGATTTTGGAGGACCTGGGATTACGTTTGCATTATTTAATCAACATGAATTTGGCAAATCATCATCGAAACGTGATTTGATTTTATCTGGTACGTTCACTCATGCGTTTGATAATACGAGCAATTTAATAATTTCGCAAACCCCACCGGTTTCTAATAATTTCCACGGACGCCTTGAAGGATTTAGAGCATTCAGCGCGGAACCAACGGTCGTTGTTAATCACTCGTCTTCATCAATTGTTGGTTACAACTATACGGGTTCAGTTGTAATGCAATGTGAATCACAAATTTCAAACGGTGTCCTTGTGCGTTTAGAAATGGCGTGCTCAAGTGGGATTTCTGGGAATGATGAAACAGGAATGATTCAAATTCTTACAACGAAAGAAATTCCACTTAAAACATTTAATAGCACCTTTTATAGTCAAAGTTGCAATATTGCATATATTAATAATTTCGGTCGAGGGGGTACTGGGTTCGAGCCATCGCCTCGTAGCGTATTTGGTAAAGAATTTACGACATCACAAAAAGTTAATTCTAATGGGAAAATTAATAATCCATTTTATAGTGCCGAAGCGGATACGCTTCACGACTTAGGGTTGCTTGGTGGTGCAAATGGCGTTCTTAACGTATTCGGTGGTCCCGGCGCGAGATTTAATACACTTGTTTCGTTAGACAAAAACATGCCGTCGCCTTACCTTGTTTTGCCAACTGATAAATTGGTTCTCGCAATATCAAAAACGCGACCGGTGTATTTTGGATCTGAATCACCGTTTCCTCATACATCTGGGTCGATTACACATGATGTTCAATTAATTACGGGTGCAATTAATCTTGTTTTGTATGGAAGTTTATTACGTGAAAACAAAGAATATCATGATACGTTAAATCAACAAATTGGTTCTGATGCCGTTTATGAAATTGCCATCGGAAATCAACCCGTTCTTGATCAATTTTCGCTAGCATATAAAGAAAGTTATTTATCATCAAGTTATGATGAAATAATCAAAGGAAATTTAATCACAAGAATCAAAGGTCCCGATGGTACCGTTTCATTCGTAACAGGAAACGTTGTTGGTAGCCCGTCGGCATATTATGTTAACAGTATTGGCTCACGAGGTCGTGTTCAGGGAAAAACGCAAAGCAGAAGTTTAGAAACGGGCAGTTTAACATCTTTGTATGATACAGTCGATTCCAGATCATATTCATACACGCTACAACCAAAATATGAATTGGCAGGATCCCCTCGTGTTAATCAGTGTTTCGATTCATCTGAAAGATATATCGATTCAATGTTACCTGGAATTGATTTATGCTTAGAGGCAGATGGTTCTGCGATTTTTATTCATCATACCTGGGATGTCGTAACAGGTAATGAAAGTTTCATATCTGGGGGTGTTTTGAATGGACTTTTTGAGAGGAAGCGCGGCTTTGTATTTTTTGATTTTCAAGCACCTTATTTGCTTGATTCACCACCGCCTGGCGTGGACACTAATTCAACTATCATGGATGGAATATGGACAAAATCATTTCCCTATGAACCAAGATACGCTAAAATCGGAAGACAATTAAATATAGCAAAATCTTTTAACGCCACGCGTAGAACTGGAACTGGTACTGGTGAGCTTCAATTTGGTGTAAAAATTAAACCAGTAAAAATAGAGGGTTTTTACTTTGGACCTCTGGGAACACAACAACCCAGTGTCCCACCTGTTCAACATTCAAAATTTGCAAATCACGAAACTCCATATGACGGTGCTCAATACGAAGCGCAGAAGTTTACAGATGGCGCCAACGAATTCGGAGGACCATCAGGATGGTATACACACGTTAACACAGCCGACGTATACGCTCTACACACATATAATTGGGCAACTGATATTCCTGATCTTACGCATAAAACAGCTTCATATGATGGATATTCATACGTTACCAGTTCTGCAAACATATCTGATTCAGTTAAATACCTGTACGGATTTGGTGACTTAAATAATATCGTAAAAATGCAATTACCATACGATCCAGCCGCTGTTGCCCAGGGTGCATCGGACGCTGAAAAGCGTGCAAATCCACTATTAGGTCATACGTACTTTGGAACAAATCACTGGCCTGATTCTAGAACATATGCTCGTGTTCGTGGAACTACTGGATTTGGTGGCTCTGGATCATATCCAAACCCAGCAAATAACTTGCATATGTCACCCATTATCAGAGGGTGGAAATATGGTGTTATTAGTGGATTGCCACTTTTTAGTAAGGCATATTACGTTCAAAATCACTATGGACACTTCCGTGACATGCTTGAACAACGCCAATACACTCAATTTTATCAATCACCAGAGAAAAGTCCAAATTTCGCCGGTTTTAAAGCTGGTGGTCAACAACCCGCCGTGGAAATTAGGTTCCGTGATATCAATGGGAATGAAACAGATGCTGCTAACACGTGGTCACAAAACTTAAGTTCATATGCAACATCATCTGTTCCTTATTTTGACGGTGAAACAAGAAATCGAAATGATATCAATCAAAATGTTTTAAACACAAATACACTGATGCTGAATTCAAACCAGTTTAATCTTGTTTCACTTTGATAAATATGAATACTGTTTATGCCAGATCTTACGAATCCTAATGTACAACAATCGTTTTTTGTATTTGTTGAAGATTCAAATACTGGAAAGATTAAACGTATTGCGTTACCTGCCGATGTACAAATTGGTTTAAATGACAGTCCGTCTGAATTACATTTAACTGGACGGTTATCGCTTGCTGTCAAGCGCTATGAAACAGGTAATTATCCACGTGGTGTAATTGATGTTGGTGATCACAACACCGTCGCTTCAATATACACAAATTCACTCACCGAGTTCGCCAGTATAACTGTTAGATTACCTTCAGCGCCACGTGATGGACAAATTCACTGTGTAAAAGATTCTTCCGGGACGGCTGCTGATGTGCCAATTGATGTTGTTTCCGCGTCTGGTAAATTGATAGATGGCGTCGACACAAAAACAATTACAATTGCTTATGGCGCAATGTTTCTTTTCTGGCAAACAGATCAATGGTATGTAATATCATCGACGACCGCCGCAGGAGGTGGTTCGTACACTGATGAAGAAGCACAGGATGCCGTTGGGACAATTCTTACAAACACTACAACAATAAATTTCACATATAGCGATGGAACACCATCAATATCGGCTATTGTGAATAACGCATCTTTAGGCGTTGTAAAACTTGCTAACGGAACGGCAGGCAGTTTAATCACGTGGTCCGCGGGCGGCGTGGCAACAATAATCACCCCGGGCACAATAGGTGATATCTTAACAAGTAACGGTCCTGGGTTTCCATCGACTTATCAACCCGTTTCAATTATAGGCGTTCCCAATTGGAATATGACGTCTTCATTTGGACCAGATTTTGTATCTTTTGGTGATTTTCTTTTATGCGTGGGTGATGGCGATCCAGAAACACCGGCGAATAGTTTCAATATAACGTTACCAGAAATTACGGCGCCGGACGCAGGCAAAAAAATCATGATTAAAACTTGGCTTAATGCATCAGTAACAATTCTTCCTTTTGCCGGCCAACAAATTGTTGGACAAGAACCATTTGAAGACTATTTATTGTCTATGTATGGATCGTGTGTTGAACTAGTCGCATTTCTAGATACACCGAATAGTTGGCTTGTTTCGAGTCAAGGAAATTAAAAGTGCCACATCCTAGAATTATAACCACCGGCGGAACGTATAACATAAAATCTGATCAACAGGTTATTGTTTATGACGAATTGGGTACTGAGACGTTTACACTCAGACTTCCAGACGTCAAAAAAAATGTTGGAAGATCGTTTGAATTAAATTTAAGAATCGCCAACGGGTCAAAAGTCGTAATCGAGCCCAAGGCAACGGACGAAATTAGATCAAATGGTTCTGGCCTTTTCTCTGCCACGGGCGTTGGTCACGTTATTACAGCATTTCCAGACGCGGTCTTCTTCATCGGTATTAAAGAATTCAATTTTAAGGTACGAGCAGTTTTTTCACACTCGTCAATTGGAACACCTTCTTATTATTGGATGTTTCTCAACGACCTCGCGGGGCTCTTGGTCGCTTCCAGTGTTCATCATTTTTCAGGAAGCTCAAAC
>Ga0315284_10012807_pt1 | contig 11948 bp, 16 predicted proteins | sample YL17G09_16_MG_FD_203696 | JGI IMG/M metagenome (GOLD analysis project Ga0315284, IMG submission 203696) | Sediment microbial communities from Yellowstone Lake, YNP, Wyoming, USA - YL17G09_16 | ecosystem: Environmental > Aquatic > Freshwater > Lake > Sediment | place: USA: Wyoming | collected...
TCCGCGGGAGTCCTGGTGTCAGGCTGGCCCTTGGAGTAACATGTTGTATCTTGAGAGTCGCAGGCTGCGTGGTCGCTCCGCTTCTGGAATCGCATCGGGCAGCGCCAGCATCGGGGCCAGCCGGCGGGCTTGATTGTGTGTGTCCGGATTCGCCGACGTGTCTGGGGACCTCGGCCAGCGCGGATCCAGAGTCGGTCGTGAAGCGGGTCCATTGAGGGAACGCTCATGAGAATCCTTGTCACCGGAGGCGCCGGTTTCATCGGATCCCATCTTTCCGAGACGCTGCTCGGCTGCGGACATGAAGTCTGGGCCCTGGACGATCTCTCCACCGGGAGCCTCGGGAACCTGCGAACGTTCGAGCGCCATCCGAGCTTCCGCTTCCTCGAAGGCAGCGTCCTGGACCAGTCGCTGGTGAACGGGCTGGTGGCCCAGAGCGACCGGGTCTACCACCTGGCCGCCGCGGTCGGCGTCAAGTACGTGCTCGAGAACCCCCTGCGCTCGCTCATCACCAACATCCGCGGCACCGAGGCGGTGTTGCAGGCCTGTGCCGAGCACGGGCGCCGGGTAGTGCTGTTCTCCAGCAGCGAGGTGTACGGCAAGGGCGTGAAGGTGCCCTTCTCCGAGGACGACGACCGGCTCATGGGCCCGACGAGCAAGCTGCGCTGGTCCTACGCCGCGGGCAAGGCGGTGGACGAGTGCCTGGCCCAGGCCTACTGGCAGCAGCAGCAGCTCCCCGTGACGGTGGTGCGCTGTTTCAACACCTGCGGGCCGCGCCAGTCGAGCGCCTACGGCATGGTCATCCCGAACATGATCCAGCGCGCGTTGCGGCGCGAGCCCATCCTGGTCTTCGGCGACGGCCAGCAGAGCCGCTGCTTCTCCGCGGTCGGCGACGTGGTGCGCGGCGTGATGAGACTGGCCGACTGCACGGGCACCGAGGGCGAGATCTACAACATCGGCACCGACGAGGAGGTCACGGTCATCGAGTTGGCGCAGCGGATCAAGGCGCTCTGCCAGAGCGAATCGGCCATCGAGTTCGTGGCGTATGAGAGTATCTACGGCAACTCGTTCGAGGACATGCGCCGCCGCGTGCCCAACCTGGCGAAGATCCGGCGCGCGGTGGGCTACGAGCCGCAGGTTGCGCTCGACCAGCTCCTGGAAGTCACAATCCGGGACATGTGCGAGCAGATGAGGCTGCCGGTGCCGGCGGGCCTGGCGACGGCCTGAGCGGCCGCTCCCGAGCCCGGTTCCGGACGCCCTCATGCTTCTGGCTGCCGCATTCGGCATCGCGCTGCTGCTCGGCCTCGCGCTGACGCCGGTTGGCATCCGTCTCGCCTGGGAGACCGGCTACCTCGACCACCCCGAAGCCCGCAAGCTCCACACCTCGGCCACCGCGCTGCTGGGCGGCGCCGTGGTCTTCGCCAGCGGGCTCGTGGCGTGGGGGGTGCTCCATCTGGCGAGGCATGGGGGCTCGGCCCACGAGACGCTGTCCCTGCTCGCCGGGGCGCTCATAGTGTTCCTGCTCGGGCTCTGGGACGACCGCTTCGGCATGAATCCGCTATTGAAGCTCGCCGGGCAGGCCGCGGCGGCGGCGGCCATGCTGGCCTCGGGGTGGCTGCCGGGGCTGGGCCTGCCCGCGCCGCTGGAGGTGGCGCTCACGCTGATCGCGCTGGTGGCGCTGATGAACGCCGTGAACTTCCTCGACAACATGAACGGGATGGTGGGGGGAATCGCGGCGATCACGTTGGCCGCCTTCGGCTGCGCCTCGGCCGCGCGCGGGGCGATGGGCCTCGCGACCGCCCAGTTCGCCTTCGCCGGGGCCTGCGCGGGGTTCCTGCCTTACAACTTCCCCCGGGCCCGCATCTTCCTGGGGGACGCGGGCAGCCTTCTGTTGGGGTATAGTCTCGGCGCTTCGGCGGTGCTGGCCTGTGCGGCGGCTCCGCCGGGGTGGGGCCGGCTGGGTCCGCTGCTGCTCCTGGCCTACCCGGCATTCGACATGATCTTCGTCCTGGTCAACCGCCTGCGCGAAGGCCGCAAGGTCTACGTGGGTGGCAAGGACCACAGCAACCACCGACTGGAGAGTGTGATCCGATGTCCGACGAAAACCGTCCTCCTGATGTGGTGCAGTTCGGCCGTCCTCTGCGCAAGCGGGCTCGCGGTCCTGTGGCTCAACCGGCCAATCCCAGCCCTGCTGTTGTCGGGCCTGTGGATGATCCTGCTGTCGTGGAGCGGGCTGAGGCTGTCGTCCATACCCGTCCAGCCGGCGTCGCCCCGCTGAGTCCGCGGCCCGCGCCCGCGCCCCGCGAGGCACGGCAGGCGGGCCAGGAGGACCAGCGGCTGCGCGACCTGGTCGTGATGATGGCCCGTGGCCTGGTGGACCGGCCCGACGACGTGGCGGTCGAGGTCCTGGAGCCCGGTGAAGACGCCGTGTTTGAGTTGCACGTGCACCCCGACGACCTGGGGCACGTCATCGGCAAGCAGGGGCGCACGGCGCGCTCGATGCGGCTGGCGCTGGGCGCTGCCGCATCTCGCGTGGGCCGCAACGCCGGCCTCGAGATCGCCGATTAGCGAGCGTCCCGCAGTGTCGTTGGTGCGGATCGGCCGCCTGGGTCGGACCCACGGGGTGCAGGGCGAGCTGAACCTGGACGGGACCTCGCTCACGCCGTTGGAGTTGCACGCGGTCAAGCGCTTCGTCTGGCGCCGCGCGGGCATGGCGGAGCGCGAGCTCACGCTCGTGGCCGCGCGGCCAGCGTTGACGCGCATGCTGGTGCGCTTCGAGGGCGTCACCGTGTGCGAGCAGGCGGCGGAGCTGACGAACGGCGAGCTCTGGGCCGCCCGGGATGCGCTTCCCGATCCGGGGCCCGGGACGGCCTACACGTTCCAGCTCGTGGGCCTGCGCGTGGAGACCGAGGAGGGCCGGCTGCTGGGCACGATCGCCGAGGTGATCTCGACCGGGGCGCACCCGGTCTACGCCGTGCGGGGCGAGCGCGAGCTGCTGGTGCCGGGAGCGCCCGGCGTGGTGAAGCGCGTGGACCTCGAGGCCGGCTTGATGGTCGTCGCCCTGCCGGCCGGGCTCGAGGAGCTGTGAGGCGGCCGTGAGGATCTCGCTGCTGACGATCTTCCCGGACTTCTTCGGGCCCGCGCTCGACGAGGGCGTGATCCGGGTCGCGCGCGGGAAGGGCCGGCTCGAAGTGAGCGTGGTCCACCTGCGCGACTTCACCGACGATTCCCACCGCTCGACCGACGACTATCCGTTCGGCGGGGGCGTCGGGATGATCATGAAGGTCGAGCCCATCGACCGGGCGCTGCATTCGCTCGCCGTAGGGGAGAAGGGCGCGCGACCGGCCGGCACGCGCGTGGTGCTTTTCTCGCCGCAGGGGCGGCCCTTCACGCAGGAGCGGGCCCTCGAGTACGCCGCGCTCGATCACCTGGTGCTGGTGAACGGGCGCTACAAGGGCGTGGACGAGCGCGTGAGCGAGCACCTGGCGGACGAGGAGCTCTCGCTCGGTGATTTCGTGCTCTCGGGCGGAGAGCCGGCCGCGCTCTGCGTCGTGGACGCGGTGGCGCGACTGCTGCCGGAAGTGGTCGGCTCCTTCGACTCGGTGGAGGGCGACTCGTTCCACTCCGGGCTGCTGGACACGCCCTACTACACGCGGCCGGCCGAGTATCGTGGCTGGCCTGTGCCCGAGGTGCTGCTCTCGGGCCACCACGCCCAGATCGCGAAGGCCCGCCGCGAGGAGTCCCTGCGGCGCACGCTCGAGCGGCGCCCGGACCTGCTGGAGACGGCCGAGTTGACGGACGACGAAGTCCGGTTCCTCAGGCGCTGGGGCTGGAAGGGACGTTGAGACATCGGGCCGGCGCCCGAAGCGGGAACCCGGTGGGCGGCCGGTGGGTAGGGCATGGTGCCATCAGGAGGGTCCGATGAGATCCACATCCGTCAGAGCCCTGCTCGCCGCCGTCCTCGCTCTGGTCCTTGTTGGCTGCTCGGTCGAGCATCGGGTGACGGGGCCGCTCCCCTGGCAGCCTCAGCCTCCGGCACCGGACTCGCCGACGAACGCGATCCGCCTCTTCGAGTGGGGCTGGAACCACCGCGACGTCAATGTGTTCAGGAATCTCCTGACGGATGACTTCCGCTTCCTCTTCGCGCAGGGTGACTCGGCGGGTAATCAGTTCCGCGATGATCCGATCGGACGGGAAGAGCTGCTCTGCTGCCTGAAGAATCTCTTCACGGGTGGCGGCGCGATGCCCCCAGCCACCAGCGTCCAACTGGTCCTGGACCCCACGCTCCGTGCGTTCCCCGACAGCCGGCCGGGCATGAACCCGGGATGGCACAAGGAGATCGTCACCAGCGTGGACCTCACCATCAAGACGGAGGACGGCGCGGAGTACCGCGTCACGGGCAACGCCCGCTTCTTCGTGGTGCGCGGGGACGTCGCCCTGATCCCCGGGGAGTTGGGCCTCGAACCCGACTCCACTCGCTGGTTCATCCAACAGTGGAACGACGAGACCCTGCCGGGAGCCGGCTCCGTGGGCCCGAGCCGGGTTGTCCCACGGAATCTGCTGGCGCCCCAGCCCGCCCGCAACACCACGTGGGGACAGATCATCACCCTCTACTACCTGGCCCCCGGGGCTCCCCGGCACTAGCTCCCAGGGCCACGCCCCACGCGCCGGGCATCCTCGCTCCGGTCCCGCTCTCGGCCCAGCGTCGCCGGATTTGGCGCCCCGGCCGGTCTCCCGTATAATGCCCGACCGCTGGATTCGCCCGGTCACCGATGACCTGGGCGTGGTGAAAGGGAGACCGTCATGGGCCTGATGGAAAAGGTCGAGGCCGCTCAGCTCAGGTCGGACCGGCCGGAGCTTCGCTCTGGCGACACCGTGGAGGTCGCGGTGCGCGTGATCGAGGGCGACAAGGAGCGGCAGCAGAAATTCCGCGGCGAGATCATCAACGTGCGCGGCGCGGGAGCCCGTAGGACCTTCACGGTGCGCAAGATCTCGGATGGCATTGGGGTGGAGCGCACCTTTCCGCTGCACAGCCCTGCCGTCGGCGAGATCAAGGTGCTCAAGCACTCGAAGGTCCGCCGCGCCAAGCTGTTCTACCTGCGGCACAAGACCGGCAAGTCCGCCCGCCTCACGGGGAAGAAGACCGTGGCGGGGGAGCGCGCGCCCAGGGAGTAGGGCGTGGAGCCCTGGCACCGGCTCGCCCGCGCGGAAGCGCAACTCACCGGCAAGGCCGTCACCGTGGCCGGCGTGGACGAGGCCGGCCGCGGTCCCCTGGCCGGGCCGGTCGTGGCCGCGGCGGTGGTGCTGGATGCGCGGTGCGACTGGGCCGGGGTGAACGACAGCAAGAAGCTCTCGCCCGCCGCACGGGATGCGATCTACGCCCGGGTCCTGCAGGAGGCCCGGGCGTTCGCGTGGGCGGTCGTGGGACCGCGCACCATCGACGCGCTCAACATCCGCCAGGCAAGCCTCGAAGCCATGCGCCGGGCGGTCGCGCGGCTGCCGCTCGCGCCCGACCTGGTGCTGGTGGACGGTAACGACTGCGTGCCCGGACTCGCGTGCCGCCAGAGGCCGGTCATCGCGGGCGACGCGCACCTGCTCTCGGTGGCCGCGGCCTCGGTCGTCGCCAAGGTGGTCCGCGACCGCATCATGGAGCGGCTGGACCGTGTCTGGCCCGATTATGGCTTCGCCCGCCACAAGGGCTACGGCACGCCGGAGCACCTCGCCGCGCTGGGCCACCACGGGCCCTGCCCGCTCCACCGCTTCTCCTTCGCGCCGGTGCGCGTGCAACGCCTGGCGCTCTTCCCCTAGAATCCCCCCGCACCGCCCCCGCGGAGCGACGTCATGGGACTGGCGCAGGAGCGCGGGCGCGCGGGCGAGGCGCTGGCCGCCGCCTACCTCGAACTCGCGGGGCTCGAGGTGACGAGGCGCAACGTGCGGCTCGCGGGCGTCGAGGTGGACCTGCTGGCGCGCGAGGGTCGCGTGCGGGTGGTGGTCGAGGTGAAGCTGCGCAACCGCTCTGACTACGGCGGTGCGGCCGGGGCCGTGGACGAGCGCAAGCGCGCGCGGTTGCGGCGCGCGGCGCTGGCGCTGCTGGCCGAGGAGGGAGGACCGGTGCGGGTGGACGTCGTGGCGCTGGATCTCACCTGCGAGGGGCTGACGTTGCGGCACGTCCGCGACGCGGTCCACGGCGCCTGAGCCGATGAAGGTCCCGCGCCTCCCGCTCACGCGCCGCCTGCGCGCGCGGCTCCGGGCCCAGCGGCGCTGGTGGCGCGCCCGCTGGCGCGGCACCGCGCGCGGCGAGGTGCTGTTTCCCCCGGTCGGTCACGGCATGGTCGCGGTGGAGACCCTGGCCGGCTCGAACGCCGAGCCCGGCGACGAGAGCGCTCCGGCGGGGCCGCGCATCGCCGTGCTCCACGCCACCGCGGGCAGTGGCCACAAGCGCGCCGCCGAGGCGCTGGCCGCGGCGGTCGCCGCGCTCGAGCCGTGCGCCACCGTTCGCGAGGTGGACACGCTGGTCTTCGCCTCGCGCCTCTACCGGGGCACCTACGCGGCCTCGTACAACACCATGGCCCAGCACGCGCCGCGCCTGTGGGGCGCGCTCTACCACTCGTGGGCGATGGCCCCGGTGAACCGGAGCACCGCGCCGGTGCGGCTGACACTCGACCGGCTCAACCTGCGCCGCCTGGTGCGCGTGGTCGAGCGCGAGCGGCCGGCCGCGGTCGTCTGCACGCACTTCCTGCCGGTCGAGGCGCTCTCGCCGCGGCGTGGCCGCGGCCTGGGCGCGCCGCTCTACTGCGTGATCACCGACTTCGCGGCGCACCCCTTCTGGGTGTTCCCGCACGTGGACCGCTACTTCGTCGCGGCCGACGCCGTGGCGGACGAGCTGGCGGGACGCGGGGTCCCGCGCGGCCGGATCGAGGTCACGGGCATCCCGGTGGACTCGCGCTTCGCGCGCCGGATCGGCCGCGAGTCGGCGCGGGCGCACTTCGGGCTCGATCCGGATCGGCCGCTGGTGCTGGTGATGGGTGGTGGCAGCGGTGTGGGACCGCTGGGCGAGCTGGCCGAGCGCCTCACCGGGCTTGCCTCGGGCACACAGGTGCTGGTGGTGTGCGGCACCAACGCTAGGTTGCGCGACGAGATCGACCACCTGCCCGCGGGGCGCACCGGCCGCATCCGCACGCTGGGCTTCACGCACGAGGTGGACGTGCTGCTCGAGGCCTGCGACGCCGTGGTGGGGAAGGCCGGTGGGTTGACCTGCTCGGAGGCGCTCATCAAGCACGCGCCGCTCGTGGTCTTCAAACCGACGCCGGGCCAGGAGGTGCGCAACGCCCGATTCCTCGCCTCGGCCGGCGCGACCGTGCTCGCCGACTCGGTCGAGGACGTGGCGGTTACGCTGACGCACTGGTTCGCGGACCCCGAGGCGCGTGAGCAGGTGCGCGAGGCCCAGGCCCGCATCGCCCGGCCCGACGCGGCCGAGGCCATCGCCCGTCGCGTGCTCGGGAACATCGGGGCGGCTTACGTGGACGCGGCCGGCATCCTTGACCGGCCCGCGGCCGGAACGTAGGTTCGGCGCGGGTTCTCGAATCATCTGTCAGCGCCATCCACTCCCGGGAGACCAGCCCGCCGTGCCCAGGGTCTTCGTCCGCGACGTCACGGTCACCGAGGCTTCGATCGACGTGAACCGTCACGTCAACCACCTCGAGTACTTGCGCCCGGCCTTCGCGGGGGACGCGCTCTCGCTTCTCACCTGGGTGGCGGACCTCCGTCCGCGCAGCTCGTTGCGCAAGTATCTGGTCTGGCGGGGGAGCGACCGGCAGATTCTGGCCCGGGCCGAGACCCGGTGGGTCTTCGTGGATGCCGGCACGGGCCGGACGCGCGCCCTTCTCGATGAGTTGCGCTCCTCGTTCGACGTCGTCCACGACCCGAACGAGGTGCTGCGCCTGCTGCACCAAGGCGGTGCGGTGAGCCAGCGCACCACTGCGCAAGCCGTCGATGGATAGATCGGATCCTCTCATCCGGCGTCTCGCGCGCGAGCTCCGGACCCCGAGTCCCAAGGGAGGCTGTTCATGAACCAGCTCACGACCGGATTGCTGGTGGTGGTTGGCGTCGCGCTGGCCGCCTGGCTCCTGCGCCGCTCCTCGGGCGACGAGGGCGTGGACCGCGATATGCTCTCGGGGCTGGCGGGTGAGCCGGGGCGCGGAACGCCGCCCGCATCCGGTCCCGGGGACGAGCTCGAGGATGAGGAAGCAGGCGGGTCCGGCGAGATCGCCGCCATCACCTCGGACGGCTTGATGTTCATCCCCTTCGAGCAGGGCGTGCAGTTGCTGATCCTGGCGAGCCGCGAGCAGTTGGCCGGGGAACTCGCGACCCAGGCGGTTGGGCGTGACCAGGTGGCCGGCATGCTCTCGTGCGGCGATCTCGGGGCGGTGCGCGTCGTGCGCGGCGCGCCCGGCGTTGACCCGTGGCGGCTCGAGGCGCTGGGCCGCGACCGGGAGTACCTGTCGTGGGGTTTCGAGACCGAGGAAGCCGCGCGGGCGGCGCTCGATCTGCTGGAGCGCATCGTCGTGAGGGTGCCGGTGGATGCCGATGGCGAGCCACTGGCGGTGGGTGCTGCGGAGTTCGCGGAGGCGCGACGCGTACACGAACAGACCGAGCAGGAGCTGGCGATGATGCCGGATGAGGAAGAGCCCGGGGAGCCGAGGTGACGCCTGTCACGCGTCTTCCGGAGCACGAGCTCGCCACCGGGCGGCGCGAGGATCTCCCGTTCCTGGTCGAGCACTGGTACCTGGGCTCGAGCACCCGGCGCTATATGATGGTGCGGCGCTTCCGCGAGGTGCTGGAGCACGCCGCGCTCGAACCGGGACTGCGCGTGCTCGACGTCGGCTGCGGCTGGGCCTACGGGAGCCACTGGGCGCAGGCGCTGGGCTGCGAGGTCTGCGGCATCGATCTCGCGCACGATCAGCTCGCCTGGGCGCGGCGCGAGCTTGCGGAGGGCGCGCGACTGGGACTCACGCAGGCCAACGCGAAGGCGCTCCCGTTCCGCGGCGGCACCTTCGACCGGGTCTTTTCGGTGGAGACCATGGAGCACGTCTTCCGGCCGGATCGGTCCGCGGTCTACGCCGAGCTGGCGCGCGTGCTCAAGCGGGGCGGACGGCTCGCTCTCTCCACACCCAACCCCGCCTCGCCCATCGAGGCGGCCAAGCGGCTGGCGGTCCGCTGGCCGGCGCTGCGCCGGACGCTGCCCTCCTCGTGCTTCCCCGAGGCGGCCGACGACGTCACGTCCTACCATCCGTACCGCTACCATCACCCGGTACTGCCGTCGGAACTCGTGAGCGGGCTCACCGCGAACGGCTTCGAGGTGCTGGGCACGACCCGCTTCCTCTGGGTGCCGAAGACTCTGCCCGGGCCGCTGCTCGGTGTGGGGCGGCTGGCGGAGCGTGTGCTCGAAGCGCTGCCGTTCCTGCGGCGCATGGGTGCGACCACGCTGGTCTGGGCGGCGCGGCGCTGAGGTGGACATGACGCGACTGATGCCGCCGGCGATGCCGCGCACCGAGTGGCTGTGCTTCCCGGCCGGGCACCCCGCGGACGCGGCCTACTGCCGGCACGCCGGCCGGCAGGCAGGTTTCCTGGCGCTCGAGGAGGTGCAGCGCGCCAATGGCGGCCTGAACGACGACCAGCGCCTGCGGCTCGATGACATGCGCCGCCTCACGCCGGCTGCGACCCGATGAGCGCCGGCGCCTTGGGGGACGGCATGCTCTGGGCCGCCGCATTCTCGCGCCTTGCCGATACCCGGGCCGCCGCCGCCGAGGCCGCCGATACGCTCGCCGCCGCGCTCGGCGAAGGCCCGGTGGACCTCGTGCTGGCCTTCTTGAGCGCGCACCACGTCGCCTCGGCCGAGCCGCTCGCGCAGGTCTTGCGGGAGCGCCTCCGTCCGGGCTGCCTCGCGGGTGCGAGCGGCCACGGGGTGGTGACGAGCGAGCACGAGATCGAAGACGAACCCGCGCTTGCGCTTCTCGCTGCGCGCCTGCCTGGGGTCACGGTCGCTCCGTTCGTGTTGGTGAGAGAGGGCTGGGACGAGGCCCTTGGCGATCGGGACGCCTTTGCACGGATGGCTCCCGGCGCTGCGGGGTCGGAGCTGGTGCTGGTGATGGGCGACCCCTTCAGCCTCGACCTGGCGGGCCTGTTCGCCGCCTTCCAGCGTCATGCCGCCGGTGTGCGGCTGGTCGGCGGGTTCACCAGCGCCGCGCCGCGGCCCGGTTCGGACACGCTGCTCCTCAACGACTGGATCGCCGGCGGTGGCGGAGTGGCGGTGGCGCTCTCGGGAGAGCTTCGCGCCGACGTGGTGGTCTCGCAAGGCTGCAGGGCCATCGGCCCGCCGCTGATCGTGACCCGCGGCGAGGGCAACCTGGTCGCCGAGCTCGACGGCCGGCCCGCGCTGGAGCGGGTCGAGGAAGTGCTCCGGGAGTTGTCCGAGGGCGAACACGAGCGGCTTCAGCGCGGGCTCTACGTGGGGTTGCCGATGCGGCCCGACGCGGAAGGACGCGGCGACTACCTGATCCGCGCGATTCTTGGCGGCGACCGCACGCGCGGGCTGGTCGCGCTGGGCGATCGCGTCGTGATAGGGCAGCGGGTGCGGCTCCACGTGCGCGACGCCGAGACCGCGCGCGAGGACCTGGAGATGCTGCTCTCGCCTCAGGTCTTCGACACGCCCGCGCGCGCCGCGCTGCTGTTCGCCTGCAGCGGCCGCGGGCGCGGGCTCTACGGCGCCGCGGACGGCGACATCGGCCCGCTCCAGGCTGCGCTCGGTGGCGGGGTACCGGTGGCCGGGATGTTCTGCGCGGGCGAGATCGGCCCGGTCGGCGAGCGTAATTTCGTGCACTGGCACACCGCGAGCATCGCCATCATCCGGCCGGGGGCGCCGCCGCGCTGACCGGCTACTCCAGCCTCGTTGCCCGCGCCATCTCGCCGGTGCGGGCGTTGACGAGTCTGCCGCTGCACACGATGAGTTCGTCACCGTCCTGCCAGCGGACGACCTTCGCGCGCTGCCCGGCGGCGGGCTGCCAGCGGGTGCCGTCGGAAAGCGTGACCAGCGCACCCTCGTCGGCGACCGAGCGAAGCCAGGCCGGCGCCCTGCAGCGCGCGCCCGCGCTGCCCGGACGCGACAGGTGGGAGACCAGCGCGTCGAGTTGGTCCGAGATGATGCGCGCGAGCCGCTGCGAGGTCCCGGTGGCCTGCCGTCCGCGCATCACGTCGAGCGCGAGCGAGGTCACCGCGCGCCGCAGTCCCTGGGGCGAAGTCCCGAGCCGCTTGCTCTCGCGGAAGCGCAGGAACGCCAGCCCGGCCTCGGGGATCCATCCGGCCTCGGCCGGCGGGCCGCAATCGTAGCCCAGCAACTCGAGTGACTGCCGCATGGCCCGCAGACCCTCGGTGGGCACTTCCGGCGCGGCCTTCGCGGGCTTCGCAGGGGGCAGCGTGTCCACCTGCCAGATCGGGCAGGATACGTCCAACTCGGGCAGGAGCAGGAGCGATCGCGTGGAGACCTGCGGGTCGGGTGACCAGAGCAGCACGCTCCACCCCGCGCGTCCGCGGAGCGCGAGGCAGTCCTCGTGCAGGTCCAGCCGGAGCCGCTCGCCCGAAGCGAGGTCCACCATCGCGACGTCAGTGCCAGCGTGTGTGATCAGGACCTCCTGGACCAGGGCGCGGGCCGGGGGCGGCGCCAGGGCGAGGAGCGCCAGGATGAGACCGGGGACGAGTCTGCGGACGGATGCTCGGATCATCGCGTGGGTACTCCGGGTGGCGTCGGGTAAGGTCTCCCCATGACGCAGCCCGGGGAGATGCCAGGCGAAGGCTCCGGGCCGGCGCCGGCGTGAAACAGCAGTGTAACGCCGAACCGCCCCGGCGGGGAGCCGGGGGCGGGCCTTGCTGAGGGTGGTCCGGAAGATTCGGGAACG
>Ga0315284_10012808_pt1 | contig 11948 bp, 12 predicted proteins | sample YL17G09_16_MG_FD_203696 | JGI IMG/M metagenome (GOLD analysis project Ga0315284, IMG submission 203696) | Sediment microbial communities from Yellowstone Lake, YNP, Wyoming, USA - YL17G09_16 | ecosystem: Environmental > Aquatic > Freshwater > Lake > Sediment | place: USA: Wyoming | collected...
TGAGGCAAAAAAAGAGGGTCTTTCTATCAAAGATATTAAAGTAATTGATAGAATAGCTACCTCTACTGGCGGAATAATTACCGCCGGAATGCTTATTTTTCTAACAGAAAAACAGTGACATCACCCGTGTCTGTCACAAAAAATTAAAGCCCTTGAATACTTGAATACTCGAGGGCTTTAAAATATGAATTCACCTTTTAGTATATCCTTAATGTTGGTTTCCTCAGATAATTTTTAAGGATATCTATCTGGCTTTTAATCCCAAATTCTTTTTGGAGTTGCACTGATAAAACAAGAACAACGCCATTGAAATCTGTTATTTGGACATTGATGTACTCTACCCTGACACCCTTACTTTTCCTTGACAATAAAAATAGATTTATTTGAGATATTATCCCAAAGTCGTATTTCAGTTTGGTCATTTTCTCTTGTAGCTCTATCCTCTGTTCCCAAATTTGCTCAGCAACTTCTTCTAAATTGTGATTCCAAACATTAAATTCATCTTTCTGAATCGTTCGTTCTCCTTCTTTTGAAAAAGTGACTTTTAAAAAATTCATTTTTATTACCCCCGTTTATTTTTGAGATTATTAGAAAAAGACTAATGACACAAAGTTAAAATAGCTATCTCCTTTCTACAATTCTTTAATGAGCTTGTCAAATTTTCTATCTTGAATTCTACCATTTTCATCTCTTAGCCCGCAAAACAAAAACCAGCGTGTTTATAATAAAAAAATCTGGCTTTAAAATTCCTGGCAATGCCCTCTTGAAAATACCCACACCCAGCACCGAAGAATTAATAACGCTAGTGTTCCAAAAGCCATCTTTCACTAAAAACTTTTCAGATATCTTATTGGCGCCTACAAAAACTTTTTGATGGCTTGGATGTTTTTTTCTATGCCAGTCAGGCCATTTTTTAGGCGGTAGTCCAGCTCATAAAGCGCTGATTTGTTGCTGTCGTATTTTAATTTTTTAGTGGCGCTCTCACAGTCAAGCCAGAGATATTGCGTGTGCTCGTGGCTGATTTTCAGCTCTTTTGATGGCGCCTCAACCCCAAAGGCCAACTCTGGAATCATAATAATATCGCCCCATTTTAAGCCGCAGATATTGACAGCTGGTATGGTAGTCATAGACGATAACCTGATATAGCGCGCCTTTTTGCCAATCAGCGCCTCCTCGCAGGCCTCTCGCCTCGCCGCTTCAATGGGTTTCTCGTTGCCCTCGCCTCCCCCGGCAATACCTTGCCAAATACCTAAATCCCACCTCTTAAATATGGCGTAATAATATTTACCCGCTTCTTTGATAAAAGGAAAAATTAACACTTGATAAGGCGCTCTCATTGGTTTATTGAGTTATGGTTTATTTTTAATCGGGTTTTTGCAGGTAGGCTAGCCAGTAATTTCTTTTATAGTTTTGGCTTTGAAACTTAGTGTAGCCGGATTTTACGACCAGTTTTTTAATCTTAAAATACTTGCCATAAAATTCTCGGAAATCTTTTTCGCTAAAAACTCTTTCAACCAAATCCAGCTCTTTGATAACATAAGTGTCGCGCTCGGGCCCGGGGTAAAGCTTTAATAAATTTTTGGCGTTTTTATCGCCGTCTTTGCGCAAGCCCCGCATAAACAAATAACCGTCTTTTTTGAGAACACGACAAACCTCTTTAATATAATTACTCCTTTCTTTTTCGTTTAATGAATTTGATGAGGTTATATCTAAAACCAAATCAAAATGCTCGTCAGGAAATGGATAGTCCTCTCCCATGTCTCTGACAATATAACTTACCTGGCTGTCGATTTTCATTGCGCCCGCTCGGCTTTTTGCTAAAGCAATGGCGGTTTTTGAAATGTCTATGCCCGCGACTACATTACCAAGTTGAGCCAAATAATTAGCATTTCGGCCAGTGCCGCAGCCCAAATCCAAAACATTCAGGCCATGCAAATCAATTTTTGCTTCTTTTTTGAGATACTTAAAAAACCGCAAGGCATCGCTTTGCGGCTCGGCCTTCTTGGTTATCAATTGAGGACTCTTGTATTCATTTTCCCAAGCTTGAGTTTGCGCCATAAAAATTTTCGTTTACTCGCCGAAGAGGTCGGTAATTTCGGCGTGATAGTGTTGTTCAATAACATGGCGACGCAGTTTGAGAGTGGGGGTGAGCTCGCCTTGTTCTTGAGAAAAATCGCGGGGCAACAGCTTGAAGGCGCGAATTTTTTCGTATTCGGAAAGGTTAGGATTAACTTTTTCATCCAAGCGCTGTTGGAAAAGGCCGATTAACGTTTGGCTGTTCACCAATTGCTCGGGTGGTTGCAAAGGCCAGTTGTTTTCTTTAAAAAACTGCTCAACTTTTTGCCAATCAGGCGCAATCAAAGCGCCGATAAACTTACGGTTATTGCCCAGCACTATTGAGCTGGCAATAAAGCGGTCCTTACTCAATTCACTTTCCACGGCTTCGGGCCAAACATTTTTGCCCCCGGAAGTAACAATCATTTCTTTTCTACGGCCAATAATAGTTAAAAAGCCATCTTTGTCCAGAAAGCCCAAGTCGCCGGTTTTAAGCCAGCCATTTTCATCAAAAGCCGCCTGCGTTGCTTCTTGATTTTTGTAATAACCCTTAAATATGTTAGGCCCTTTCACTAAAATTTCTTTGTCAGGGCTAATTTTCACTTCAACCTGCGGAATAATTTTGCCAACCGCCCCAATCTTAAAATCGTGTTCGCGATTAACCGCCACCACTGGCGATGTTTCGGTGAGGCCATAGCCCTCAAGCACTGTTAGGCCGATCTTAAAAAAGAAACGGGCGATTTTTTCGTTAAGCGCCGCGCCGCCCGAAACCGTCAACCGTAATCGGCCGCCTAACTGCTTTCTGATTTTTTTAAAAACAAGCTGGTCGGCCAAATAATGCCCAATACCTTTTTTGCCTTGCTTCAAAGCCCAAAGAAAAATTTTCTTTTTTAGTTCGGAAGTTTTAGCTTTTTCCCAAATTGTTTCATGCATTTTTTCAAAAATACGAGGCACTGAAATTAAAAATGTGGGCTTAATTTCTTTAAGATTGGCTGACAAATGCTTAACGCTTTCAGCATAAGCGATGGTGGCTCCGCTGAAAAGCGGCACATAATAACCCGCTAACCGTTCCAGAACATGCGACAACGGCAAGAAAGATAAAAAAATGTCGCTGGATTTAACCGCGACAACTTCGGTTACAGCGAGGCTATTGCTTAAAAAATTATTATGGGTGAGCAGGACGCCTTTGGGCTCGCCAGTGGTGCCAGAAGTATAAACAATACTGCAAACATCATCGGGTCGCAAAAACCCGTTGCTATGAAAATTGCTGTCGTTGTGGGCGAGCAACCACTCCCAGTAAAAAATACGGTCTTGCCAAACTGGCTCATCAATTGTCGCCCGCTCTAAAAGCACTATTTTTTCAAGATGCGGCAAACTGTTTTGGCTAAGTAAAATTTTGTTTAATAAGTTATTGTTGGCCACAATAACAATCTTGGCTTGCGAATGCTCAATGATTTTACTGATGGCCTGCGGGCTGAATGTAGTATGCAAGGGCACCACAATGCCACCCAAAAGCATAGTGGCTAAATCCGCTATGGCCCATTCTGGCCTATTTTCACTTAAAATGGCTACTTTATCGCCCTTTTGCGCGCCGAATTTGCTCAAGCCCACAGCCAAAGTTTTTACCTTTTCAACCATTTGGCTATAAGTGATAGGAAAATAAACATTATCTCTTTTGTATAAGAGGGCGGTTTTGCGAGCAAACTTTTCAGCTGATTCTAAAAATGCTTCAGGAATAGTTTTGGCTGTCATATAAAAATTAAGTTATTGTTTTTATAAATTGATAGGCCTTGGCAAAAAGCTCGTCTCTAATCTTATCGCTAACAGTCGTGTGAAGACGACTATTAAACCAGTAAAGCTCTTTAACAGCCGAGCCAATATGGCTGTAAATATAATCAGCGCTTTTAGGATGCGCGAGCGGGTCGGCCGCCGCGTGGCTGATAAAAACCGGCACTGTTACCTTGGACAAATTGGGTATGGTTTCATCTTTCATAAAATCCAAAAAATACTTCAAGCTTTTGATAGGAATGTCCGGGTAAAGCACTTCATTAACTTGCTTGATTTTGTCATTTAGGCAAGCCCAAGGCGGCTTGTGATAATATGTTTTGAAGCGGTCGTAAAAATGATAGCGGAACATAATAAACCGCTGAAACCGCAAAAACACCGGGCCGCTAAAAGAAATAATTCCAGCCAAGTCGTTGGCGGTTTTTTGAGCCAGCCAAAAAGCCAAATTGCTCCCGAAAGAATTGCCCACCACCACCACTTTTTCTACTTTTTGCTTGAGCTTTAAATAACCGTCCATCACCGAATTTGTCCAATCCTCGGGGGTAGTTTCCATTAAATCCTTGGGCGAGGTGCCGTGCCCAGCGAGCAAAGGCGCGTAGACCGTAAAACCCTTGTCTGACAAAAAATCAGCCAGCTCCTTGAACTGACAAGGCGTGCTGGTAAAGCCGTGCAACATTAAAATGCCTACCGTTGAGTTTTTATTGATAAAAATTGGTTCCGCTCCCTTCATATATACTTATATAAGCCCATTTAAGCAAATTTGTCAACGAGCTTGCCTGAATAACCTCAATGAATTAACTAACGGCGCGAAATCAGTTAAAAAGTTATAAGCAGCCGCCCCGCTTGGCCCTAAAACGCCCAACGCCACCAACAATAAGCCCAAACAGTTAATCGCCCCCCATAAAATAAAATTTTGGCGCACCACTTGCAAAGACCGCCTGCCCAATTTAATGATATCAACCAAGTTATGCAAATTGTCTTTCATCAAGGCGATGTCAGCCGTTTCCAAAGCCACATCCGAACCCACCGCCCCCATAGCCACACCAATATCAGCGATAGCCAAAGCGGCCGCGTCGTTAACCCCGTCGCCCACCATAGCTGTTTTGTCTTTTTTATTAAGCAGGCCTTTCAAAAACTCAACCTTGTCTTGGGGCAAAAGCCCGGCTTGAAAATCTTTAATGCCAGTTTCTTTGGCTACTTGGGCCGCCACTGTTTCGTTGTCGCCGGTGAGCATAAAAATCTTTTTCACGCCCAACTTTTTAAGTTCTCCGACAATATGAAAGGCCTCTTTTTTAACAGCATCGGCCATAGCGATAAAGCCAATGGGCTTTTGACCTATGCCAACCACAATTAAACTGCGGCCCAATAATTTTTCTTGCTCAAAAGCCGCTTGCTCTTCGGGCAAAAACTTAACACCATTATTTTGCAAAAACTTCACACTACCCGCAAAAACTACTTGCCCATGCAAAGCGCCCCTCACACCTAGCCCGGGCTCTTCATAAACATCATCTAAGTTTAACGGCTTAACATTTTTTTCTTGCGCGAAACGACAAGCCGCTTGAGCCATGGGATGGTTTGACTCATCCATTAGCCCGGCTAAGATAGCTAAAAATTCATTTTCTGTTTGGCCGTTAAAAACAATTACTTTCTGCGCCTTGTGCTTGCCCTTGGTTAAAGTGCCTGTTTTGTCAAAAACAATTGTTTTGATTTTGGCAAAACCTTCCAAATAATTTGCCCCTTTAATAATAATGCCCCGCTTGGCCGCAGTGGTCATGGAAGCCATAAAAGCCAAAGGAATGGCCACGGCCAAATCATCAGCGCAGGTAACTAGTAAAATAGAAAGCACCAACAGCAAATTATGACTAAATAAATAAATTAAAATAGCGGCTACAAAAGTTAGCAGTATATAATAGTTAGTGAACTTATCGGCCAACGATGCAATAGGCGCTTTGGCTGAATGCGACTGTTCAACCAATTTAACAATTTTGGCAAATGTAGTATCTGCGCCAATTTTAGCGGCTTTGACAATGATAGAGCCAGCCGCGTTCAAAGTTGAACTAAAAACTAAATCGCCCACCGCTTTAGGCACCGGCTCTGATTCGCCAGTAAGAGAGGATTGGTCCAGAGAGGCCTGGCCCGAAACCACCTCACCGTCAACCGCCACCCGCTCGCCCGCGTCAACTACCACCAAGTCGCCCAGCTTAATATCTTTAATTGACTTTTGAATAATGCCGCTGGCTGTTTTAATATGCGCGGTTTCCGGACGCAACTTAAATAAACTTTGTATGGCCGCTCTAGCTCTCCCTTCGGTAAAACGAAAAAGCAAACGGGCCGACGCCAGCATTAAACAAATAAAAACAGCCGAATGCCACTGGCGACTAAAAAACGCCATGGCCAAAGCCAAACCAGCCAAAAGATCAATGGTGAGGCGGCGATGCCACAACGCCTTAGCCGCGCTCAAAGCCACTGGCAAAAACCCGGCTATTGCCACCACCATTAAAATAATAGTGTTGAGATGGCCAAGATAATCAATGCCAAAAAAATCCGCGATAAGAACAACCACGGAAACAATAATTAAAATCCAATCAAACCAAAAATAAAACGGATGGCCAGTGAAATGAAAAGTAGAAATTTTGTGATGATTTTTTGCCATTATTCTATCCTATCAAAAATTAAGCTATTAAAAAAGCGGCAGACCTCCCTTCTGCCGCTCTATACTCTGATAAATTTTTATTTCTTTTCTGCCAGAAAATCTGGCAGGTCTTTGACCGAGTTCAAAATAAACGCCTCGTCAAGACCAGCAGCCATAAACTGCTCTCTTGTCGTGCCGCCGGTTAAGACGGCAACAAACATTATTCCAGCGCCCTTGGCGGCTTCGTAGTCCAGCAAGGTGTCCCCTACATAGACTACCCTTGACCTTGGGATGCCCTTTTTAGACGCAACCGTCAAGGCGCGATTGAACACGCGCGGGTCGGGCTTGGCGAATTCGAAATCGCCAACCGCTTGAACATAATCAAATATGTCCAGCGACATTTTGACTTGATCCATTCTCACACACAAGGAGCCCCACTCCCTGTTGCTGATTATGGCAAGAAAATACCCTTTCTTTTTCAGCCCGAGTATCACCCTTCTCGCGCCAGGGACTGCCTTGGCGGGTTGCTCTTTAAACTGCTCGTTGAAGGCCTCCACACTAATATCCGGCCAAAGCGTATTGAGAAGCTGTGCCCAAGGCAAGGGCAAGACAGCCAGAAATTCTTGACGCGATGGCGCGCGTAATCCCAATTTTTGAGCCGTTCGACAGCAGTCCTTAAATAATTGTTCATACGCTTCTATCAATGTCCCGTCAATATCCAAGATAACTGCGAAGCCCGTTCCTGTATCCACAACTTCACCCTCTTTCTAGTTAGAATATTTTATTGGCAATGTTCATTCCCCCTCATCTTAGGCCGATTTTTCGCGAAATCAAGCGTTCGCAAAGAATAGCAAGCGGGGTGTGGATATCATTGTCAATCTTGTATTGTATTTGTGATATACTAAATAATGTTAACTAAAAAAATAATTAAAATATGGTCAAAAAAATAATTATCGCAATAGTCGCAGTCGTTTTGTTAATTGGTTTAGGAGTCGGAGGTTATCTATATTGGAATAACCTAAAAAAGTCGGAATCAGCGCCCGAGGCAAACACTATAGAAAAGGCCAGCGAGGTAGCAGATAAAATAACCGAGGAAGCAACCAAAGGCACTTTGCCCTCTATACAAACAAATCCTTTAGAAAACAAGCCGGATGTTAATCCAGCCAGCCAAGCCAACCCCATCAAAGATATTAAAACAAATCCTTTTGATTAAATGAGATTCTTCGGCCATTAGGCCTCAGAATGACACAGCTGGAGTTTGTCATTCTGAGGGAGTGGAACGACCGAAGAATCTCGACCTCATAAAATTCAAAAAATATGCCAATAAAAAAACTTTTAATTTTCGTGGCCATTAGTTTTTCAATCATTGTCTCGGCTATTTTAGTTGCTAAGGCTATTGCTCAAGAAACAACCAACACCGCGAGCATTCAATATCCTGTCGCCGAGCTGGGCAATTGCCAAGACAAAGCCGCTTGCAAGACATATTGCGACAACCCGGAAAATATGGAGGCCTGTTTAGGTTTCGCCGAAAAAAAGAATCTGATGACCAAGGGAGAAATAGCCACCGCCAAAAAATTTACAGCCACCAACATTAAAAAACCGGGCGGCTGTACCAGCAAAGATTCCTGCGAGGAATTTTGTAACGACATTAGCCACATTGACGAGTGTTTAGCTTTTGCTATAGAAAATGACTTAGTGCCGCCAAAAGAATTAGATGAAGCCAAAAAAGTGCAAGCCGCCATTAAGAAAGGGGTGAAACCGCCGGCCTGCGGCAATAAAAAGGCCTGCGATACTTACTGCGACAACCCCGAGCATATGGAAGAGTGCATTAACTTTGCCATGGAAGCCGGGTTTATGAGCGATCAAGAAAAAGCCGACTCGCAAAAGATGTTAGCGGCTGTTAAAAGAGGGGTCAAGCCGCCCCCTTGTAAGGGCAAGGAGGCCTGTGATGAGTATTGTAGCCAGCCCAATAACATGGAAACCTGTATGTCGTTTGCTATGGAAGCTGGATTTATGAGTGATCAAGAAAAAGCCAACTCGCAGAAGATGATAGCCGCCATCAAAAAAGGGGTTGTGCCGCCCAAATGCAAAGGCAAAGAAGAATGTGATGTCTACTGCCAGCAAGAAGAGCATTTTGAAGAGTGCTTGAATTTTTCCGAAGCCGCTGGATTTATGAATCCCGAGGAGGCCGCCATGGCTCGCAAAACCGGCGGCAAAGGCCCGGGTGGTTGCAAAGGCAAAGACGAGTGCGACGGCTTTTGCAATAACCCTGATAATCAAGAAACCTGTTTTAATTTCGCCAAAGATAATGGCATGATACCAGAACAGGACTTAAAAAGAATGGAGGAAGGCAAGCAACAATTTAAGCAATCGTTAAGCCAAGCGCCACAAGCCGTGCTTGATTGCTTAAATTCTCAAATGGGAAGCGAGATGTTGGAAAAATTAAAAAGCGGACAATTTATGCCTCCCAAAGATATCGGCGATAAAATGCAAATATGTTTTGAGCAAGGCATGGGCTCGCCCCAATCAGGCGAGCCTGGCGAGGGCGGTATGAGGCCGCCTACCGGGCAGACAGGTCCGGGCGGTTGCAAAACCATTGAAGAATGCACAAGCTATTGTGAATCAAATCCGCAGGAATGCCAAAATTTTCAAGCGCCTATGCCCCCGACCCCTGGCTCAACTGGACAAGGAGGCCCAGCCGGAGGTTCAGGCAGTGGTATGGGTATATCTAACGAACAGATAAATACCCAACCGGTTTGCCAAAGCCCTGAACAATGCCAGCAAATGCAACAAATACAGCAACAAATACAGCAACAAATACAAAATCAGGTACAGCAAATGCAAAATCAGGTACAAAATCAAATGGCGCCGCCTCAACCATGTCAAGGCGAAGGCTGTAACTATGGACCGCCTCCAGCAGGCCAAGCCACTGACCAACAGCAACAATATCAACAAGGAACAACTCCTTACTCTGGCCCAACCACTCAACCAGCACCTTACAGTGGCGGACAATCTCCAACAACCCAGCAAGCTCCCTATCCCAACCAACCACAAATCCAGCAACAATATCAACAACCCCAACAATATCAGCAACCTCCGCAAACTCAACAATACCCGCAACCCCAACCATACCAGCAAGCGCCTCAACAACCAACGCCTGGTTCAACGCCCAGTGCCCCAACGTCACCACCGCCCAGCAGTTTCCTTGCCCCAGAAAACTTCCTCGGCTCAATCCTCGCTATATTCAACTTAACCATCAGCGCTAAAAAATAATTTTAGCCATAACTAAAAAATGTAAGGAACCTGGTTCCTTACATTTTTTCTAAAACTCTTTTTTTGGCTAAACGCAAAGCGATCTGGCGGGGGTTTTCTCCACTTTTTAAGGATTCCTGCAAAACTGTTTCCACGATTTGTTTAATTTTTTTCTCCACAATGTCAAACATTCTTTTGGGTTGGTAGCCTCGATATTCGGCGTATGAAGAAATCACTCCGCCCGCGTTGGCCACAATATCAGGCACAATCAAAATACCTCTCTGGAAAAGCAAGTGTTCAATGTCTTCTTTCATAGGAATGTTGGCGGCTTCAACAATTACTTTAGCTTTAATTTGGCCTTGGTTGCTTTGGTTAATCACATCGGTTACCGAGGCGGGAATCAAAACATCAACCGGAATTTTCCAAAAATCATTGTCTGATAACTTTTTAATATCCCCGGAGCAATGGCAAACTTCTTTTTTCTCTTGAATCATTTTTTTCATTAGCTTGTCGGCAAAACCATTTTCAGAAAAAATCACGCCGCTTTTGTCGGCAATCAAAACCACCTTGGCGCCCATGGCCGTTAAAAATTGATAAGTGAAAGTGCCCACATTGCCAAAACCATGAATAGCTACGGTAGCGTTTTTAATATTCAACCCAGCTATTTCCAGCGCTGTTTTTGCGGCTTGCGCCACGCCAAAGCCGGTGCTACCCAATTCGTGTGGCAAACCGCATTTCTTGGCTTGCGATTTATTTTTGTGAGAGCATAAGTTAGCCGGCTTGCCCGTGGCCGATCTCCAAATACCAGTAGCCTCCACAAACCAACTCATTTCTTTCTCGCCGGTGTTGACATCGGGCCCGGCAATATACTTTTGCGGAACGAGCGGCTTAATGGCTTTGGCAAAGCTTTGCACAAATTGCTTTTTTAAGTCATCACTGCCGCCCGGCCAAACAATGCCTGCCTTTGCCCCGCCAAAAGGCAAGCCCACTAAAGCATTTTTCAAGGTCATGGCTCTGGCCAAGCGAGCCACCTCTTCTATAGTAACATTGCTGGTCATTCTGATGCCGCCCTTGCCCGGGCCAAAAGCCAAATTATCAATCACTAAAAAACCCTTCATTTTTATTTTAGGGTCATTCACTTCTAAAAGATATTGCGGGCCGATTTCATCTATTTTGATATCCATATGGCTTTTATCATAAAGCACTTTCTTTCAATTGTCCAATATGTATCTTGCGTTGGGCGTGTTATATTCAAATTAGAGATTATTTCTATTTTTTCGCTTTTTCCAAAAAGGAGGTGTATAGCAATGCAGGCACAAAAAAAAGTAGAGGCGCAAGCCAAAATCATTAAGACACTTTCTAGGGGAATGTTTGAAGTGGAATTAGACAATGGCCTCAAACCACTTGTCTATTTATCTGGCAAGATGCGCATAAACGACATCAGAGTGTTAGTAGGCGACATTGTTACGGTTGAGCTTTCTCCTTATGATATAACCAGAGGGAGAATTATTTTCAGGAAAAAATAATGCGAAAAAATAGAATAACTTAGAACCCCCTTTCATTCTAAATTTTAGAAATATTAAGGGGGTTTGTTAATTAAACCCGATCTATAGAGTAACCTTAACCTCTGAAACCCCGCCCCAAAGATTTTTTCGCAGCGCAATCCCCGCCATATTCTAATTTTAATAAATGGTGGCTGACCCAATTTCTTTTGTAAAAAATAGAGTTGACCCTTATTTCCATGGCATAATTATTTCCTGCGAACTTCTCGCTCAACTCTAATGTCATTGATTTTCATCAAATAATTTTTCCCCAAATTATCCGTGAATTTAATGTAATATTCAAGCGAATCTAAATTTTCTTTTATGTGTCCCAATGCTTCATCACCAAAATTATAAAATGAATATTCAAGCTCAACTTTTTGCGATTCACCACCTCGTAAAAACACGGTTCCGCCAAAATCAGTAGTAATTCCTTCTGAAATATTGGCATCAACACGCCTCCAATCTGTATATTTTGTTATAGGAATAATTTTACATTCAAAATTATCATTAACAAATTTCAAAATTAGTGTTGGTTTATCAATACTTCCGCTACCAGAACTTTTATTGCGAACATCAAATAATAACTTGGATTCTAACTTTTAACGCAACAAAACTGATTGATTAATTGATTAAAAACTTCATACGGTTTTTGGAAGCCAAGGGCTTGTCTGGGTCGTCCA
>Ga0315284_10012810_pt1 | contig 11946 bp, 6 predicted proteins | sample YL17G09_16_MG_FD_203696 | JGI IMG/M metagenome (GOLD analysis project Ga0315284, IMG submission 203696) | Sediment microbial communities from Yellowstone Lake, YNP, Wyoming, USA - YL17G09_16 | ecosystem: Environmental > Aquatic > Freshwater > Lake > Sediment | place: USA: Wyoming | collected...
CTGTGAGCAGGGTGAACCTCGGAATGCTGTCTCATTCCTTCAGTCCCCCTGTGAGCAGGGTGAACCTCGGAATGCTGTCTCATTCCTTCAGTCCTCTGTGGACAGGTTGAACAAATTATCTATCATGAATATATAATAATGGATAAATCACCATCATATAATAGGGGAAAATCAGTATACAATTATGATAAAATTGATTATACACCTAACAGTTTTAATGAAAGCATTGTTCGTGATACACAATATACTCTCGTCGATCCATCCAAACCAGATTTTGCCTATCATAGCAACTTTATTTTAACTGATACTGGAGCCATGAATAATGCAGATGTCCAAACTATTATGGGAAAATCTATCGATGAATTAAATGTTGAATACAATAATGAACCACTTGTAGTTCCTCAACATCGAGATTTACTCATTGATGAAACGAATCATGACTTGTATGGTAATGTCTACAATGATCCAAAACATTATGCAGATTATATCAACAACACACTAGATCATACATTAGATAACCAATTATATCAAGAGTTATTATCAAAAGAAATAGAAAATCCTAATTTCCAGGTGTCCGGAACTATTCCAAGTGATAAATTCTGGTTAGAAGATCCAATGGTATTATTTCGTAATAAAAACTACCTATTATTTTTCCCTAAATCATCCATGAGCAAAATCGAAATATTGAATGCATTAACACGGGCTTTCATTTATCTAACCATACTATATATCATATTCAGCAATGATGCCACCTATATGTATATCCCAATTATCGGTATCCTGATAATCATATTCATGTATTATATCCAAAAAACTGATAAAATGAATGAAAAAAGAGAAACATTTTGTCGAAATAATAAATGTAACGAAATTGATATCTGCCAAGTGCCAACTGCTGGAAATCCATTTATGAATGTTACAATGGCAGATTTAATGGATAGACCTGATCGACCAGGTGCATGTATTGCCACAGATAAAACTATTAAACAACAAATCGATTATAATTACAACCAGAATTTGTTTAAAGATGTCGATGACTTGTATAATAGAGGATATTCAGAAAGACAATTTTACACAATGCCATCGACGACTATCCCAAACGAACAAACTACATTTGCAAAATGGTTGTACAAACTACCAGAAACCTGTAAAGAAAATCAAGCAAATTGTCTTAAATACGAAGATATTCGATTCAATAGATTTAATCCAAATATTGATAGAATGGAACGTATCAAAGAAGATTTATTGTAAAATATATGAAATGCATGCATTTCATATATTTTGTGCATTACCTTCAATCATCCTACACCCGCATAATAAAAAACATTATTACTAGTATAATGAATCAATTGGATATTGAATTTCAAAATGATACTACATACCATGTAATACGAAATGATGACTTTATCTCTAATCCACGTAATGAATTATATGAAAAACATTGTTATAGTTTCGATATTAGTGGTCTGCCTAAGAAAACACAGATATTTTTATTCATCATAATGCGTCCCCACACATACGAATGTCTACACCAAATATTGGTAAATAATTCTATGATCAAATATGATTATTACAACAAAAAAAAAGTATTCGGAGTGATTATACAAATGAATAGTTTGGACCGACCACAGAACACAATTCAAATGATTTTTGATAAACCAGATATTGCGTGTGATGCCATCACGATTTATTTATTAAGTCATAAATTAGCCTGGTTTACACCTCTTCCTGTACTTACACATTCACATAAAAAACGGTTCATTGTATTGAAAAAACACGAATTACATACCACATATATGTCTATTCTTGAACAATATCTTGGAATTAATAATACACAAAGAAAACATAAACACCGAAAAATCGATCATATTGAATCATATAATTACCATAGTAGCACTAGTTCAGAATCGCATACCTGTCATTCATCTACCACATGTTGTCCTACCAGTAATACCTGTCATTCATCTACTACATGTTGTCCGACTAGTGATACCTGTTCATCTACTACATGTTGTCCGACTAGTGATACCTGTCATACATCTACTACATGTTGTCCGACTAGTGATACCTGTTCATCTACTACATGTTGTCCTACTAGTGACAGTACAACAGAATGTAAAAATCCATGTCAACGATCAGATAGCGCGGAATTAACTGACATGAGTGATTATCCTAATTATGTATTTCCTGGATTTCATGTCATCGATAACGAAATCAATAAACACATTGCCTATGCTACTCAAAAATGTAATAAAATACACCCAGTTCATGATCATACTAAAATAACATCTAAGAAACATATTGATATTGATCATTATAAAACCATTATGAAACATCATCAAGAGAGGAAAAATATATCACACGTTGGTAGTTATAGACAAGTCAAGAATAAATTACAACATGAAAAAAAATAATTGAATAGATATGTATATATTCAATTATTGGGATTCGGATAACTGCATAAATATTTTGTTCCAACGAGAATTTGTTAATTTATCACAATCGAAATGGTTTGTAATCATATCGATTTTATCAAATGATTCTTTTTTAGATGGAGCTTCATATTTTTTCTGCATCGTACGATATGTGATATAGTGTATCTTGGGAATAGTTCCATCCGAATAGACATGTCTCACATTATTCAAGTGTTTTGCTAATTCCACATCGGTGTCCATGACAATGCATCTGATATGTTCATATGAATATTTTTGTCCTAAGGACACATATTCTGCTCGCGTTACCGTGTCCAGATTTACATTATCAATTACGATAGATGAGTCATCCTTCATTGCCTGTTCTGTCAACTTGAGGCATTTGGCTTTCGTTTTGCATGTATCTTGGTTGATATGGACGTAATCATGTGGTAATATATATTGGTTAACAAATTCACTTTTACCGGATCCTGGAAGTCCAACCATAAGGACCAATTCTTTTGATCTGGGTTTGAATGATAATTTTTTTGTGCAGAAATATGATTCAATGAAATTAGCTGGATCGAATCCACGTAATTCATATTTTATTTTTTTTATCTTAAAGTTCCGTACAAAAACATCGTCTGGTGTATAAAATGGGATACCAATGTTGAGCGCAAATTTTCGATCAGTATCAGAAAAATCTGGTTTGCTATTATAAATATCCGGTTCGACGCGTCCAGCAGCATCTCCACAGAAAAATGATTTTTTGGAGATACGAACAGTGGTATTGAATTCAGATGTTAAATCGTTTTTCATTAATGTCCACATACCTAAATTAGGTTTTCTGTACAAATCATAACATTTGGCTGCATAGATTGCGAAATAAAATTTCTTCTTAATAGATGAAAATAACAAGGAAACAACATTCTCCACGTTTTTTTTCCAATCAGCAATATCAAAATTTTTATTCATACTCATCCCACCTTGATTTGTAAATACAACAATCGCATATTTATCAGTCACAAGCTGTTCAAATACAACAGATATATTCGTGGCTAACAAAATCCATTCCGTCCCTTTTTTAGATCTATTAATCAAAGTGTCGTCCAGATCAAATCCGGCAATCCTCAATGGATCAGGAACAGTGCCTACGGTATGTACGATTCCTTTCAGATAATTTTTTGTTTCTACCCAATCGATGATATGTTGTTTCATGGAATATACCATTATAAGATAACCAATATACATTCAATTAAACACATCAATTTTTTAATAAAAAATTGATTAATATAAATTAATATAAATATTTCATATAGATTCATATTACATTAAACTAATACGATGGAAAATTTTTTGTTTGATTCTGACGTAAAAAATGATAGAATCGATTTGGATGGACCAATTGATATTCGCATGAAAAAGTTATCTACCGAACTAGACACGTTTAGATATAATTTAAAAGGGAAGACAATGGATGTGAGTGTCTCCAATGCGATTCGACGAACGATTTTGCAATTGATCCCAATATATGGTTTCAATAGAAAGAATATTTTTATTGAACATGAAAAATGCAAATATATGTACAACAATGATTTGATTTATAATCAGATAGAAACATTACCCATCTATAATATTGCGAATTATTTTGATTTAGAGGATCCAGAAACATTTTTACCAGAAGAGACGCAACACGCCGTATTTGGTAACTTTTCTCAAGAGAGGATTCCATCTCGAACAGAAACACAAGAAAATGATGAGCGGAAAAAAATATTCAATATTGAATTGATGCTTAATGTATTGAATGAAACGAATGATAATATGTTCGTTACCACACATCAAGCAGTACTGAAGATTGATAATAAAATATCAAATAGCTACAAAAAACACAAAGCAATTTCTATTATTGTATTAAAACCAGGGGAAGAGATACATTTACGAGCCGTTGCCAATTTGAATATAAGTTTAGAGGATGCTGCATATGAAGCAACCACCAATGTCGTATCAAAAGAAATTAGTACATCAGAATATGAAATCATATACGAAACATTAAATCAATTACCCACCGATATTATCTTTACCAAGGCATGTACAATTATGTCTAAAAAATTGGAGAAATTACAGAAATATATTGAAGATGAATATAGTCACCCTGAAATAGATTCCAACGGACATATTGAAATACAATTATATGGTGAAACACATACCTTAGGATTTCTATTATCCAGAGCATTACAAAAATGTGATTTGGTTGACAAAGCGGGGTATTATTTACCGAGTCCATTTATTAATAATGTTGTTATTCATTATGTAACTTCAAAAAAAAATCCAATTCAAGTATGTATTAAAGTTATCAAATATTTGAGACGTCTATTCGATCATATTCTGAATGTGGCATTTGTTGCAGCCAATAAATAATTTATTATAATATGTATTATGATAAATTATTACATAACCAATATATGTTCCATCAAAAATAAAGGGGTAAATCTGTCTTAAATATAAACTTTTAATAGACTTTATATTTTAAATGTCAACTGTCCACAAAGTCCTAGCCGAAGATCTTAAAAATAGGAAACCTGGAGTTACTAATGGACTTCATACATTAAAAACATTAGATTCTAATAAAACCTTAGACTATGATCTTCCAACACTAGTTCCATCATCATTTGATTATAGTAAAACTAATCAATTATGCACAGATATAGATATATTCAAAACTAAATTCTACAATCAATATCCATTTTTATCTGGACTTAATATGAAAAATTTATTAATTGCTGGAGGATCTGTTGGTAATATTATTATGGGAAAAACTGATAGATTTGGCAATTCATCTGATGTAGATTTCTTTGTTTATGGACTAAGTGAAAAAGACGCTAATCTAAGGGTGACGCAATGGGTAATAGACATCATTAATTGTGCCAAAAAACACGTAGATAATAACAAAAAAACGGATAAACAAAAACCAAAAAAATCATCCGAAGATGATGTATCATATGATGTATCCGATGATGTGGAATATGAGAAATGTAAAAAATATGGTAAAAGAGCGGGTGTAGATGATGTATCCGATGATGTGGAAGAAGATTGCGATGATATGCCTAAAAAAGGTGGTAATCAATCTAATACGGATTATGAATCTAAAATTGATTGCGAAATGATTCGTAATAATAATACTCTACTAATCAAATTATTTGGAATAGAAGTCCAACTCATCTTTAGGTTATACAAAACAAAGAGCGAAATTCTTCACGGATTTGATCTGGGAAGTTCAAGTGTAGGATATGATGGTAAGCAAGTTTATTTAACTACTTTAGGAAAGTTTTGTTATGAACATACTTGTAATATTATTGATACAACTCGTAGATCAACCACATATGAATATAGATTAGAAAAATACTTTAATAGGGGATTTAATATTGTCTTTCCTAAATTGGATATCAAGAAATTGCGAAAAGAGTATTTTAAATTTGGTAATTCAGAAATGTGTATTATGCCTTATTTTGTTTTTAGTTACAACGAAATCGTGGGAAACCGAATTACCGTAAATGTTTTTTACAATAAATATGGAAAGACATCCGATTATGGATTAGATGAAATTAATGAATACAATAGTTGTCATATGAATTTATTTAATTTAATAAGTGGATCAGACTTCTTCTTTTATACATCAAGGTCCATCGATATTGATCACATTGAAGTTCTAAATAAACCTCCTAGAATGACCAAGGGACAAATTACTAATTTTTATGAAGAGTTCAAGAACAAAATTAAGAAAAATAATATTAACGTGCTGTTACTCAAAAAGTATTTTCCGTCAGAAAATATTTCCAATATTGTGAATAAATTATTAGAAGATGACTCGTCTGCATATATGAACAAATTAGTCGAAAAACATACTAAATCTGCTATTGCCAAGTTGACTAAATTAGAGAAAAAGGATCATTCCAAAATTAATTGGTTAACGCAAAATCCAGGAACTCAATTATCGGGGTCGTTTAATCCAATCATTGAAGACGAAGATAAATGGTATGGAGTTTTTTATCTTAGTGGTAAAAAATAATAAATTTTATTTAATGGATAAAATATTTGAGACGTCTATTCGATCATATTCTGAATGTGGCATTTGTTGCAGCCAATAAATAATTTATCATAATACATATTATGATAAATTATCCTACAACCAAGATATGTTCCATCAAAAATAATTCCGGTGAAAATATATGACATGGAAAATAATTACATTTGATACTATGCCTATATTTGGGTTTTACATTCTTTTGTGTTGTATCCAAGAAAATATCATACAATGTATTCATAATGGCGCCCCTGTTGGAAATATATTCGATTAGTTCCATCATAGGTGCATCATAAATAATGAATTTTTTAACGTCTATGATGTGTTCTATATTGTTGGTACAAAATATGGATTCTACATCATTCTCATTTATTTTGGATCCAGTTTCGAGATATTTATTGTGGATACGATCAATTAATTTCATTAGAGGACTAAAAAGTTTAGTATACGTTTCGATGGTCTTTTTTTCAGTTGGAAATAAAATAAGTCTACGGTAGATCATCAACAATTCTGATACCAGATGGATTCGTATGTTTAGTATAAATTTTTCTAATAAATTTGCAAAATCATCCATGTCAGAACATTCGTAATAGTTTTTGAAAAATACATATGTTGTTTCATCGAACAATGCCATTTTTTTATTGAAATACTCTCTATTATTCAAATATGATTTGTTGAATAATGATACATAATCAAATAGGCAATCTTCATGTTCAATTGTTTTAATTTTTTCAATAAAATGATTAATAATTTCAAATTGAATATCTGTATTTGAAAGTATGGTATGAATATGATCCACCGAAAATTTAAAACAAAAAAATATGGCATCTAATGATTGAATAGAATCCATGTGTATGATTCCTCCTTCTGGTGAAATGATAGCAATATCACATATGGCATGTAATCCAAGATCGGGTAATGGATAATTTTCTACATGATGATCCAGATGTATCGATTGCAAGAACACCACTTTATCATACTCATATAATGGGGATATCTGTATATATGCCAAATAAATGGCATTTTTATTTAGACATGTATCAATCATATCACCAAAATAATCAGATAGTTTCCAATTATGTAATGGATAACAATACATTTTCCAGTTAGCTAATTTAGTATCATATTGTAAACAAATAAAGTTTTGTTTATGGAAATTAGGATAGATATTCACATTTATGCCAATAAGATAATCGAATAAAATATCATTATTTAAACTATATGTAGTACTAATGTAAGAATTCAACAGTTCCGAATTATTCACGACAATCATTTATTATTATGTAATATAATCTGTATACAACACCCTGGTGGCATCCAAAAATACTATTGTATTTTGACCCAGCCCTCTGGAGTCATCCAGAACGATATTTTATTCGGATGTTTTTCAAATAATATATTCTCCAGGATAACACTTGATTTTTCAAACATTGTTAAATGTTTTTTTGATATAAATTCATATCGAAAAAACAAAAATGTATCATAGATATATATACACATAACATAATGTATGTTTCACAAATAGATACCATTATTGATCAAACCCTTGATAGATTATATACCGAGGAATTATTTACCAACAAATATGTCAATGAATTAATCGAAAAAAATGTCATTACTTATGTGGAATATTTTGATAAAATTAATATGAGTATTGAGAAAGTTGTCTCAGAAATTGATAGAACCAACATCCAAACTATGATCAATAGTAAAGAAAATGTGTTACATATTATCAATATTATCAAACGATATATCGCATATTATTATTTTCTGTACATTGGTTATTATTATAAGGGAAGCATTAAGAATTATCGTAATAATCTGATTCAGTTTTCTAAGTTATATGAAAATTCTGGCTATCATATTAAAAATTTTTTTGATACAGAGAACAATTATCGCCTAATTACATTTTATAAGATCATCAAAGATACCACTACGTTATTGTTATTGACAGATCTCCAAAAAAGCACAATTGATAAACTTGCCATGAAAGATGCAATTTTATTTCTAAATCGTTTGGGAGAAGATTACGTAAATAATTATTTATTGATCGTTACTCCAGATAACAACGTAGAACCAAATGTACATAATTTAATCAAAACTGTTGTATTTAATGAACTGTACCAATTCCAAGAACGTCATGTAATTTTTAACATTTTGAGTGAAATCGAGGAGAATGAAAGCGAATTTACTTACATTGATATAGTAGTAGCAACGGATGAAATATCCGATTTTGATAGTTTTAGACAATTGTTCATTGGAGGAAAAACGACTACTGACACAATGGCAAAAGACTTGTTTGAGTTAATAAACGAGAAGTCTGAAATAACATACGATGATGCGAATATCATAAACAATAAATTAATTACATTCAAAGGACTCATTCCCATCGTTGATGATTTCTTACGGTTTCACAAAGATTCTGTCAAAACAGAAATGAATGAAAATATACCAGTAATACTCACGGATAATAATAATAAAAAAAATATCCAAATGATGTTACGATTTCAACAACGGAATAAGAAGGAAAATACGAAAGCGCAAATTATTATGAATAAGATAGATGCTATTCAGAATTTATATTCAGAAAATGTCTCCAATAATCCAGCTACATACCAGAAAATTAAACAATTATTTTATGAACCATATATACATCGTAAGGCAGTCCTAAATAATTACTTTGAAGAATTGGATATCTTATCTCATATTAAAAAAGCAGAAACATATATTACAACCATCGATGAATACTATTTGGAAATGCTTAATATCACAACACATGCATACTTTAACTTTAAAGATTTCTTAAAATTCGGCATGCATCTTCATGTAGAAAGCGATAAGACAATTAATATGCTCCGGTACTGTAATATTGAATATCAGCATATCATGCCACGACTTGAAGTGGATACCACTACGAGTGCACATAATGCATTAATTAATTTAGTCGGATTAGCAATCGGGCCATTAAACGGGGATCATTTGCGATGTGTAATTAAGGAAAATTTAATGGATATTAGAAAAACATCAATTCTTTACAAAAAAAATGGCGTCGCCAAAAAATACACATCAGAAAATGGTTATCGTAGTATCTTAAAACTGATTAAATACTGTTTAATTGATAATATAAAAATCGTTATGGGACCCAATATGTACCTTACATATGATTATAACAAGATTCTGGAAGAAAATCCAAATATATATGATAAGGTAATCTATTGGATTTATGACATTGAAACTGACAAATATAAAGCATCCAGTTATGAATCATCAAACCAAAAAATTGTATTATCCCATATTTCTGATAAAACATCACAAAAGCAATCCAATGTATTCCAAGAAGTGATAAAACGGATGAATATAGAATTGTATAACAAGATTACCCATCTATTGAAAAACAAATTAGAAAAAACTATCCAGGAAAATCATACACTATCTATCATTGATATTTATCGAATTATTTATCTATTTATTGCCAATTTTGATTTGGATATCACTACACAAGAGGCTGATAATCTCGTCAATAATTTTCTGGTATCACAAAAAATAGAAAAAACTAGTATTCCAACTATTACGGATGTAGCTGTCATGCCACGATACGAACCAATCCTAAAACCACAACCTTATGTGATTCATATTGATGTGACGCATCCATTACATCCCAAAAAATTTAAATTAATAGAATTCCACGATGCCGCTGAAAAAACCACTACTAAAACTGATGACATAGATGATTATAATAGATGCAAACATGAGAGTGAATTAGCAGATATTATGAAATTGAGAAATGATTTTACTAAATATTCTATTGAATTATCTAAATTTCTTAAGATCTATGCTACTGAATCAATCAATTTTGGAGCTATTTGTAAAATTTGTGGTCGGTCATTATCGGTTGTTCAGTATGCACAAGATGGCAAATTTGATAATAATATTGGTAGATATGTTACATCATATTCGGCAGCCAATATCCCATTAAAAAATCTCAAAGAATATGAATCATATACTAAAACAATTAGATTTCTAAAAAAAATTGTCAAACGATTGTCATTTTTAACAGGTGCCACTATGCTATCTGGGTCAAATGATTCTGCAAAACAGAAACAAAATGCGATTGTTAAACAAATGTTAGATTTGATGATTAAACATAATGCCAACAATATGAATACGAATCATAGTGAGTTATTTGAAAAGAAATATGGTATTGATAAGAAATTCAACAGTAGTTTCTTTTTTGAATTGGATGATAATATATTTGATTACGATACCCATGCAAATACACCAGGTATCACCGAAATTAGTCGGATGAAAATAAACAATATGATATTGTATCTTATCTTGATTTTTGTAACCGAACTCAATGGTCCACAAATAGCAACTACCAATACTGACAAATATGCAAATATCTATGTTTATCTCAAATATGGGAACAAGTTATTTGGTGATTTAATGATTAAACGTAACTTGAGTGATTCAGAAACTGTTCCCATTATGTCATATCCTATTCTATGTTATATGATATATTTGATTGCTTATTTATTGGATAAATACGATATCTGGATGAATCCATCAGAAGATGTTCGTAAGTCCAACAAAACATTCAATCCATTTGTCCTAAAGAATATTATCTATTCATTGGTGGCTCTATTCAATAGTATAGCAATAGATCATAGTAATATGCCGGATAATTACACATATCTATTATTTACTAGCAAATTCTATGCTCAATTAAATACCATCTTTGCCGATACAAGTATCATTAATATTTTGAAAAAAAATCATGGAAAATATATTGGTAAAACTGAGAAAACAGATCACGATGAAATTCGTGTAAAAGAGACTACTACATATTTAATTGCCGATCCAATCCAATTGAAGAAACAACCATACAAAATACCCACTTTCAAAATTTCCACAGGAATTGCGTATGATAAACAATCTAATATTATCTATCAAAATGATCATAATTTGAATGACAAAACGAATTGTGATACTGGAGATTTTCATGAATGGCATCTCAAAAATGGGGAGTTAACATGTGCCAAATGCGGAAAGGTATTTAATGATACATTGGGTACGATAGATGAAACTGTACATGAATATTATTTCAGCCAAAATAAAATCATAACTAGAACATGTGAACATCTATGTATAGCTGGTGAAAATAAGATTGATGAATTTTGTAAATTATGTCATCCCACCATACCGTATTCTGCTATTGAAATAGATAGTATAAATAATATATTAGATCGCATAAAAAATGAAAAAATCGAGAAAAATATTCAACTGCAAATTGAATATAATGATATATTCAAGATGGTGGACGAATTCCAAGACAAAATGATTACTAATTTGAAAACTGAATCCGATACAAAAAATGGAGGACTTATTTATGGAATAATAAATCCAATAATTGATAATTTTATAAACCATATGGAAAGCATTATTGGATCATCT
>Ga0315284_10012811_pt1 | contig 11946 bp, 7 predicted proteins | sample YL17G09_16_MG_FD_203696 | JGI IMG/M metagenome (GOLD analysis project Ga0315284, IMG submission 203696) | Sediment microbial communities from Yellowstone Lake, YNP, Wyoming, USA - YL17G09_16 | ecosystem: Environmental > Aquatic > Freshwater > Lake > Sediment | place: USA: Wyoming | collected...
GGTCGCCGATCTCGCGCTTGATGGCCAGCGCCTCGGCGAAAAGCTCTCGCGCCGCGCCGTAGTTGCCCTGGCTGTACTCTACGAGTCCCAGGTTGCCGAGGGACGCCGCGATTCCACGGCGGTCCCCGATCTCGCGCCGGATGGCCAACGCCTCGGCGAAAAGCTCACGCGCCGCGCCGTAGTTTCCCTGCGTGCGCTCCACGTTTCCCAGGTTGTCGAGGGAGTACGCGATTCCATAGCGGTCGCCGATCTCGCGCCTGATGGTCAGCGACTCGGCGTGAAGCTTGCGCGCCGCGCCGTAGTTGCCCTGCATGCGCTCCACGAGTCCCAGGTTGTCGAGGGACGCCGCGATTCCCGTGCGGTAGCCGATCTCGCGCCGGACGGCCAATGCCTCTGCGAAAAGCTCGTGCGCCGCACTGGAGTCTCCCTGCTCGAACTCAATGTTTCCCAGAGCTTGCAGTGAGTACGCGACTGCAATGCGGTCGCAAAGAGCTTCAGCCGTTTTTCTAGCTTCCGCAAGTTCAGCGCGGGCGGCTTCGTATGCACTCAGCCGCTGCTGTGCCCAGCCACAGCCCACCATGGCCTGGAGCAGAAGCGGCCGTAGGCAGCTCGCTTGCCCGGCAGCATCTTTCAGTCCTTGGTAGCGCTCCAGCATCACCCGGAACTCGCTGGTCATCTCCAGGTACTGCCCTAGCCAACGGGCTATGGGGCGAAGCAATTCAACTAGCTCATCGGCGTCATAGTTCTCGGTGGAGCGAGCCTCCGCGCCTGCCAATGAAGAAGGTTGGGGGGCAGGGACGCGGGCCCTACCAGACAGGAAAGCACCGTCACCGGGCAGGCGGTTCTGTAGGATGTCAAGCGTCTCATAGATATTCAGCAGCTCAAGCCTGATCGCGCTCAGTGCTTCGAGCTGGCCGTGGCCGTGCAGCTTCGGCCCCTCGCGCTCCATCAGCGCGGAGAAGTAGCGCGCATGGGCCATGACGGCCTGTTCGTATAGCGTATCTTCACGTAGGGGCGAAGCCATGCTTCGCCCTTGTTCGCTCGCCCGGCGATGCACGGCATCGCCCCTACCAGTGCCTGTCTCGCGCAGCTTCTCGAACGCGTACTCATGGCTAGCCATGTCGCGGATGAAAAAGCGCGTCTGGCCGTCCACGGGACGCGAGAAGAGCCAGCTCTTGTCGGCCAGCGCCGCCAGCGCCTGGCGCAGCTCCATGCCCTTCATGTCCAGTACTGCGGATGCAGCGTCAATGAAACAGCCGCCCCGGAAGGTCGAAAGCGCCATCAGCGTTTGCCGTTGCTCTCCGGTGAGCAGGCTCCAGCTCCAGTCCAGGCTGGCGCGCACGCTGCGGTGGCGCTCCGGCACGTCGGAGAGCCGCGCCGCCAGCTCAAGCTGCTGCGACAACTCAGCGAGCAGCTCCGGCAGCGTGAAGCTGTCAGTCCACGCCGCCGCCAGCTCGATGGAGAGCGGCACGCCCTCCAGCTTGGCGCAAACCTGCTCGATAAGCAGGCTGCTCGCGGCGTCGAGCTTGAATCCCGGGTTGACCAGCGCGGCGCGATCGGCGAACAGCAGCGCGGCCTCGGTGGGGCGGGCCTCTGTGCCCGCCAATGAAGGATCGCGGGCAGAGACGCCCGCGCCACCAACCTGCACCTGCAGCGGCTGAAGCGCGTACACCTGCTCCCCGGTGATGCGCAGCGGCTCGCGCGAGGTGGCTACGATCTTCACTCGCGGCGCGGCCTTGATGATTTCTGACACCAACGGCGCGCCCGGGAGCACATGCTCGAAGTTGTCGAAGCAGAGCAGCAGCTCCTTCTCGCGCAGGTAGTCAGTGAGCTGCTCCTGCGGGTCGCGGCTGCCGTAGAACTGGAACCCCGTTGCGTTGGCAAGTTCGTAGACGATGCGCGTATGCTCGGTGAGTGGCGCCAGCTCGACGAAGAACACGCCGCGCTCGAAGCGTGGCAGCAGGTCGGCGCAGAGCTGGGCGGCAAGACGGCTCTTGCCGTAGCCCCCGGGAGCAGCGATGGTGACCAGCCGTTGGCTGTCGAGCAGCAGCTGCGATAGCCCGGCAAGCTCGCGCTCACGCCCGACAAACAGGTTAGGCTGCTGCAGCAGGTTGTTTGGCCGGTTGTTCAGCGTCGGCAGCGGCGGAAACTCACGACGAGCGAACCGCTCATCATCCAGCTGGTACAGGTGCTCCGGCTCGGCCAGGTCGCGCAGGTGGTGCAGGCCCAGGTCGAGCAGCGCAGCGCCCCCGGGCGGTACGCCCGCACCGTCCGCCACCGCGCCGCTGAGCAGCACCTGCCCTGGGTGGCAGACCTGGCAGATGCGGCTGGCGCGGTTCAGCGCCGGGCCGAAGTACTCCGCCCCCACCGGCCTGAGCTCCCCGCCGTGCAGCGCGATGCGCACCAGCAGCAGTTCGTCCCCCGCCAGAGGCTCGAACTTCGCAAACCCCTCGGCCAGCTCGCGCGCGCAGGTAAGGCAGGCCCCAGCCGTCTCGAACAGCGCAATGTGCCCATCACCCGTCTGCTTGTACACGCTGCCGCCATGGCTGGCCACGGCCCGCTCGGTCAGCGCGTTGTGCCTCTTGAGCGCAGCGTGGTACTGCTGCGGCAGCGCCTCAGCCAGCCTGCTCGACCCGGCAATGTCGCTGAGCAGGATGAAACGCTGTACCTCTCCAGCAGAATCCCCAGTGTCCGCTGCCATAGGCAGTTAGTATATCGCGCACGTATTGAGACACCTGGCGAGATGCAGCCCTGACCGCGCGATTCGCCACAGCACGTTCAGCCAGCCCGGACAGGTGCAGCCAGCGGCATAGACTGCGCCGCGGCTCTCCTCGCGCCTGAACACGCTGCAGTACTTGACCATCTGGTCGGCCAGCTCGGCCTGGATGACGCGAGGATTCTCCGGCCCGTCCATCTTGAGCACGGCATCGACCGCCGCATCCTCCATGTCCACCGCCGCCTGCACCTCGCTCTCGCTCAGCGCCGACAGGCGCGTGTTGGCCTGGTGTGCGAAGCTCAGTCAGCGCCCACATCCGTGGCACCGGAGTCCTGAAGGATCGCCATTACCTCGGGCACAGCGTCGCGCGCTAGTGGGCCAAGCTTCTGAATGGCCCAGACCGCGGCTAAGTGATTCGCGTACGAATCAGACTTGAGCAAGCGCCGCAGGCCCTCGACGATGCCAGGCGCTGACTGGGCAATGTCTGCCACGGCATGGCCGCCTCCCAAAGCATGGGCGGCGTACCATTGAGCTTGGGGATCCGCATCCGCCAGACCGCTGGCAATGGCAGGCAGCGCAATACTAGCTTCACCGCCTGCGGCGATGATGGCGTGAGCGAGAACCACAGCGCACAACCCGTGCTCCTCGGCTAGCGCCTCCGTCAAGGCTGGAAGCGCCGCGCTTGCCTCGGAGCCCATCTCGGCCAGTTTGGCTGCGGCATACAGGCGTGGATTGGGATCCTTCGAGCGGACCATTTCCGCTAACACACCTACGCCCGGCGCGCCAAGCTCACCTAGGCTGTCGGCTACTTCAAGCGTCACGTCCTCATCGCGCATGGCGGCACTGATCTCGGCAGCCAAGCTCTCGCTGTTACTGCCGATGAGCAACAGCGTCGCCACGATTCTTCCTCGCGCATCCCACCCCCCGGGCGGAGCGCGAAGAGCAGCAATTAGGTCGTCCTCGGCAGTAGCTGCAGCTGGACCGATCTGGAGTAGGGCTCCCGCTGCACCCCAGCGCACTTCTGAGTCGGTGTCAGAGAGGAGCCGCGCGAGATCGTCTACCGCAGCAGATGCCTCGCCTCTGAAGTTCCCGAGGGCGTAGGCCGCACAGTAACGAACGGTGTTGTCTCCGTCCCCGAGTAACCCCTGAAGCGCGGGCACAACCTGTCCGGCTTCCTCGCCAATGTGGCCTAGGCACTGGGCAGCCTGCCAACGGACGTTAGTGACGGGATCATCAAGCGCTAACAGCAACGCCGGCACCGCCGCCGCTGCTTCAGGACCGATTGCCCCCAGCCCCACTGCGGCGTAGTACCTCACTTCTGGATCGGAATTCGTGAGAGCGGAGCTGAGAACTGGGACTGCTGGTGCGCCGATCCCCGCTAAGGCAAGCTCTGCGTCCTGGCATGTGACTGGGTCAACAAGCAGCTTGGCCAGCAGAGGGATGGCCGGGGTTGCCTCAGAGCCGTACTCGCCAAGGGCCTGCATGTACCACGTACCAAGATCGGCCGGATCCTGCTCCAGTGCGGCCATCAATGCCGGCACAGCGAGCTCGGGCTTGAGTTGCAGCTCGCCAAGTGCATACGCCGCGCGCGAGCGCACATCTCGATTGGCGTCCCTCAGAGCTCCGATCAGGGCCGGCATGGCAGGCTCGGCCGCTGGACCGATCTGCGCCAGTGCGTCAGCTGCGTCCGCCCTCAACCCTGGGTCTGCGCTGCCCAGTTGCGCGACGAGGTCATCCACGGCTAGCGCGGCGGCTGGACCGGCATTTCCGATGACGAGCATGGCGAGCCGCGCCCGGTCGCCCCCCTTAGGCAGCTCATCCACCAGCAGTGCCACAGCATCCTCGCCTCCCCTTCCGAGTGCATAGGCGATTGCGTAGTTCATGCTGAACAACTCATCGCCCATAGCCCCCTGCTGCGCCATCAACTCCTCGATCACCCGGGGCAGGTATGGCTTCGCGGCCGGGCCCGCAGCACCAAGGCCGACTGCCGCAAACCCTCGCAGCTCGGGATCGTTGCTCTCCAGCGCTATAAGCAACTCGGGCACTGCCGCCTCACCAATCGCGCCTAGTGCCAGCGCGGCCTCCTGGCGTAGGTCCACATCTTCACCCTCCCCCTCGGCCATCCCCGCAGTCAGGACAGGGACTTCCTCCGGCCGAGACCGAGCCGGACTGCAGCACAATAGGAACACACACATTAGTAGGAAAAACCGCCGCATCGCTACCTCCTCGGTGTTGCTCGCACCAAAGCTACCACACCCGCTTGAGCGACCTGTGCCTCGTGATTCTACCAGCTTATGTGAGAGAGAGAGCACCGCCGTTGGTAGTGGCATCTCATAGCCCCAACGGTTGTGATTCGTATACCCGGCGAGAATAGACGTATCAGACACAGGGCAGCGTGACGTCTCACTTCCCAGGCTGCTGGGCACCTTCTTCGGAGGTGCTCCTCAGCTGCGCCAGTTCGTCGGCGCTGATCGCGTCTTCCGCTAGGGCGGCAGCTAGACGCGCCTGAGCGTCGCCGAGGACCTGTTCCGCCCTGTACGCCACATGCGTCATGGCCTGCTCCTGCACTAAACGGTTACGCAGTACGAGCCCAACCCGTGGCTCAACTTCGAGGGCAGGGTTAGCTACTCGTAGATCACGAAGCACAGCTCCCTGGCCACGCCGTCGAAGTAGGCGATCGCTGGCAAGCGATAAATCTCGATCAGCGAGACGCTGTAGGGATGGGCGGCCGCGTCCACGGTAATCGGCGGATTCCATGAGGAACCGGTGCTCGTCTTGGCGATCACGTAGCACAGCTCCCCGCCCGACGTGCCGTAGGCGCAGCACGGCAGGCCGTTGATCACCGCAAAGCAATGGGCTCCAGAGGTCCCCGGAGAGGTTGTGATGGCCACCGGAGCGGTCCACGTCTGGCCACTGACCTGCGACGCCCGCGCGAACTTAAGCGCATTGTCGGCGTCGTCGAAGTAGCCGACAGCCGGCTTGCCGCCTGCGATTACCAGGGAACGCTGCCGGGCGTCGGGCTCGCCTGACTGGACCGCGATCACCGCTGGATGCCAGGCATCGCCCAGCGAGTCTGCAGCAAGGCTGCAGTCTATCTGGTACGGGGTAATGCCATTGGCGGCCACATACGTGAGCATCGGCACGCCGCTGACTACCGCCAGCGATGGTGAGACCGTCTCCACACCGCCGGGACTTACATGCTTCTCGGCCTGCCAGCTGGTGCCGCCGGCGTCGTCGCCGCGCACGTACCACGTCGTGCCGCCCCACCCCATCTCGCTGTCGGAGTAGGCAATGCCAGGCAGTCCGCCGACATCGACCAGAGCTGGAAAGTAGCCGATGTAGGCGTCGTACTTGTAGACGGCGATTTTCGGCACGGGCCAGCTTGAGCCGCTGGCGTTATTGGCACGCACGTAAGCCAAATCCAGACCACCGCTCTGGTAGGCGATAGCGGGCCGCCCGGCAACAGCCGCGAGACTAGGCATCCCGCCGCACGACGCGTCGATCTCGACTGCATCCCCCCAGTTAAGCGCGTCCGGCGCCAGCGCATAGATGTAATGCAGCGCGCTACCGACCATGTAAGCCACGGCGGGGCAGTTGTTAACTAGCGCCAGCGAGCATTGCTCCCCGGCGCCCCACGCGTTGTCCAGCACGCCCTCGTACTTGTTGCACAGCGTGATGGTCAGCGTCCTGCTGAAAGTGGCGCAGGCGCCCGAATCATCGGTGACTCTCACTGTCGGGTGGAACGTGCCAGGCTGCGAATAAGTGAGCGTCTTGGTCGGCGTGCCGTTGGGATTCAGGAACAGCGGCAAGTACGTGCCGTCGCCCTCGGGATCCCACTGGTACTTGGCAATCAGGCCATCCACGTCGCTGCTGCCCGTGGCGTCGAAGGTGAAGCTATCGCCTGGCAGGCCGAGCAGCGTGTTCGCCGTGAAGATCGCCACCGGCGGCACGTTGCCGATGCGGATGTTCACCAAATCGATGTGCTCCGTGCCGAGGCACACTATCTCCACCAGCATCTCATTGCTCGGCGCAGAGCGGTAGGGCGTGTCGTCCGCTAGCGTGACCACGCTGTTGAGCGGCGCGGCGTGCCAGTCCCAGGCGTCCTTGACGAAATTGCCCACGCCGAGATAGACCAGCCCGCTGCTGGCCGGCGGCACGGAGAAAGAATAGGCAAGCTGCACGGGATCGCTGTAGCCCGTCAGGTCGAAGCGGTAGCCGCAGTAGGCGGTCTTCACCAGGCTATCGCCGTGCGTGTACATCGGATAGAACTTGGCCAAGCCCATGTCAGGGCTGACCATGTGCGCCGGCATCGCACCGTCGTAGGCGTCTCCCGTCTTGAACAGCGGCCCATCGTCCAGGCTGCCCTGCCTCAGGAAGCTACTCGGCGCCGGCAGGTCGAGCAATGCCGCGATGGTGCCGGCGTCCGGCGCCGGTTGCTGCAGCATGACCGCGTGGCCACCGCATGAGGCTGCCAGCAGCGGCAGCGCCAGCCAAAGGTATCCGCGCCCGTGACATCTACGCATCAGCGCGCTCCCATGTGGTGCTAGTATCAGCTACCCGCTGCAATTGTACCCGCAAGCAGCTGCCTTGACCTTCTCCCCGAACACTGGTCCCGCCGGGACGTTAGTACATCGCTAGGATCGGGCCTGGCCGAGGAGGTTCAGGAGGATGAAGCAGACGAGGTATGCGGAGGAGCAGATCGCGCATGCGCTGCAGCGGGCTAAGGCGAGGACGCCCGTAGCGAATCGCCAGCAGCAGCCAGCGCAGTCCGCATCGAGTTGACTCTGCGTCGAAGCCGATCCACGGGCTAAGCTCGTACTTAGGAAGTGCGCAATGGAGAAGATAGATTAGACGGGCGTGGTAATGAGACGCAGTCGCAGTATGCAGCCCTAACGGGAATCGAACCCGTGCTTCCGCCTTGAGAGGGCGGCGTCCTGACCGCTAGACGATAGGGCCGCGGGCAGAGACTATACCAAACCACCGGTGCCCACGCAAGGCGGGATGCATCGTGACGCCACGCATTCGCGGCACTCGCGCGCAGACCACGCCAAGCGTCAGACGCGCTGGACCAGCGACGTAAGGAGCCGCTTACCGATGTCCGCCTGCTCCCACGCACTGCGACCCGAATCAAGCAGGCCAAGGCAATCCAGCGCGAGGAACGAGTTGATGTTCACGCCGGGGAAAAACAGGCGGGAGTAGACGTGGTGCGGGACGATGCCGTACCACGCCAGGGGATGTGTGCGGTACTTGAGCTCGCGGTCAAGGAACAGGTAGAGGGACCGGAGCATGCGCGACTTGCAGCTCAGCTTCCTGCCCAGTGAAGCCGCTTCCGCCAAGAGCGTCTCGACGGACCTGCGCTTGGCTGGGCAAGCGTGGGGCCCAGCCCACTTGAGATACTCCCGACTTACGTAGGCGTTCGAGATCTTCCTTTGCCGGCGGTAGCGCACCGGGACCGCCCGCCAGTAGTCCACGTAGGCGTTGTCCCACATCGGCATCCACCACTCGAAGCCCCCGTGCTCATACGCGCGCACCGCGTTGGTGATGAACTTAGCCTGCCGCTCGCTCACGGCCCAAGTCTCGTAGAGCGCAGCCGACGAGCTGAGGCTTGTCACATTCCCTAGCGACTCCACGATGCGGTCGGCAAGCTGCTCGGCACGCACTCCCGCGACAAGCGGTCCGCGCCAGAGGTTGTAGTGGCAGTCCAGAATGGCCCGAATCACGCCCTCCACGTCGAGCCTGTCGTCGAAGAACGGCGCCCAGTCGGGCGGCATGAACGTAGTCCCAACGAACGCCTCGGCGGAATGCCCAGGGACGAACAAGGCGTCGCGCGGCACCAGCCCCTCGCTGACGAGATGCCGCACCGCGGGCCAGTCCTGGAGAATCGGCACGGAGCACAAGCCCATGGCGTAGCGCCTGTACTCGAGGCACTCCGGCGAAGAGTACCACCGGCGCCACAGACTCGCCGTGTAGGGCACGAACAGCCAGGGGATGTCCAGGCGTCGCGCGGCATCCCGGCTGCCCCGGGCGTCGTCGTTGCCTTGGCGGCCGAAGGAATAGGCGATCAAGTCCCGTGCCCCGAGCCGCCTAAGCATCATCGCGATGCGCAGCGAGTCCAGTCCGCTGCTCAAGGGCAGCACGATGCACCGCCCCGCGGCCACGAGCATCGTCCGCTGCACGGCTTCCTGCAGAGCGCCGTCCATCATCGCGAGCAGGTCGTCCTGGCTCAGGGATTCCCCGGGCTGTCGCACGTAGCGGAAGTACAGCGCGGTTTGGAGCTCCACGCCCTGCTCCGTCAGCCGCGCCTCGAGCGCCTCCCCCGCCTGAAGCTGCTTGACGCGAGGGTTCAGCGTGTCGCGGCCCGTAACGTATCCCGCGAGAAGGAACTCCGCCGCAATGAGCTCGTCCGGCTCGGCGTACCCCACCTGCTGCTGCACCCACTCCGCGTCGTCGCTGAGAAAGAACGTGCCGCTCGCTGTAGCGTAGAACAGCGGCATGGACCGCGTGCGGTCTACCGCTGCGAGGAGCGTGCGGTCGTCAGCTTGCCTGGCAGCGGCAAAGTAGCCGTTCAGCGGCGAGATGAGCCGCATGAAGTGGGCAAGGCCCGCAGTGCGCCCCACCTCATCCGCCAGCCGCTCGCTCCGCCACAGCTCGTCCCCGCTGAACGCCGCGCCGCGCGCATGCGTCGCACTGCACGAATGCCACCCGGCTGAATCGCGGAACTGCACACGAAATGCGCCCATATCAATAGCCTGCCGGCGACGAGTGAGCCGGCAATACGTGAACCAAGATAGCCGCTGGCGTGAGTGTACTTCGCCACGTGAGCAGGTGTCAACTTGGCCGAGAAGCACGATCTCCATGGTCCCAGGCTGGATCCCTGCACGCGATACACGTATGCGCATTCCAGCTAACCATGAGCCACCGCGCACAATCCGTGCACAAGCTGCCCGCCGGACCAAGCGATGCTATAATCGCTGTTGATACTTTGTGGATAAGGGGTGCGCGCCGGGAGTCGCTGAAGGATCGCGGTGATAACCGGTCGACAACAACGGGCGGCGCGAGAATGTGGTGTTACGCACGGTGCATTCAGTCGGCGGCGCTGATCGTCGCACTAGCGGCGATCTGCTCGGCGGGTAAGCTCAATGAGCGGTGGGTGCTACCCAGCGGCAACGTGCACGTCGACCGCCAGATCTACAGTGGCGAGCACAAGTTCTGCGCGCTGACCTTCGACGACGGCCCGGACGGGCGCTACACGCCGCAGGTCGCCGCGGTGCTTGCACGCTACGGGGTGCATGCGACGTTCTTCGTCGTCGGGCAACGGGTGGAGGGGCTGCCCGAGCAGGTGAAGGCGCTCATGGCGGCGGGCCACGAGATAGGTAACCACAGCTACTCGCACCCCGACTTCGCGAGGCTCTCCGAGGCCAGCCAGCGCAAGCAGATCGAGCACACGCAGCAGGTGCTCAGCAAACTTGGGCTGACACCCCGGTGGTTTAGGCCGCCGTACGGCGCGTACACGGCGACTACGGTGCGGGTGGCGTCGTCAATCGGGTTGGAAACCGTCCTCTGGACCGCCGATCCCCGGGACTGGGCCCAGCCGGGTGCTACGGTCATCACGGCGCGCGTCTTAAAAGGCACAGCCAACGAGGGAATCATCCTGCTGCACTGCACTAACCCGCAGACCGTGGCTGCGCTGCCGGCGATCATCGAGAACCTGCAGGGCCGCGGCTACGCCCTGCTCACGCTCTCCGAGTGGCAGAAGGCGGTCGGCGGCGGGCCTCTGCCAGAAATCCAGGCAGGTCCCGCTCCGAAACCCAACGCCGCGCCGCGGGCGGTGCCGACAGGTCCCACTCCGCAGCCGGCTGGATCGCCGGCCTCAGCTCTGGAGCGCATGCTCGGCACCTTCTATGCGCCGTTCGCCGACGCCGAGGCCCGCGTGATCGAGCCACTAGAGATGCTCTCGCCCGCCAGCTTCGCGGACGCCGTCTGGTCGGAGGTCTCCGTCCGGGCGACCAGCCTGGCGGGAGGTGATGCGCCCCCAGTGAGCATGCAGGAAGGCGTACTGGCGGGCACCGAGCCTGCGCCACCGCCCGCGCCGGCACCTCTGCCCGAGACGGCCGCTGCTGCTGCCGCTGAGCAGGAATTCGTTTTCGCAAACTTCACTGACCCCATGGGCATCGCCTCTATATTCGCGACCGGCAGGGCAGGGAAGCTGGTACGTGTGGAGGGCTGGGCCCCAGCCCTGCTGTTCCCCGGGCTTGAGGAGACGCCGGTCGCCCCGGCGCAGGCAGTGCCGGCGGTGCCGGAGGGGGAGGAGCTCATCATCCCGCCTGAGTCGACGGCCGAGGCGGCGCCAAGCGCGCCGAGCCCCCCCGCCGCCCAGGCACCGCTGCCCCTGGTAGAGCCGCAGCCGCTCAATCTGCGTATCATCGACCTGCTCGACTTTGAGAGCACCGCGACCGCTTGGCAGCCTCCCAAGAGCATCGACACGTCGGACTTCCTAAACAATGGGGGCAATAAGGTCGCTGGGGGCTTCTACGGCGGCGCGAAGTACTACTTCCTGTCGATGGTGCCTGACGTCGATGACTACACCTGGGTCGAGTTGGAGACGACAGTGCGGCTGGGCCGGCTGTCCGGACTGGTGCTCGCCGAGGAGCTCACAAACAGGCTGCCGCAGTGCGACTTGCCCTACCCGTGGGTCGTGTACGACTTGCGATGGATCGACCGCGGCGCGATGATCGATCTCACGGTGGAGAACGTCGCGGACGTGATGGACGCGGTCGCGCGCGCCAAGGAAAACCTGTTCATTGTCGTACGGCCCAGCAACCTGAACTTCTTCATCTCGGCGCACACGCTGGCGGAGATGGGACGCAACCTGCGCGACTTCATCCTGTTCCGGCTGGCGACCGCGGCTCTGCCCTACGACCCGGGCGGCACCGTGGCGGAGCGCTGGACCCTGCCGCCCGGCGTGAGCATCGGGCGATTCACCGACGGGCAGAAGGAAGTGCTGGTGCTGTACACGCAGAGCTACAGGCCGCATGAGGTGGCGGTGCCGGCGGAGTACGCACACTTCAGCCGCGTGACGATCGACCCCGGGGGGTGGCTGCGCGTCGCGCGGCTCGACAGCGACACTGTGACCGTGGACGCGTCGCCCGTGATCCTCTACTACGAGCTCGGCGGCAAGTGAGCGCGGCGGTCCGGACGATCCACCTCCCGGGGCATGAGCCCTGCGCCAA
>Ga0315284_10012812_pt1 | contig 11946 bp, 10 predicted proteins | sample YL17G09_16_MG_FD_203696 | JGI IMG/M metagenome (GOLD analysis project Ga0315284, IMG submission 203696) | Sediment microbial communities from Yellowstone Lake, YNP, Wyoming, USA - YL17G09_16 | ecosystem: Environmental > Aquatic > Freshwater > Lake > Sediment | place: USA: Wyoming | collected...
GGTGTTCACAAATTCCTGTTGGCTTGCAGGCGGGAATATGGTTAATTATCCGTCTTGACGGAACTCGGTCCTGGTTTACGCGTTTACAGGAGCTAAAGGATATGGCGAAAAACAGAGATACCAAGAAGGAAAAGAAGAAGCAGCCGCAGATGTCCCTGAAGGAAAAGAGAGCCGCCAAGCGCGCCAAGAAGAACGCCTGATCCGCCCCCGGCACGATCTCTATCCAAGCCACCGCAACTGATCCGGGCCGATCGCCGCGTCTGCCCGGAATTGGGGATATCGTGCTTCTCTTTCACGGCTGTTCTCCTGTGCCCAAGTCGGTGTACTTGTCGGCCCGGCCACGGGCCTTCTCGACGGGGTACCTGGCCCGATTGCGCTCGAGCTTGCGGCCGGCGGCATCGAGGATGTCCACGCCCAACTGGTCCGCCAGGTTCAGCAGGCAGATGGCGACATCGCCGATCTCCTCCTTCACGGCCGCCTTCTTCGCCGCCGGCAAGTGCCGGCTCTGCTCCTCGGTGAGCCATTGGAAGGGCTCGATCAGCTCGCCCACCTCGCGAATCAACGTCGATCGCGGCTGAGGTATCCGGTCGAAGCCGGCACTTACGGGGTCTTGGCTTCGCCGGCCGTCGGCGCGATCGTATCTGGCTCCAGGAGGATCACCATGGCTCCCATGACACGCGTGCCGTAGGACTCGCGGTTGTAGCCGATGATGATGGGTCTGCCGACCTTGCCCTGCACGGTGTTGGAGAGGAGCTGGGTCTTCGGAACGAATGAGATTGGCGATTCCCGGGAGACTCGGACCTCCAGAACGAGATCAGTCCCTTGGCCCGACTGAGTCTTCATCAGGATCTTCCAGGGCCCGATGGGCGCCTCGACCTCGCCGGGGACCGACAGGCCGCCGAACCAGTAGCCTACGGTCTGCACTTGGTCGCCAAGAAACTTGCGGATATGCTCCTGCAGTGACGTGGGCAGCCGGGAGACCTGCGCTGCCGCGATGCCAGCCGTGAATGTCTCATCATCCCACTTCAATTCCCTGACTTGAGAGTCCGGAATCTTGGCGAGCATCTGCTTGAGGGCGTCATTCGACGCCGCTCGGCCCTGGATCGCCAGGCCCCACTTGTCATTTCCAGCCCATTCGTTGCTTTGGAGGAACGTGCCGATTTGCAGTCCTGCGTCCTTAATGGCGTCCATGAACTGCGCGGGAGACAGTTGCGACGACCTCTCCAGCAGGACGGAGAAGGGCTTTAGGTTCTGGTCCTTCGACGGCAGTTCCAGCATGTAGACGCGGTACATCAAGGACTGGACCTGTGATCCCCGGACGGCCTGCGTGTCCAGTTGCTGGATCAGGCGCTCAATCGTCCGCATCTGTTCCGGCGGCGCCGTCACAATGAGCCGGTTCGATCGCTCATCCGCAACAATGACATTGGCGCCTTGCTCTCCAGTGACATTCCGGATCAAGTCTGCCAATTCAACGCCATCGTAGTATCGGAGTTCATAGATCCTCGTCTCGAGCGTGCCTACAGACGAGGTTCCGGGCTGTCCGGTCGCCGAGGGTGTCAGCTCGCCCTCGCTGGGCGTCGCGGCCCGCTCCATCGACGACACCATGCCTGGGACCAGCAGGATTCCTATGCTCATGACAAACAAAACTCGCGTCATCATTGCTCAATCTCCTTTCTGTCACAGATTCCACACGACATACGTTTCACCCTTATCGAGCGTCCCATAGAGGACGCGTTGCGGCGTGGAGGACTTTCGCGGCCGCTCGATCACAATCTTGGGGTTCTCGATCTGCGGATACAAGCCCTCGACAGCTTTCCCCGTATAGACTTGCGTATAGCCAGCGTGCTCGACGGCGAGCAGCCGCTGTGGCGAGGGCGACTGGGGCACAGCCGCCCGGCCCTTCGCGACGGCGAACATCAACGAGCATCCGAGGACGATACCCGCCGCGAACGTCACGGCCGGCCGTCGCAGCAGGCCGAGCCATGACCAGACCGGCGACCGGTTCCGCGACGCTCCCTGCCAGGAGCGCCGGAAAATGTCCGCCTTCTGCCCGGCCGACAGCTTCGGCACGGGCACCTGGTCCAACTGCTCGAGGAGCATCAGGAAGAAGTTGTACTCGCTCAGCAGCTTCTCCTGTGACTCGCAGTGGTCCGGAAAGATCGCCTTGAACTCCTCGAATGAAAAACGCGGCTTATCCATATATCTGAACCTCTATTGATTGAGTTCCGCCATCAGTTTTGCACGCAGGGCCAGCAGGCAGCGGCGGATGTGGGTGCGGACCGTGCCCTCGCGGCAGCCGAGAATCCGAGCGATCTCCGCCAGCGGCATGTTCTCGTAGTACCGCAGCACGAATGCGGTCCGCTGGCTCACGCTGATCTCCTCCAGTGCCTCCTGGATTCGTTGCCGAGTAAGCTCATCGTCCAGTTGCCGTTCGCCCGCCTGCTCATCCGCCGCCATGGATTCCACTTCGGGATCGTCGATATCCACGCGGTTGCTCCGGCGTTTGGACCGGCGGTAGTGGTCGATGGCCGTATTGGCGGCGACGGAATTCAGCCAGGCGGCGAACGAGCTGCGGTACCGAAACCGGCCGAGGCTGCGAAACACCTTCAGCCAGACCTCCTGCACGCAATCGAGTGCCAGCGAAGGGTCCAGCACGATCCGTTGGCAGATCCGATGCACGCGGTCGATATGCCGGTGGTACAGGCACGCCGCGGCGTCACGGTCGCCCCGCTGAACCGCCTCGATCAAAGCCTTGTCAGTAATCCGATCGTGTCCATCCATCATCCATATAATATGGACGAGTACCCGGCCGAAAGTGAATACATAAAGGGCCGGAAGATTCGTAATACCCTGGGGTATACGACAAGAAAGCGGCAACTGAAGGGGGTGGCAGCGGCAAGGCCGAAGGCTTTGCCGATGGTGGATGGGCAAACCATCGGCAAGCTTGCGCTTGCCGCTGCCACCCATAACCTCATGCTTGCTCTGCCACAGTTTTGTCGTGCACCCATCCCTATCGCCTGTGCCGGGGCGATTTGGGTTGGCAAAGATGGGGCGGATATGGTAGAATAGAGACTGCGACAGGGTGAAGGTGGGGACAGCCCGCGCTGTGCGCGTGCGCAGGGCGAGGGTTGGCCCAAAAGCTCAGTGATGGGGGTGCTGTGGAAAATGGCGAGGATAGATTCGTGTGACATCACACACGGGTAAGACAGCTATGGGCAAGGAGGGCGTTTTTATCGGTCTGGCGGCAGTGCTGCTGCTGGCGGGTCTTGCGGCCGGGGACGACGAGGTGATTCTCAAGTCACGCCGCTTCGTGCCAGCAGCGGGATTGGATAGTGCCCTGCGCGCCCAAACGCAGGCGGGTGCCGAGATTCGTATGCAGACGACCTCTGGCAATATGCACGTCATTATCCAGTTGGAGGATGTCCCGACGGTCGAGCGGCGGATCGAGTTGATCAACGCCGGGGTGCAACTGCTGTCGTATATTCCGAACCGCTCCTGGCTGGCCGTCGTCAAGGCCGATAAACTCTTGGACGTCGCCGGCCTGCCCGGAGTTCGGGCGGTCGCCGGGATTCAGGCGCAGGACAAACTGTCCACCGCCATCCGTGAGCAAGGCATCAATGCCTATTCGCGAAACGCCGCCGGCGAAGCGAAGCTGATGACGCTTTTATTTGAAGATGTGACCCCGGCGACGGGCGAAGCGGCGGTCGCGGAGCTTGGCGGCAGGGTAATCGGGCGGGACTCAGAGCAGAATTGCCTGATCTGCTATCTGGCCATTGGGGCGGTGAACGCCCTGGCGGCCTTTGATTGCGTGAAGTGGATCGACCAGCACTATGAGTCGGTCGATCTGAACGACGGCATGCGGGCGGCGATCGATGTCAACCCGGTCCAGGCGGCCCCATACAACCTGACTGGCTCCGGCGTAATCCTGGGGCAGTGGGAGCCGAGACACCCGGACGCCACGCACGTGGACCTGGCCGGCCGGGTGGTGAATATCGACGATGGCCGGCCGGTGGACGACCACGCGACCCAGGTGGCCGGCACGATGATCGGCGACGGGCGATTGCTCCCCAGCCGTCAATACCGGGGCGTGGCCACCGCGGCTACCATCGTATCGTACCGGGATTGGGATGACATCATCGAATTGCGCGGGCAGTGCCGCGAGGCCATCGGCAAGTACGGCATCGACATCGCCAACAACTCCTGGGGCAAGGTCGAGTGGAACGCCTACAAAGAGTACGACGCGGTCCTGGATGGAATCGTGCGGGGCGACCTCGGCAAGCCCATCTCCATGGTGTGGGCGGTGGGCAACGAGGGCAAGTGGGGCACCGTGTTCTCTACGGCGGTGGCCAAGAATGTCGTCACGGTCGGGGCGACGAACTCCGACGACAACTCGTTGTGGGTGTGGAGCGACAAGGGCCCGACCGCCGACGGGCGGCTCAAGCCCGACGTGGTCGCGCCCGGCTGCGAGGCCCGCGATGGCGGAGCGATCTGGTCCACGCTGCCGGGCAACCGCTACGGCGGGGCGTGCGGCACGTCGCTGGCGGCCCCCTCCGTCTCAGGCACGATGGCGTTGATCCTCGAAGACTGGCGGGCCACGCACGGCAAGGACCCGCTGCCCTCCACGATCAAAGGAGTGTTACTGCATACGGCCAAAGATCTGGGCAATCCTGGTCCTGATTACGCTTATGGGTTCGGCTTGATCGATGCTAAGGCGGCCATCGACCTGGTTCGCGCCGACACGTTGGGCGGCCGGATCGTCGAGGACATGATCCTGCAGCAGGGCGAGCGGGACGTGTACACGCTGAGCGTCGCGGCCGGCGCGACGGCGCTGAAGCTGACGCTCGTCTGGGATGACTACCCCGCCGATCCGCTGGCCGCGCACGCGCTGGTGAACGACCTTGATCTGGTCGTCACGGGGCCGGATGGGAAGCAGCATTACCCGTGGACGCTGGACCCGTTGTCGCCGGAAAAGCAGGCCGAGCGCACGGGGGCCGACCACACGAACAACGTCGAGCAGGTGTCCGTCGAGAATCCCGCGAAAGGCCGATGGCTGGTCACCGTCTGGGGTACGACCGTGCCTCAGCCGCACCAGACGTACTCACTGATCTTCGGCTCGTCAGGCCCGGTCGAAGCCGCAACGGGCAGAGCGATCCTCGGCATCACCGGCAACCTGGGCCAGACGGTGGCCGAATTTGATGATGAAGGCAACCTCATTCTCCACGGCGCTCTGGCGACGGGAGTCGAGGGTGGGCCGCCGGGCGGTGCGTTTGTGATCAAAGGTCCGGATCAGGAAGTCGCAGGGTACATCGACCTCAGCGGCAACATGCGCATCCGGGGCGAGTTGAACGAGCTGTCGAGCTGCGAGTTGATCGGCGGCGGGTTCGTGGTGAAGGACTGGCTGGGCAGGACGGTGGCGTGTGTCGATGCGGCCGGAAACCTGTGCCTGGCAGGCCGCCTGCACCAGAGCCCGCAGCCATAGTGTTGGATAGAGAATGCATGGTGTGTACAGATGAGGATGGAAATCGCCATGGGTAAGCTTCTTACAGCACTGATATCCGTACTGATGGTTGTGCCCTGTTCCGCGAGGACGATCCTCGTGGATGACGACGGTCCTGCGGCGTACAAGAGCATCCAGGAGGCCCTGACCAATTCCTGGCGGGGCGACGTCATCCTCGTCAAGCCGGGCACGTACCGCGAGCGAATCACCTTCAACGGCCGGGCCGTGACGGTCCGCAGCGAGAACCCCGACGATCCGGGCATCGTGCAGGCCACGGTGATTACTGACGGGACCGGCGCCACCGTCACCTTCGATTTCAACGAGGGCGACGCGTCTGTCCTCGAAGGCTTCACGATCACCGGCCGCGGCATCATGTGCGCGGGGACTTCCCCGACGATCTCGAAGAACGTGATACGCAATTGCGAGAGCCCGGGGATCACCGGCCGAAGCGGTGCAGCGCCCACAATCACCGGAAACACCATCGTCGCCAACCGCCAGGAGGGCATCTACTCCTGCGACGGCCTCATCCAGGGCAACACGATCTCCCAGAACAGCGCCGGCGCCGCGTTCTGCAGCGGCCCGATCCAGGACAATATCATCACGGAGAACGGACCGGCCGGCGGCTTGTACTACTGCAACGGGCAGATCGTCGGAAACCTGATTTCCGGCAACCGCGCCGAGAGCTTCGGCGGCGGACTTTCCAACTGCTCGGGCGACATTCGCAACAATATCGTCGCCGGCAACAAGGCCGGCCGCCAGGGCGGCGGACTGTACAACTGCACGAAATCGGTCGGCAACAATACGATCGTGGGCAACATCGCCGGCGACCAGGGCGGTGGCCTGAGCCAGTGCCCCGGCATCGTGCGGAACAATATCATCGCGTTCAACAGTGCACCGCTTGGCGGCGGCATCTTCGGGCCCTCCAACAGCACATACAATGCATTCTGGCAGAACAACGGCGGCAATTTCGCCGGCGGCTCGACTACGGGCGTGGGCGACCTTGTGACGGCCCCGCAGTTCGCCCGTGACGGGCGCTGGGACACCAACGGGACCCAGGACCCGAGCGACGACTTCTGGGTGGACGGCGACTACCACCTGAAATCGCAGAGCGGCCGCTGGGACCCCGCGGAAAACTGGTGGATGCTCGACAGCGTCGCCAGCTACTGCATCGATGCGGGCAATCCGAGTTCGGACTGGTCGGCCGAGCTGTGGCCGCACGGCCAGCGGATCAATCTCGGCGCCTACGGCGGGACCCCGCAGGCCAGCATGTCTTCCTCCGACCTGGGGAACGTGGCCGACCTGAACCACGACGCCCAGGTAGGCCCTGCCGACCTCAAACGGATGGGATTGAAGTGGCCGCTCGTGGAGAACCTGCTGGCGGAGGACCTGAATCGCGACGGCAAGGTCGATGGGACGGACTTCGCCATCCTCGGCCAGTACTGGCGCAGCGGGCCGCCCCCGGTGAGCGCGCCGATCCCGAGCCCGATGACCTGGGCGATCAAGCCCTATGCGACCGGCCCGTACACGATTGCCATGGTGGCCACCACGGCCACGTGCACCGATGGGACGAGCGTCGAGTACTGGTTTGAAGACTTCTTCCATCCTGAATACAACAGCGGATGGCTGTCCTTCGGGCCCGGGCAGGAGCCCCGGTGGCAGGACAAGGAGCTGTCGCCGGAATCGACCTACTGGTATCGCGTCAAGGCGCGGAACAAGGGCAATCGCATGGAGACGGAATGGTCCGAGCGGTCGGCGGCCAAGACCCTGCAGGAGGACATGTCGGCGCCGACGCCGAACCCGATGACCTGGGAGACCGAGCCCTTCCGCGTGGCGGCGGGCACGGTCCGCATGGTGGCCACGCCGGCCAGCGACACCAGCGGCGTCGAATACCAATTCGAGTGCACCTCGCATCCCGCCTATAGCAGCGGATGGCAGGACAGCCGCACGTATGAAGTGAACTCGCTGCCCAAGGGACATTATGCGTTCAAGGTGCGGGCCAGGGACAAGTCGCCGAATCACAACACGACGGCCTACTCCAAGGAAGTGTCTCTCGATCTACAGCCGCCGACGCCCGACCCCATGCAGTGGGAGATCGAGCCGAGGGAAATCAACATCGGCGGCGGCAGCTTCAATTACTATGCGACGATGAAAGCCGTCGAGGCGACCGACGACGCGGCCGAGGTCGAGTACTACTTCCAATGCACGACCGAGCCGGGATTCAGCAGCGCCTGGCAGAAGTCCCGCGAGTACACCGTCAAGGTCGGCCGCGCAGGCCAGCGCCATCGCTTCCGCGTCATGGCCCGCGACACGTCGCCCAGCCACAACGAGACCGGCTTCTCCTCTGAGCTGCCGGCGAAATAAGGAGCAGGCCGAAGACTTCCGCCGGGAGGCTGCCGGCTCGGTGCCACATGTACGTTCGCGTGGACTTGGTTGAGCCAATGCACTACGCGTCCCCGGCATAAGTCCATGTGTCATCTCCCCGGGTGGCAGCGGCAAGCGCTAGCTTGCCGATGGTTTGCTCATCCGCCATCGGCAAAGCCTTCGGCTTGGCCGATGCCATCCGACGGCTTCTCATGCGCGGGCCAGATGCTTCACTTGGTTCAGCACGACAAGGGCAGCCGCGCCGATTCAGGGGAAAACTGATTCCTCACGCTGGACCTGTCGGTTAGGATGGGGGCGATTCTTCAACTTGAGTGTGAGATGATGGCGCGAGGACACTGGGAGCACTTTTCGCATCCGTCGGATATCGGGATTCGCGGCGTGGCGCCGGCGAAGGAGGAGGCGTTCGCGCAGGCGGCGATGGCGCTGACCGCCGTCATCGCCGACCTGGAGAAAGTCGAGCCGAGGCAGGCCGTTGACATTGTCTGCGAGGAAGACGACGACGAAATGCTCTTCATCGCCTGGCTCAGCTCGCTGCTGTATGAGATGGATGCGCGGAACATGCTGTTCAGCCGGTTCGAGATCGAGTTTGTCGAAGGCGGCCTGAAGGCAAAGGTGTGGGGTGAGCCGGTGAACGTGGCCAAGCACGAGCCGGCGGTCGAGGTCAAAGCCGCCACGTATGCCGGCCTGCAGGTCGGCCGGGACAACGAGGGCAACTGGGTCGCCCAGTGCATCGTGGATGTGTGACAGAAGTTCATAGGTCCTATAGGTCCCACTCGTCCTATACGACCGATAGACAGGAGCACAAGGATGTACACCGAGAGGCTGCAAAAGAGCGGTGAGGCGCAATGGACGATCGCGCCGTTCGGCAAGATGCGTGTGCCGGTGGTTATCTACGCCGACGAGGAACTCGTCCGGGCCATGGAGGAGCAGGTCTTTCAGCAGGCGGCGAACGTGGCGGCCTTGCCCGGCATCGTTGGGGCCTCGTACGCGATGCCCGACGCCCACTGGGGCTACGGCTTTCCCATTGGCGGCGTCGGCGCGTTCGATCCGGACGAGGGCGGTGTGATCTCGGCGGGGGGGGTCGGCTTTGACATTTCCTGCGGCGTACGTGCCGTCCGCACCGGACTGACTGCGGAGGACATCGAGGACAAAAAGCCGGAGCTGGCCGATGTGCTCGCCCGGCGAATCCCCGCCGGCGTCGGCAGCAGGGGCAAGCTGAAGGTTTCCGCCGTGGAAATGGACGACCTGCTGCTGGGCGGAGCACAGTGGGCCGTCGAGCAGGGATACGGGACCCGGGCCGATCTGGCGTACGTCGAGGAGAATGGCAGAATGCCGGGGGCTGAGCCGAGGTGCGTCTCGGACCACGCCAAGCAGCGCCAGGAGAGCGAGGTCGGCACGCTCGGCTCGGGCAATCACTACCTCGAAGTGCAACGGGTCACGGCGGTCTACCGCGAGGACATCGCCAGGGTCCTCGGTGTGGCCCTCAACGACATCATTCTTATGATCCACTGCGGCTCTCGCGGCCTGGGCCACCAGATCGCGACGGATTACTTAGCCAGGATGATCAAGACGGCCAGGGAGCAGGGCATCGAGCTGCCCGAAAAGGAGCTGGCCTGTGCCCCGATCAAGTCCGACGTGGGCCGGCAGTATTATGGAGCGATGTGCGCGGGAATCAACTGCGCGCTGGCGAACCGGCAAGTGCTGATGCACCTGGCACGCGAAGCATTCGCGCAGATCCACCCTCGCGCCAATCTCACGCTGCTCTACGACGTCTCGCACAATACCTGCAAGGTGGAGGAGCACGTCGTCGACGGCCGGAAGAAGAAGCTGTACGTGCATCGCAAGGGCGCGACGCGGGCCTTCGGGCCGGGCGATCCGTCGCTGCCAAAGGACTTGCTGCCGGTCGGCCAGCCCGTGCTCATCGGCGGCACGATGGGCACCGCCTCCTACATCCTCACCGGCACGGCCGAAGGCATGAACCTGTCCTTCGGCTCCTGCTGTCACGGGGCCGGCCGAGCCATGAGCCGCAGCCAGGCCACCAAACGCTGGAAGGGCAAGGACATCATCATGCACCTCGCCCAGAAGGGCATCCTCATCCGAGGCGCCTCGGCCCGCGGCATTGCCGAGGAAGCCCCCGGCGCCTACAAGGACGTCGTCGCCGTCGTCGACGCCACCGAAACCGCCGGCCTGGCGAAGAAAGTCGCCCGCCTCGAACCACTCATCTGCGTGAAAGGATAAGCCCAAGACTTTGAATGGTCGCTGGTGGTCCCAAAATCAGTGGGGAAAGCATGTGAGTTTGTTGGGACGGATCAGTTGAGGCAGTTCCTTGAACCCAAGTTCCTCCATCTTCGCCTTATAGTCCGCGAAGGACAGCTCCTTCATCGCGTTGTTTGTCGAGGTGTTGATGATGAAGTACCTGTCCGGGACTTCGGGGACCTTGCGGGCCTCTTCCTCGGTATCGAGGTTCCCAACGATGAAATCGCCGACCACTGTCATCAGGATGCCATAGCTGGATGGGCCAACGATCGTGCCCGTCTCCATGAAACCATACCCATCCTTCTTGAAGATGAGTGAAGATCCCGACCACTGACGCATCAAATGGTATCCATTGGGAAGTGGTTTTATGTAGTCACTGGCACCCGGCACGGGCACGAAAAAAGGAATTGCACAGAGGAACGTGACAGCCAGGACGGTCCCGCAACCTGCAATGCCAATAACTGATAACAAACATTTTGTCATTGTCACTCGCGTACCTCCAGTGATTCTGCGATATTCTAAGCCTATGCAGTCTGGCCGATCAAACGAAATCGGTCTGCAATATTACGGATTCGGAACGGATGTGGATCTCAATATATGAGCCCCCTGAATACATGCAGATGAGAACCACTGCGGTTTTCTTGATGTAATTGAGGTTGGCGGGTAGAATCGGTGCTTCAAGCGGCGGGGAGGGTGGGTAGCTGTGGTTGGTTCGATGAGAAAGGAGAACCGCGATGTTTGCACGTTCGTCAGCACTTGTGATCGGTATTTCCCTGATGATTCTTTCCGGCGTGGCTCTGTGTGCTGAGCCGCTGGCGACGATAACCGTCGAGGCGGGGCAGTACGCGCGAACGGATACGCCCGTGTCAGTGCTGCTGGCGACGGTGCCGCAGGCGGCGAAGGGTCAGCCGCTGTCGCTGCAGGAGGTCCGGGGCGCCGATCGCGTGACAGTGCCGGCGCAGATCGAGCCGGGCGCGACGCCCAGGCTGCACTGGATACTCTCGGGGACATTGCCGGCCGGGCAGACGCGGACCTATGAGCTGGTCGCCGGGGCCGCTCGGGCGGAGCGGGTGGTCAAGGCCAGCCAGGATGATAAGGTCCTGGAGATCAGCGTCGGGGATGCGAAGGTGATGCAGTACCATCATGCGATGGTGCCGCCGCCGCAGGACATCGGGAAAACACCGGAGCAGAAGAGGGCCTTGTACAACCACAATGCGTTCATTCATCCCCTGTGGTCGCCCAAGGGGACGGTGCTGACCGACATCAACCCGCCGGACCATATTCACCACATGGGCATCTGGATGCCCTGGACGCACACGACCTACGAGGGCAAGATGGTCGATTTCTGGAACGTCGGCGACGGCACGGGGACCGTCCGATTCTCGAAGTACCTGGCCACGACTACCGGCGCGGTGTACGGCGGGTTCCAGTCGGAGCAGGACCACGTCGCTCTCCAGACCTCCAAGGGCGAGCAGACGATTCTCAAGGAAGTCTGGGACGTTCGCGTCTATAACGTGGGCGGGCCCGAGAAGGGCTATTGGCTGGTGGATTTCCAATCGACGCAGCGATGCGTCACCGATCAGCCCCTGGTTCAGGACGAGTATCGTTACGGCGGATTCGGGTTCCGGGCGACCCGCCAGTGGAAGGGTGCAAACGCGGACTATCTGACCAGCGCGGGCAAGACCCGCAAGGACGGCCACGCCACCCGCGCCCGCTGGTGCGACAGCTTCGGCAAGGCAGGCGACGAGTGGGAGGGCGTGACGTTCCTCAGCAATCCGAACAACTTCCGGCACCCGGAGCCGATGCGGCTG
>Ga0315284_10012814_pt1 | contig 11944 bp, 4 predicted proteins | sample YL17G09_16_MG_FD_203696 | JGI IMG/M metagenome (GOLD analysis project Ga0315284, IMG submission 203696) | Sediment microbial communities from Yellowstone Lake, YNP, Wyoming, USA - YL17G09_16 | ecosystem: Environmental > Aquatic > Freshwater > Lake > Sediment | place: USA: Wyoming | collected...
CCCGGCGATCGGCGTAGCGCGTGCTTCGTACGCCGTCCTATCCCCAAGAAAGGAGGCAAGCCGTGGGGCTTGCCTCCCTTGATGGATGTGCTGCGCTCCGCTGCTACTGCAACGGGTGCGTGCCCAGCGTCTGGGGTTGCTGGAACAGGATAAACGACATGTCCTCGCTGGTCCCGGTCTGGTCTGCCAGGGGCTCCCACTGGACGCCGCCGGCGCCTGTCACATAGGAACCGGCCACGGCATCGTCGTTGAAGTAGTGCTTGTGGTTGGTCCAGCCCCACGGATAGGGTGCTGCGGTCGGGCTATTGTATACGGCGACCACACTGAACCAGTAGACGTTGACGCCGTCGTTCTGATGGAACCACTGATCCACGGGCAGCGTGACGGAGTACCGGAAGACCGGCTCGCGTCCCTTGGCCGTGCCGGGCTGTTCCGGGTGCTTGTCAAAGCCCACCAAAACCTCGTCGACGGCCTTGTACTCCCAGAGCTTCTGACCCGGATGGCTGAAGCTCTTGGGATCGTTGGGATTGGAGTTCGGCACATCCGACCAGATGGACAGGAGGAAGTAGTCCGGCTTGACCGGCGGCATCCGGTCGTTGCATTCACACGCCTGATAGTCATAGCCGATGTACGACCCCCACCACACTGCCGCAACCACCGGCGTGGGCGTGGTGCACAGCCAATCGTCGGCCACCTGCCGAGTGACCGTCGACGAGCCCTGGCTCGACGTGATGATGTCAAAAGCCAGGGCCGTGGGCCACCCACGGAAGGGATGCTGCGCGGGGTAGTCGAGTTGCTTCCAGGCGCCGTTGTACGGCTCGTCGGCCTGGGCCCAGACCGCATCGTCGTTCCAGGTCTGGAGCGAGGTCTTCCATCCGAATCGGGTCGCAGTACTGCGGGGGGGATGGATCAACTGCGCCTGAACGCTCAACCAGTAGACCACCGGTCTGGCTGCCGTCCCTTCCTGCATAAAGGCTTGTTTCGGATCGATGGTGAAGGTGTACTTGTACACGGCCTGATGGTTGTTCGCCTCGTACGAGGAGTCACACGGGATCGCAAAGCCCTGGACGTCGGAGGACACCTTCTCGACCCTGAACTGACCCTTGGCGAAGACCTTGCTCCAGAGGGCCGCGCCGGGCATGCTATACCCGGCGGCAATGCTGGTGGCCGGGACATCCTTGCGGATGCTCAGGGTGAAGGTCGCATTGTTGGCGTCGTTGCCGACCAGGATATCCTGATACCAGGACCCCCAAATCTCGATCTGGGTGACGGGCCCGGGGATTGTGCACTGGTAGTCGTCGGCCAGGATCTCCGGACAGGCCGTTGGCGGGATGTCGGTGGTGGCATCCATGTCGACGCCGGTCTTCGACAGGTCCGGCTCCTGCAGCCACTTGATGGCGATGGCCCCCGTCTGAGCGAAGTTGCTCATGGACTGCTCGTCTTCGTAGTGCGGCCAATCGCGAAGGCCCGTGAAGGGTTGTTGCCACTTGACATAGTTGGGGTCCGTGTCCAAGGCGAAGGCCATGTCGAATTTGGCCTTCTGGCCGCAGGCGTCGGGCCCCTCTATCGGTTGGATCTGAATGGCGCTGATGGGCAGTCCCGTGGGGGTCACGGTTAGTTGACTCACAAAGCGCACCGCTCCATCCATCCACCACCACGGCCGGGTCTTCCAACCCCACACATGGTCCGGCCTCTGGGTCTTGTACAAGGCCGCGATGCTGATCCAGAAGATGTCGCCCTCATACCGTTGCTGCCAGAAGTACTCATTAGGATCAAGCGTCAGCGAATATATGAAGCAACTGTCCGACGGTTGATTGGGGAAGCGGTCGAGTCCCGCCGGGTTGGCTTTGACGCGGTCCGGCCTGACCTCGAACTGCCAGAGCATCTTGCCGGGACGACTGTACGGATTGGTTCGATCAACGGGGGTATTTCCCCAGAAAGTGATCCGCCACCCGTCGGGTCCGATGGCCGGCGGCGCCTGCTCCTGCCATCCTTGATACGATCCCCACCAATGGATGCTGGTAACAGGCATTGGACCCAGACAGCGGAAATCGTCGGCCGGGTAGCTCGAGGAACTCGTCGTCGCGCCGGGTATCGCCTCGGTATAGGACGGCTCGTCCCAGCCGCAGAAGATGGGGCTCGCGGCCAGCGGGTCCCACTCGATCGCAGGTTGCTCCTACTTCAGGGGTTCCGGGGTCGGGGCGGGTTGGCCGCCGGTGATCACAAAGGCCAGGTCGATCGACTCCCGGGTCTGCGGATCGCGAAGCTCCATCCACCGGCCGCTGGACTTGGAGTACCACACGGCGTCGTCGTTGAAGTGGGCACTGCCCGACTGCTTCCATCCGATGGCGGGCAATTGCCCAAAGTCCACCGCCAGCCAATATACTGTGCCCTCCTGTTGGATGAAGGGATCAGGGATGCGGCAGATATCGATCTGCTGCCAGGACGTGTGGTCGTCGCGTTTCCACTGACCGGTGGCGGGATCAAACCAGCCCTGTGCGTCTCTCGGCATGTCACGGAGCACGAAGTCCCCGGGACCGAAGAACCTCGCCCACAGGGCCTGGCCCGGCTCGCTGTACAGTGGGCCCTTGCCGTCCGGGTCCGGGACATCAGAGTAGACAGTAACCCAGAATCCGGGGACCTGGACGGTCTTGTTCTGGCTCCACGAGACCCAGAAATGCAGATCATCGACCGGCCCGGTGCGTGAGCATCTCCAGTCATCGGCGAGCATCGCCGAGTTGAAGGCTATATCCAAGCCGCCTGACTTGGGCGTCTGGGGCCAGTGCATCTTGTGGTCGTCGCCTTCCTGCCACCGGCAGGAGCAAGGTGCCTGGCTGCAGTCCGTGCCCGGCCCCTGGGGGATGCCATTTCTTCTGAGGCAATCCGCTGCCGTAGTGCTTACACACGTCCCATCCGGCAGACAGCAGGCCTGCTGGGGCTCGGTGCCCACGCACACATGGTCGATACTGCCGTCTTCGATCACGAAGTTCGTGCCGCGGATGTCGATGGACACCCACTCCGGACACAGGTCGCTGATCTCGGTGGCGAAGCCATAGGCCTTCGAGCCGGTGACCTGATCGCTAAGAAGGGTCTTTCGCACGATGAATTGCTCGTCGGAGGCCTTGATCGGGGGGCTGCCGGTCGTCCCCGTGGACCATTGGCTGCTGGACCAGTTGAGGGCCAGTTCGATTCTGGATGGCGCCCCCGGCTGCAAAGGCCGAATCGTCAGTGAGATATTGACGGTCTTCTTGCCGGTGGGATCCAGAGGGCCGTTGTAGAACCACTGATTCCACCACCCGCTGCTTGGGTAGAAGAACCAATGTCCCCCCTGATAGCCGCTCCCACCTCCTTGAACGACGGCTCCTTGGGCGTTCACCGTGACAGAGAAGGTGTCCTGTGCGGCCTGAACCGTCCCGCACAACAGCATCAACACCAACAGAATATCCCTGTTCCTTCGCATGTCTCTACCCTTTCACAATAAGAGCTACATGGGATGGAATCCGTATGGATGGACACCGTGTCTATCCTGGAAACCTCCGGTAACTAACAGATGCCCACTGGCTTCACTTGCGAGGCGAGCCCTCCTCCGCGTGTTGATGAACAGCAGCGTAGGTGCCGTGAAACAGGATTGGATTCGCCCAATCATCCTGATCTCACCTTCCGATGAACTGTGGACCCGCGATTGGCCGGCGCATCCACGCAGCAGCCAGCAGTGATCCTACTAACCCTATGCTGGGAGGCCGACGACGGACATGTACACCACGCTTTCCTCGGCGCCGTCCACGTCGAGCAGCTTGTTGACCTCGTCGTCGAACAGGGCGCCGATCTGGCAGGCGCCCAGGCCCAGGCTCACCGCCGCCAGCGCCAGGTTCTCGGCGACGTGGCCCGCGTCGAGGTAGATGTAGCGATAGGCCCGCTGGGCGTATTTCCACCTGGCCCGCGCGAACATGGCCGTCCAGACGAAGACGGCGGCCGCCTCGGCGCACATCTCCTGGCCCAGCGCCGCCGCCACGATCGGGCGGCGCAGGTCCCCGGAGCGGACTCGCTCCAGCTCGTGATTGCGAATCCCGTAGTGGTACACGCCGGGCTCCAGATCGCGGACCTTGTTGGCGACGATGTAGGTCTCTATAGGGTACAATGCCCCCGCGGACGGGGCCGTGCGGAACTCATAGCCCTGCTCCGTGCGCTGGATGCCGGTGGACGCCCAGATGAGGTAGCTCAGTTGCGCCAGAGGGATGGGCTCCGCCCGGAACCGGCGGACGCTCTTTCGCTCGTTGAGCGTCTCATCGAGCGTCATGTGATTGTCCGCCTCGAGCGACGGCAGCACCACCTTGACGCTGTCCGGATACGTCTTATACGGTTCCGGGCGGGCGGTCCAGCGTATCGCCCCGCGCTCCACCTTGTCCGGCCGGTACTTGGTCTCCTGCTGAAACCGGTCTCCTATCCCAATCATCGAATCTGCCTCTACGAAAAAGCCGTCGTTTCGGCGCGCCCCGCGCGCCCGACGGCGATAGACTTGCCTTCTCCGTACTATACAAACGCTTATCATCCCACGAACCTGCCCCAATGCAAGCCAAAACCGGCGCATGCCATGGATGCCGCTCGTCGGGAAAACCCTTGAAGGGTACTCGGCGCCTCGATTATGCTGGTGCCTGCAGATGTATGGAACTTGTGAAAGGACCTGCGATGAGAACGTATTGTGCGGCCATGATTCTGTGCATCACTCTATCCATGATGTTCTGCCCCGGCGGAGCAAGTGCGGCGGGTGGCAAGATGGTCTGGCTGTCCGATCTCGACATCAGTAAGACCCAGCAAGGTTGGAGCTCGCCCCGCAAGGATCTCTCCGTCGATGGCAACGCGATGCGCATCGGGGGCCAGACGCTCAAGAAGGGTCTCGGCACGCACGCCGACAGCATCCTGTATGTCCAGCTCGACGGCGGCAGCCGCCGGTTCACGGCCCAGGTGGGCGTGGATGACGAAGCGGCCCAGGCCGGCAGCGTGGAGTTCCGAATCCTCGGCGACGGCAAGGAGCTCTACAAGAGCGGCACGATCAGGCGAAGTGACAAGGCCAAACAGGTGGATATCGATGTCTCCGGCGTCAAGATGCTCACGCTGACCGTCAACGGCGGCCCCGACGGCATCAACTACGACCACGCGGATTGGGCCGAGGCGGCGTTCGAGGTCGTCGGCGCCCAGCCCAAGACCATCGACGGGCCGAAGGAAGAGCCGGTGATCCTGACGCCGAAGCCCTCGCTCGAGCCGCGAATCAATAGCGCGAAAGTCTTCGGGGTCCGGCCGGGCTCGCCCGTGCTGTACACCATCGCCGCCACGGGCCAGCGGCCCATGCAATTCGCCGCCGACGGTCTGCCCAAGGGATTGTCACTTGATCCTGCGACCGGTCAGATCACCGGAAGCATCCGCGAGCGGGGCGAGTACAAGATCACGTTGACGGCGAGCAACCCGCTCGGCAAAGCGACCCGGTCCCTGCGGCTTGTCGTCGGCGACACGATCGCCCTCACGCCGCCCTTAGGCTGGAATAGCTGGAACTGTTGGGGCTGTGCCGTCGATGAGCAAAAGATCCGCGAGGCGGCCGACGCCATGGTCGCCAGCGGCCTGGCCCATCACGGCTGGCAGTACATCAACATCGACGACTGCTGGATGGTCAAGCGCAACTCGAACGATCCGGTCGTCGGCGGCCCGACGCGCGACGACTGCGGCCGCATCCTCACCAACGACAGGTTCCCGGATATGAAGGCCCTGACCGATTACGTCCACGGAGTCGGCCTGAAGATGGGCATCTACATCTCGCCCGGCCCGTGGACGTGCCAGGAGTACGAGGGGAGCTGGCAGCACGAGATGGTTGACGCCTTCCGGTTCGCCGACTGGGGATTCGATTACCTCAAGTATGACTGGTGCGGCTACGGGTCCATCGCCCCGCAGCCCACGCTCAAGCAGATGAAGGACCCGTACCTCCTCATGCGACTGTGCCTCGACCGCGTGGACCGCGACATCGTGTACAGCCTCTGCCAATACGGGATGGGCGACGTCTGGAAATGGGGCGCCGAGGTCGGCGGCAACGGCTGGCGGACCACCGGCGACATCAGCGACTCCTGGGGCAGCATGAGCGGCATCGGGTTCGCCCAGAACGACAAGGCGCAGGTTCGCCTGGCAAGCCACGGCCCGGGCCTGCCTTCGCACCCGCTGTAATGCCGGCATCAGGATCGACATCAGCAGAGCGATAATGGCGATCACCACCAGCAGCTCGATCAGGGTAAACGCTCTACGACAGGCGCAATGCGCGGGGAGGGGCGCTCCATCTAATTGCCTCGTCGGTCTCATAGGTTTCTCCCTGCCTATTTCGTTTCATTGCACCTCGCGGACGGCTGAAAAGCAATAATGGGCAGGATTTCCTATCTTTTTCATATGTCTGTCAAGCCGGACAGATGTGACGCGGATTCTTCAGGATTTCAGGCGTTTCGCGAAAGAAAACGGCAAGCCGCAGGGCGGCCTCCGGCCGCAACCAAAACCATTTCGCGCGGAGATGCTGAGACCCAGAGCTCGTAGGGTGGGTTCTCAACCCACGCGTCAAGAACGTTTCGCTCGGACAACCGCGTGGGTCAAGGACCCACCCTACGTATTGATGCCAAGCGTTTTCAGAGGAGCCGCGAATCCATCTGCGCCGCGGCGTTCCTGGACCCCCGCCTTCGCGGGGGCGACATAGTCCCGTAGGGTAAAAAGGCATAATCCTGGGTGGCACGGGCAAACTCGTTTGCCCGTGAGATCGCGAATGGTCAGGTCCCATCGAATCAGCACCGTCAAACGAGTTTGGCGGTGCCACCCGGCGTCCATTCCGTTGAAGAATCTGGGAGTCAGTAGCCTGCACAAGGCTTCATCAGCGCACTAAAGGACGTCGCTGGGGTGTGATCCGGTTCCAGTGTCCACCCAGGATCGCAAGGTCCTTGAGGTCCACGATGGAGTCGCGGTTGAGGTCGGTGCTCGGGCTGTTTGGGTCGGGACGCGTGAGCCACTGCTCGCACAGGGCGGACAGGTCGTCCGGGTCCACGTCGCCGTCGCTGTCGATGTCCCCTTCGATCGGGTCACTGTGCAGGAGGACCAGCTCGATGCCGTTCCCGGTGTTGAGGTTTCTGGAGTACTGCTTGTCCATAGGGTTGTTCCAGTGCTCGTGGACGCCCAGGCTGTCGAGGCGCCGGACTTTGGCGGCGTGGTCGGGATCGTAGAATGTGCCGGAACATGGGTCGTTCGCCAGGGCAGCCTCGTGCAGGTAGTCTTCCGCACCGCCTTGCAGGTCGTAGTTTGGGCTTGGCGCGTGGCCGTAGCGGACCACGTCGGGCCACTCGGTATTCACGAAATCGTAACCGACGGAATCGATGGCCACAGGGTCCTGCGAGGCGAGCAGGCTCGACGGCCAGTCGCCATTGAAGGGCGACATATTCCACTTATATGGATGCGAGTCCGCGTAGTAGCCGCCAAAGAGGCCGTCGATCAGGTACAGCAGCGTCTTGCCGCCAAGCTCGGGGTGGCCCATCAGGTCGACCAGGGCGCGGTACTGGGCCGTGCCGGGACTCCAGCCGACGTTTGGAAGGCTCAGGTGCATGTCGCAGTAGCCGGGGTAACTCCCCTCCGTGGGAAGGCGAGGGAATTCCGGCCGCAGGTAGCCGTGCGGCGTGCGGATCAGCGAGCCGTAATGGTTCTTCGCGCACAGCGTCACGCCGGAGGAATGGCCTTTGAGGATGGCGAAGTTGATGATGTAGCGGGCCTCGGCGAACGCCGTGGGCAGATAGTCCTGCCGCTTTCCGGCGGCCTGCGGCGTGCTCCAGTACAGCGGGATGTTCGAGAACTCCGCCCGGGTCCGGCCGGACCCGCCGTAGTTGTCCAGGTAATGCACGCTCGGAAATTCCGGATGTAGCATGTCCCAATAAAAACTCGGGATCATGCCCGTCGGATCGCCGATGGTGATGTCCTTCTGCTCGACGCCCGCCGTGCGGACCAGTTGCCGCAGCAGCGCGAGGATCATCTGCGGCGAGTTGTCGGTGGTGTTGGCGATGCCGGCGTTCTTCTCATAGGTGACCGCACTGACATTCGCCCAAGTGGCGTTGCAGGCGGTCAAATTGATCTTGATTGCGATATTCTCGCCGGGCTGATAGCCCACGTCGCCGTTGCCCCGGCTGGCGTTGAAGTACCTGAAAATGGCGTCCCACGCCGCCGCATCGTCGTTGCGGCCGGCCACGCCCCGAACCGCCTGTGACACCATCTTCTCCACGACGGCCAGATCGGTGCAGTTGTCCTGCCACCAATGGTCGCGCGAATTGAAGCCGGCCCAGTTCGTCGCGTTGGGATCGTGGACCCAGACCACTCGCCCGGGGTGAATCCCCCTGGCCTTACCGATCGGGCCGTGAGGGCCCCAGGGTCCGGCGGCCTGCGGCGTCACAGGGCCGCCGAGCGATGCGACGGCGATGATGGTGAGGGTGACCAGTCCCAGGCATGCCAGCACGGCACGGGATTGCCGGAGCAACCGTCTCACCCTCTGTGATGCCGCAACCGAGCCGGCCAGGCCCACGAGCCAGAGGACGAACCCCGACGCCAGCGGCATGGCCACTCGCTGGCAAGGATACGCCGCCCGTGACGGCTTCGGCACCACCCGGATCAGAAACCAGACCAGCGCCGATAGTCCCGTCAGCGGCAATACCCACCGCGCCCAGCGGTATTTGGTCCGGTGTCCCGGACATTCGCCCCCGCGACGTGATGTTGTCCCCTTTTCCCGCATGGTCGATTCCTCCTGGAGTTGCGGCGGTACCCGGCCGGCACTACCCTGATTATACACTCGCCGCCACACGGGCCGTGACGCAATCTGCGGAAACAGCCGATTTCTTTCCCAAATGCCGGTACTGGTTTCCAACAAGAGGCTCTGACAGAATGAGCCCCACTATGTCACCCCCGCGCAGGCGGGGGTCCAGGATCGTTCGGTACGTGGCTGGATTCCCGCCTTCGCGGGAATGACATGTGGGCAGCCTCGTCGGGTATTCGTTCAGTTGGAAGGAATTGTTCTTGCAATGAAGCTGGGGGAGTTGGTACGATCATGGTTGATAAACGTGCGGCGTATGCCTTGACATCCCGGCGAGTTCTTTCGAGTTTTCAGGCGACGGGAATTACTGTGTCCGGCGTGGCCGCGGTAAGGCTCTTGCACACCATCAGCATTGTCATGCCATCAGCAGTATCGCGTGCAGGGCCTTGGAACAGGGGCGATGTGTACGGGCGGGTTTCAAACCCGCCCCTCCGTGAGGGGAGGCTCTTGTGGATTGTCGCACACGGAATCACCTGGGGTGGATGCAACCGTTCGCGGCGGGGGTCTGCCCGCTTCGTATTCATTCTCGTACCGCTCAAGCAGCGCGGTTCAATTCTTGGAAGGGAGGAATCTATGAGTAAGAAATTCGTACTGGTATTGTCCCTGGTCGTGCTGATTGGAGCCGGGGACGCCTTGGGGGAGATGGTGGGCTATTGGAAGCTGGATGAGGGCGGGGGGACCAAGGCCCTGGACTCCTCCGGCAAGGGCAACGATGGGACCATTACGAATAAGCCCACATGGATCGCCGGCGTCAACGGCGGGGCCCTGGAGTTCCACGGCTTGGGGGTCTCCGGCGGCGGCGGGGACTACATCACTGTCCCCCACAAAGCCAGCCTGGACATCACCGGGGCGACCTCCATCGCTCTCTGGATCAAACCCGGCGCAGATGACCCGGAGGGAAAAGCCACAACGACGGCACCGATGGCCAAGGCGCTGAGCACAGCGAGTCCCAGTTGGAGCTTTCAGGTTCGCTACGGCTGGGGCGGCGCCCCCAAGCCCTTCATGGCGTTTACGTTCAATACGTCGCCCAGGGCCTGGGCCTTCGTCGACAGGAAACTGACACGCAACGAGTGGTGCCATATCGCCTGCTCGTATGACGGCAAGACGCTGAAAGCCTATCTCAACGGAGAGCAGACCGATTCGACCTCGATGGGCGCCATTACCAGCAGTCCTACCCCGGTCCTCATCGGCACCGACGGCTGGGGCTGCGACTGGATCGGCGCCATCGACGATGTCAGGATCTACAATCACGGGGTCTCGGAAAGCGAGATCAAACAGGCCATGGCGGTCGAGCCCATCATGACCGCGTATGCCCCGACCCCCCGGAACGGCGAGATGATCAGTGTGACGAAGACGACGCTCAAGTGGCAGGCGGGCGATAAAGCCGTCGCTCATGAAGTCTACTTTGGCGAGAGCTTCGATCAGATCAGCACCGCCACGACGGCGGACACGGCGGTGTTCTTCGGCAGGCAGACCAAGGCTGAGTTCGCCGTCGGCGCCGCGGGCAACCCCATCCCCACGGCTCTGGTCGCGGGCAAGACCTACTATTGGCGGGTCGATGAGATCAACGGCGACCAGATCTGGAAAGGGGACGTCTGGGCCTTCCAGCTTCAGCCCCTGACAGCATGGAAGCCTTTTCCTGTGGATGGCATGAAGTACGTCGATCCCAATCAGGACCTGAGCTGGCAAGCGGGCATGGGCGCGATCTTCGGGACGGTGTACATCGGCCAGACTCTCGATGAGATCAACGGCCCCACCGCGGTTGGCATGCTGACCAGCAGCACGCCCCTCGACCCCGGCACTCTCGCACTGGACACGACGTATTACTGGCGCGTTGACGAGTTCGCGTTCCCCCCGGGTGTCACGTATAAGGGCCCGGTCTGGAGCTTCACCACGCGCGGGGCCGGCGGTGGCGCGAAGGCTGAGTACTTCAAGAGCATGGACCTCTCTGGCACGCCCGTGCTGACCCGGGTCGAGGGTACAATCAACGTGAACTCGGCAGGGGAAGTGGTGGCCGGGCTCAGCGACAACCTTTCGGCCCGCTGGACGGCCAACCTCGAGGCCCCGTTTACGGAGACCTATAGCCTCATCACCACCAGCGACGACGGCGTGCGGCTCTGGCTCGACGGCCGCCTGCTCATCGACAACTGGACCGACCATAGTACGGTCGACAATTCCGCCTCGGCCAATCTCGTGGCGGGACAGGTCTACTGCCTCGTCATGGAATGGTATGACAACACCAGCAGCGCCGTGGCGCAGTTGTCCTGGGAAAGCCAGACCCTGGCGCGTCAGATCATCCCGCAAGGCTGGCTGCAGTTGCCGGTCCGGGCCGGCTGTATGTACCCGGCCAATGGAGGCGTGAACGTGCCGCAGACGCCGACGCTTCGCTGGGTCGCCGGCGATCAGGCCGCCTCGCAGGAGCTTTACTTCGGTGAGGATAAGGACGCCGTGACCACCGGGACCACGCCCACCGCCAGCCTTGGAGCGGACGAGACGACCTACGATCCGGGCGCTCTGGACTGGGGCAAGACTTACTATTGGCGAGTGGACGAAGTCAACGCGGCAACGGCCGACAGCCCCTGGAAGGGTGTCACGTGGAGCTTCGCCACCGCCAACTTCCTCCTCGTCGATGACTTCGAGGCCTACACCGATGAGGTCGGCGAGCGGGTCTTCCAGACGTGGCTGGACGGATTCGGATACACCGATCCCCAAGTGGTCCCGGGCAACGGCACGAACGCCACCGTCGGGTATATGAACGCACCGTTCGCGGAGCGGACGATCGTCCACTCGGGCTTCCAGGCCATGCCTATGGATTACAATAACGTGATCTCCCCGTTCTACTCCGAGGCCGAGCGGACCTGGTCGGCCCCGCAGAACTGGACAACCAAAGGGATGAACACCCTTGTGCTGTTCGTCCGCGGCGCGGGCAGCAACGGCGCGGACCAGTTGTATGTCGCGGTCCAGGACAACGCCGGCCACGTCGGCGTGGTGAATCATCCGGACCCAGCCGCTGTGAAGGCCACGCAATGGCTCGAATGGAAGGTCCCGCTCAGCCAGCTCGGCTCCGCGGGCGTGAGCGTC
>Ga0315284_10012815_pt1 | contig 11944 bp, 10 predicted proteins | sample YL17G09_16_MG_FD_203696 | JGI IMG/M metagenome (GOLD analysis project Ga0315284, IMG submission 203696) | Sediment microbial communities from Yellowstone Lake, YNP, Wyoming, USA - YL17G09_16 | ecosystem: Environmental > Aquatic > Freshwater > Lake > Sediment | place: USA: Wyoming | collected...
GGGCCAAGCTGGAGGATTTGGTCAGGGAATACATTGACAAGTCAATTGGTTTGGTGGAAAAAACTTTGAAAGAAACAAAGTTCAGCGCCAAAGACATTGATGAAGTGATTTTGGTCGGGGGCCAGACCAGGATGCCGGCCATGCAGGAAGCAGTAAGGAAGTTATTCGGCAAAGAGCCCAATAAATCAATTAATCCCGACGAGGTGGTGGCAATAGGAGCTGCGGTTGAAGCCGGAATATTGCAGGGAGAAGTGAAGGACGTTCTGCTTTTGGACGTTACTCCACTTTCTTTGGGAATTGAAACTTTGGGCCAGGTCAATACGGTTTTGATTAGTAAAAACACCACTATTCCCACTGCCAAGACCCAGATTTTTTCCACTGCGGCTGACAGCCAGACTTCGGTGGAAATCCATGTTTTGCAGGGAGAAAGGCCCATGGCCAGCGATAATAAAACTCTGGGCAGGTTTATTCTGGACGGCATTCCTGCTGCTCCTCGCGGCCTTCCCCAGGTTGAAGTGACCTTTGACATTGATGCCAACGGCATTTTAAACGTCACGGCCAAAGACAAGGCAACCAATAAGACCCAGTCAATAAGAATCGAGGGTTCTACCGGGCTTTCTAAAGAAGAAGTGGAAAGAATGAAAAAAGAAGCGGAAGTACATGCCGCTGAAGACAAAAAGAAACAGGAAATGATTGAAGCCAAGAATCTGGCTGATAATATGGTTTATACGACCGAGAAAACCTTGAGAGAAGCAGGAGATAAGGTTTCAGCTGAAGCCAAAAAAGAAATTGAAGAGAAAATTGAATCATTGAAAAAAGTCAAAGATTCGGATAATATGGAAGATATTAAGGCTAAAACTTCGGAACTTTCCCAGGCCATCCAGAAAGTTGGTGCGGAATTGTACAAACAAGCAGGTGCGCAAAAACCTCCGGAAGAACAAAAGCCGGAAGAAGGAGAGTATAAAGAGAAATAATTTAAAAAATGAAGGATTATTACCAAATTCTAGGAGTTTCCCGCAGCGCCTCTTCGGATGAGATAAAGCAGGCCTACAGAAAGCTGGCCCACAAACATCATCCGGACAAGGGCGGGGACGAGAAAAAATTCAAAGAGATAAACGAAGCCTATCAAACACTTTCCGACCAGGAAAAAAAATCCCAATACGATAATTTCGGCAGAGCCTTTGAAGGCGGAGCAGGCCAGGGATTTAACGGCTGGGATTTCGGCTCCATGTGGGGCAACAGGGGAGGGGGCGGAGATTTTGAATTTGATTTGGGAGATTTGGGAATCGGAGAGATTTTTGAAGAAATGTTCGGTTTCGGTCCTTCGCAAAGAAGAAAGAAAGATCTGAAAAAAGGAAAGAATATTGAAATTGCCATAGAGATTCCTTTGGAAGATGTTTTAAGAGGCAGGGAAAGGGAAATTTCTTTGCAGAAATCAATTCTTTGTTCCCGCTGCCAGGGAGTAGGGGCTGAGCCGGGCTCAACGGTTAAAGAATGTTTTTCTTGCCGGGGAAGCGGCCAGGTTCAGCAGATAAGAAGGACTCCCATAGGTTCTTTTACCCAGGTTACCACTTGTCCGGAATGCCGGGGAGAAGGATTTAAGCCGGAAAAACCCTGCAATGTTTGCAAAGGAGAAGGAAGGATAAAAGGAAAAGATGATATTAAAATTTTCATTCCGGCCGGCGTTGATTCCAACCAAGTGATAAAAGTTGAGGGAAAAGGAGAAGCAGGCAGAAGAGGGGGAAAACCCGGAGATTTATATGTCAGGATTTATGTAAAGAAACATCCTGTTTTTGAAAGAAAAGGAGATGACTTGTATGTTTCCATGCCCATTTCTTTTCCACAGGCGGTTTTGGGAGACGAAATCGAAGTTCCCACTTTGGCAGGAACCAAGATTCTTCTTAAGGTTTCGGCTGGTACGGAATCAGGTAAGGTTTTAAAAATTTCCCAGAAAGGAGTTCCCCGTTTTTCCGAAACAGGCAGGGGAGACATGTTTGTTGAATTGAAGGTAAAAACCCCCAAGAAGGTGACAAAAAAACAAAAAGAGCTATTAGAAGAACTGAAGAGAGAAGGATTTTAAAATTAAAAATTAGAAATTCCAGCCGAGCGAAAAGCGAGGTCGGATACGCCCCCATAACTCAACGGTAGAGTAGCTGCCTTTTAAGCAGCAAGTGAAGGTTCGATTCCTTCTGGGGGCATATTTTTATGCATAAAACTAATCCATTATTAGTTGGAAGATGTAGAGATTTAAGAAGAAGAGGTTTTACTCTAAGGGAAATAAGTAAATTAATTAAACTTCCACAAACTACAGCTTATGATCACATTTCGGATATCCCCAGCTCCTTGGAATTAAAAGAAAGGATAAGAATAAAACAAGCAAAAAATACCCAGAGATTAATTGAATTTAATATAAAAGAAAGGAAGGGCAGATGCGTCTACGGACGCGTAGTACTTAAACCAAAAGGTTGGACGCCTGAATTAATATTTCTAGCATCTCATTTTATGTTTGACGGAGAAATCCAGACTCACAGTTGTATTTATCACAATCGGAACAAAGCTTTAATTAATGGAGTCGAATTTTTGATGAAAAGAGTATTTAGTTTGCGGCCCTATCATTGGGTGAATAAAGAAACCGGCGTCCATAGAATTTCTTATCATTACGTTGAACTCGCAGATTATATGAGGGAAAAAGCCGAAGAATTAAAGAAATATATTCATGACGCTTCTTTATCCGAAAAGAAGATATTTCTTAAAGCGTTTTTTAATGACGAGGGTTCGGCCTATTTCAGGAAAAAACAAAAAAGGAGAGCGATTAGGGGTTACCAACACAATTTGGCGATTTTAAAATTGGTCCAAAAGCTACTAATAGATTTTGATATAAATAGCAAAATAGATGAAAAATACAAAGAAATTGTTATTTCAAAAAAACCGAATCTGATAAAATTTAGTGATAATATTAATTTTTCAAAAGGTGTTTATATAAATCCAAATAGAAAAAATAGTATTTGGAAAAAGAAATTAGAGAAGAGAGAAATATTGAATAGAATAATTAATTCTTATAAAAAATAAGTTGGAAGTTAAAATTGCGAAGCAGAAAATGATTTATTCGCTGTCTTAGATAAGTTGCATTCTTTCTGCGTTCGATTCGCACCGGACCCACCAAAAAAACAATACTTACGCTGTTTGTTTTGTTTGACTTTTTATTTTATTTATGCTTAGATAATTTGGCCAGTACGGCACATTTACAAATTGGAGTATAGGAAAATGACAGAAAGGACTGAAGGATTACTAATAGTATTACTAATGTTGATTGTTATTATATTCACGGTCATCATATACACTATCATCTACCTAATAAGCACGGAAAGATTCATGCAATTTTTGCCGTCAGTTATAATTATTTTCAGCATTGCTGTAGTTACGCTGGCCCATCTGTTTTTAATAGAAAAACTACTAGGTTCACGGCTGAAAAGTATTGATTGGTTAAATAAAAACAAGAGGAAAATATTCTTTTTATTTTTTGTGCCAGCATTCTATGTGTTGCCACCGACTTTAGAGGAGCTAATTTTTCGCGGACCACTTATTATCGTTTTCGGGACGCTATCGTTTTCTGCTTGGATTGCAATCTTATTTTCAGCTTTCTTATTTGCTGCTTTCCATTATTTTGGAGTAGCTAGTAGAATAAATCTTTTTGATATTCTTTCCGAAAAAGAAAAGGGCAATATAGAAACAGACGATATTGAAGCTGAAGAAAAAAAACTTGCAAAAACCCAAAGCAAAAAAATAAAAATCAGAAGGATAATAAATATTAGTGTTTCCTTTCCGTTAGGGATTTTTTCAGGATACTGCGGTATTGTCTATCAATCAATTTGGTTAAGCGTAGTAGTTCATTTTATATATAATATTCTTGCGCCAATAATTCTATGGATCATCATAGCTATTGTTTTTCTCTTATTTTCTGGAATTTCAGAGCTCTGGAACAGGCTAAAACGGAACATGGCTTAAGGATGATAAATCATAATAAGGGCTCGTAAGGATAGATTATACGCGAGCCTCTTTTTATTTCTTGACTTTTTAAAATAGTGTGATATAAATAAGGCATATTTAAAGTACTTTAAAAAATTTGATTTTGCCGTTTTATGAGCAGCGTAGTGGACATCTTGATTAAAGGTATTCAGTGCGCTGCTCATTTTAGAGTGGTACAAATGATTACATTAACCAATTGAGGTGTTATCAACGATGAAGCAAGGATTTGTAAATCCGATAAGTAAGGAAGAAATTGCAGAGCGAATTGCTAAAGTAATGATTGGTGCGGTACCGACTGATTTCTTGATGGATGCGGAAGAAAAGTTCATTAGGATTGGGTTTAGCGCCCAACCAGGACCTGACGAAGAGAGGGTTTCTATATTTGATCACCGACCCGAGGTGGTTAAATATGTAAGAAATTCCAACATTCGCAGCTTGACTGATTTTTTTTCGTCATCACCCAAGACGATACTAGAACTTTGGCAAAAAGTAAACAGTCCGGCCAAGGTTGTTGTAAAGAAAAAGGTGGTTGATTATCGCGGAAGACCTTCTAAATCTTTTTTCTACGTTAATCTTTATTCTACCGATCAGGATACAGAGGCAATATTATCCATTTTGGACTTCGGAAAATATGGAGATCGAATTTACTTTGATACCCAAAAGGCTGTCTGGCGCTGGGTTTCAAAAGGATGGATATTAAAGAGCGGTTTGGTAAATATCCTTGCCACCCTGACTGACCGCGACCATGAAGTTTCCGTAAGACGTAAAGACGGCAGAGTTCTGAAGGTGATGGGCGATAAAATATATTGAATAGATATTTTTCGCTGAGTTCTGTGTCTATTCATTTACCCCGGGCAGATAATTTCTGACCCGGCTTTTTATTCTTGATTTTTTCTTAAATATATTTTAAAGTAAAGCCAGCATAAGCCAACCAAGGAGGGTTGGTTTTGCACATTAAAATCAAAAAATGGAGTGATAATGATGATAACGAAGTATTCTGACAAAGAAATTACAGAAATTCAGGGAGAAGATAACAAAGTGAAAGAATGGCAAAATACAGAACTTGCAGTAAATTCCGCCCGGGTAAATTTAAAAAAAATACCGGAAGAAATTGGCGAACAAATCAACGAAATTCTTTCTCAGCATCCCATTGATCTGAAAGTATGGAAGGAAATGGAAAAACTGTTCGACCATGACTTAGCCGCCTTTATTGCTGAGCGGCAGCGACTTTTACCGCCGGAACTTAAGGGATTTTTACATGACGAAGGAATGACGTCCTATGACACCGAAGAACCGGCTTTTGCCCAGATTTTGAAAGAGTCTATTGCTGTGATTGAAAAACTTTGCTTTGGAATTTGTGAAACCCTGACAGCAATGGCCCCAAAATACCGCTATACCATAATGAACGGCCGAACCCACGGTCAGGAAGCGGAACTCCAGACCTTTGGCAAGCGTTGTTTAACCTGGTTTCAAGTCCTGCGTTTTGATATTGGAAACCTTAAAAGAGCGCAGGAGGGTCTGAGACACTCCAAGATTTCCGGCGCAATAGGCAATTACGGCAGCTTGGACCCGGAAATTGAAAGGGAGGCTCTTGAAATATTGGGTTTTAAACCATTCTATGGCGCAACCCAGATTATGCCGAGGGAGGTTTACGCTCCCATTGGCCAAGCGCTTTGCCAGATTGTTTTAACGCTGGATAAAATCGCTCTTGATATCCGTTTGGGAGCCAGAAGCGGTCGGCCGATTTTTCAGGAACCGTTCGGAAAAAAGCAAAAGGGTTCTTCGGCAATGCCCCACAAAAAGAACACCATTAAGTGCGAGAGAATAGCGGGAATGGCTCGTTTGGCAAAAGGATATTTAGATATGATTATGGACAATATTGAAACTTGGGAAGAAAGAGCCATTGAGCAGTCCTCAGTGGAAAGAATTGCTTGGCCCGACCTATTTCACGTTACAGCTTATTCCCTTAAAATAATGGAAGAAGTTCTGGCCGGTCTAATGATCTTCCCGGACAATATGCTGTTGGAAGTGGTTGATTCACGGGGCTGTTACGCTTCATCCGAAGCCAAGGAGTTTTTAAAAAAATTAGGCTTTGATTTCGGAATAACCACAGAAGACGCTTACCGAATAGTCCAACTGGCGGCTTTTAATGCTTTTGAGCCGGGCAAGTCAAGAAAGGAATTAAGGGATATCATTCCAACTTCTCTTTCAGAAGGGGACAATTTGCTGGTAAAAGCCGGCAATATCGCTGATTTGGGCCCGATTTCCATCAAAGAAATTATTGCCGAGGGCCGATTAAAGTTTTCAGACCAGCTGGATATTTCCGAGGAGAAGGTGGGAGAATGGAATGCCATCCTGGGAAAGATGTTTGAGGACGAACAAAGAAGAAAAAAGTGGAGCCAGATTTTCCTGCCGTCCTATCTGTTAAGGAACGAAGCGGTACTGTACCAAAAGATATTAAATATTTAAAAGGGAGACAAATTTTTTGTCTCTTTTCTTTTTTCTTTTTTTTGATATAATTAAAAATATGTTTACCCGATTTAGAAAAAATATAGTTGCGTTTTTTTTGTTTTTTGCCATTTTGCTTTCTTTTGGTTTTGGAATCTGGGTCGGCCGCGGCCAGATAAATTGCAGGGTTTGCCAGCCGGAAGAAGTTGATTTTTCCCTTTTTTGGAACAGCTGGAACATTATCCGCGACAAATTCGTGGGAAAAGACAAGCTTAATAATCAGGAAATGATTTACGGAGCAATTTCCGGCATGATAAAATCATTAAAAGACCCTTACACTGTTTTTCTGGAACCCAGCAATGCCAAAAGATTCACTGACGACGTAAAAGGAAGCTTTGAGGGAGTGGGCATGGAAATAGGGATAAGAAAAGACCAGTTGCAGGTAATTTCTCCTTTGGAGGGCAGTCCGGCCCAAAAAGCAGGATTAAGGGCAGGAGATGTAATACTTCAAGTCAACGCTACCTCAACCGCTGATATGACGGTGGACGAGGCGGTTAATCTGATTCGGGGGCCAAAGGGAACAGAGGTTGTTTTAAACATCTGGAGAAAGGACTGGGAAGAGCCCAGAGACATTAAAATCGTAAGAGCAGTGATTGACGTACCTTCTTTGAAGTGGGAAATGAAAGAAGGAGACATTGCCTATATCAGGCTTTATCAATTTTCCGAGAATGCCAGCCCTGATTTTAGAAAGGCAGTTATTGAGATTTTAGCAAGCAATGCCAAGAAAATAATCCTGGATTTGAGGAACAATCCAGGAGGGTATCTGGAAGTGGCTCAGGATATTAGCGGCTGGTTTCTGGAAAACGGCCAGACCGTAACCATTGAAGATTTTGGCGGAAAGCAAGAACAGGAAATTTACAAAGCCCAGGGAAGCGCTAATCTTTTGCCCTATCCCATAGTGGTTTTAATCAACCAGGGTTCGGCTTCCGCTTCGGAAATCTTGTCAGGAGCTTTAAGGGATAACAGGGGAGTTAAGCTGATAGGAGAAAATTCTTTCGGCAAGGGTTCGGTTCAGGAGATGGAAAAATTAAAAGACGGTTCTTCTTTAAAAGTAACCATTGCCCGATGGCTGACTCCCAAAGGAGAATCTATCAGCGAAAAGGGTTTGGAGCCTGATATCAAAGTGGAGATGACTGACAAGGATTTCCAGGAAGGTAAAGACCCCCAACTGGATAAAGCTATTGAAATTATTAAGAATTTAGAGTAAAATGATATTCATGAAAGTTATTCTTCTTCAAGACGTTGAAAAAATCGGAAAGAAATTCGATGTTAAAGAAACAAAAGACGGCTATGCCAGGAATTTTTTGATTGCCAAGGGTTTGGCCAAGCCGGCAACCAAAGAAGCTCTTGAGTGGCTGGCAGTTCAAAAAGAAATTATTGAGAAAAAAGCCGAGGAGGATTTAAAGAAAGCCCAATCAATTGCTTCCACCATAGACAGCAGGGAGATTATTATTTCCGTTAAGGTGGGAGACCAGGATCAGCTTTTTGAATCCATTAATGCCCAGAAAATCGCTGAAAGCTTGAAGGAAGCGGGTTTTGACGTTAAGAAATCCCAGATTGAATTGAAAGAGCCGATTAAAGAGCTGGGAGAATATCCCATAAAGATTAAGTTTGAACACAATTTGGAGGTGGAAATACGGGTAATAGTTGCCAAAGAAAAAGAAGAAGAAATTTAATTTTTCTCAAGATGGCAAAATACATTTTTGTTGCCGGCGGGGTAATGTCAGGCATAGGCAAAGGCGTGGCAGTAGCCTCCATTGGCAAGATTTTAAAAAGCAAGGGATTTAAGGTTACGGCTGTTAAAATTGACCCTTATATCAATGTTGATGCCGGGACAATGAATCCCATTGAGCACGGAGAGGTTTTTGTGACCAAAGACGGGGACGAATGTGACCAGGATATCGGTAACTACGAAAGGTTTTTGGACGAAGATTTAACGCGTACAAACTATATTACTACTGGCCGGGTCTATCAAACGGTAATCAACCGGGAAAGGAATTTGGAATACGACGGCAGGTGCGTTGAAGTGGTGCCCGATATTCCCAACGAGGTAATTTCCCGGCTTAAAAAAGCAGCCCTAAAGAGTAAGGCTGATTTTGTTTTAATTGAAATAGGCGGAACGGTGGGAGAATACCAGAACATGCTGTTTCTGGAAGCAGCCAGAATGCTTAAGCTGGAAAAGCCCAAGGATGTGCTTTTTGTCTTAGTCAGTTATCTGCCCATTCCTTCCATGATAGGCGAGATGAAAACCAAGCCCACCCAGACAGCAGTCAGGACTTTGAACGCTGCCGGCATCCAGCCGAACATAATTCTTGCCCGTTCTTCCGTTCCTTTGGATGAGCCGAGAAAGAGAAAAATTTCTGTTTTCTGCAATGTGGACAGGGAAAACGTAATTTCCGCGCCTGACGTCAAGACCATTTATGAAATACCGGTTAATTTTGAAAAAGAAAATCTGGGAGACAGGATTTTAAAAAAGTTTGATTTAAGGACGCGAAAGGATAACCTTAAAGATTGGAAAAAATTAGTCAGAAAGATTAACAAACTGAAAAAAACGGTTAAAATTGGGATAGTGGGCAAATACTTCCAGACCGGAGATTTCACTTTAATGGATTCATATATTTCCGTCTTGGAATCGATAAAGCATGCTTCCTGGTTTTCCAACAGAAAGCCGGAGATCACCTGGCTGTCGTCGGAGAAATACGAGAAGAATCCTTCGGCGATCAAAGAGTTGAAAAATTTTGACGGAATAATCGTTCCTGGCGGTTTCGGCAAAAGGGGAGTGGAAGGAAAAATCAAAGCCATTGGATTCTGTAGAAAACAAAAAATCCCTTATCTGGGGCTTTGTTTCGGACTTCAATTGGCGGTAGTTGAGTTTTCCAGAAACGTTTGCGGCTTGAAAGGAGCGGCTTCCACTGAATTTACTCCCAAAACTCCTTATCCGGTCATTGACGTGATGTCAGAACAAAAAGCGCTTTTAAAGGAGAAAAGATACGGCGGGACAATGAGGCTGGGAGATTATAAATGCCAGTTAAAGCCAGGCACTTTGAGCTGGAGGGCTTATGGAAAGCAAAAATACATCTTTGAGAGACACCGCCACCGCTACGAAGTGAATAACGCTTTCAGGGAAAAGCTGGAGAAAAAAGGAATGATAATGGCCGGCGTTAATCCAGAGATAGGTCTGGTGGAAATAATCGAGCTTCCCGATCATCCTTTCTTTGTTGCTTCCCAGTTTCATCCGGAATTTAAATCAAGGCCCTTAAGGCCCCATCCGCTGTTCAGGGAATTTATTAAAGCTTCTATTCGACGCTGACAACTTTTACTCTTCTCTGGGAATTATTGAATCCCTCTTTTCTTTTGGTTGCAAAGCGAACAATTCCTTGTTTTAAGGAATAGATGGTGTCGTCTTTGCCTCTTTTGACGTTTTTTCCGGCAATAAATTTCGTTCCCCTCTGCCTTATAATAATGCTTCCTATCTTGGCTTTTTCTCCGTCAAAAAGTTTAACTCCGAGATATTTGGGCTGGGAATCTCTTCCTAGTTTTGCTGTTCCTGCAGCTTTAGTTTTTGCCATACAAAGAATATATTAGCAGGGATTGAAGGATTTGTCAAAGAAAAGACTCCCTGATATATTATCGCGGAGCTTAATTTTTTGGTAGAATAAAATCATGGAAATTGATGACAAAAAACTTGAAGAATTAAAACAAAAAGCTAAACAAGAATACGAAAAAATTGGAAAAGTCTGGTGTCCCTGTCTAGAAGACCATGTTCATTTTAATAATGAAGGTTTTGAACATTTATTATTTAAAACCTGGAATAGGGGTAGGTCAGAATTAGAACAATATACAAGATTACGACTTCTATCATTAGTTCCAAAAATTATTGCTAAATCACATACCTTACAGGAATATGACGAACGAAAAATATTTGTAAGGCAGAAGATTAATTCTCGTTGGGAGCAAAGGGCAAAAATGGTTCGTTATTATGTCTTCATTGCAATTATAAAAACCGTAAGGCTAAAAATAATTATCAAAGAAATTGAGGGAGGTGAGAAGTTTTTTTATAGCCTATATCCAACTTGGAAAAAAACAAAAGACGATCCTAAAAAGAAAATATTTTATTCTGGTAATTTGGAAGAAGATTAAATAAAAAAGCACCCGTCTGCAGTTTATGTATTGACCGCGAGAGAGCCAAAGCCCTCACAGGTGCAATATTAATATAGTTCTTTCTTTACGACTTGTCAATAGGAGTTTATTCACAGTGTCTAATTAAAAATATGCTCAAAGAATTCATCAAAGAACATCAGGAAGAAATAATTTTGGTCATCGGAGTAATTTTAATTTCTCTGCTTTCCTTTGCTATGGGATATATCGTAGCCAAAGAGCAGGAAAAACAACCCATAAGGTTTGAAGAAATGGGTTTTATTCCTTTTGAAGAAAACATTTCTTTATGATTGTCAGAAAAACAGCCATTATCGGCGGGGGGATTTGCGGTTTGTATCTGGCCTGGAAATTATCTCTGCAGGGGCACAAGGTGACGGTTTTTGAAAAAAAAGAAAGAATCGGAAAAAAAGCTTGCTCCGGCTTGTTTAGTGAGAGGATTTTGGAATTTATTCCGGAGAGCAGGAAATTGATTGAAAACGAAATATCTTCGGTTTTAATCCATTTTCCCAAGCGCACCGTAAGAATTAATTTTTCCAGAAAGTTTCTGGTCATGAGCCATTTTGATTTGGATAATCTGGCAGCCCAATTAGCCCAAAAAGCCGGGGCGGAAATCGTTTTAAACCATTCTATTGATGTTATGCCTCGCGGATTTGAGAATATTATCGGCTGCGACGGACCGAATTCTTTTGTCAGAAGAAATCTGGGCCTGAAAAACCCGGATTATCGTCTGGCCATCCAGGGTTTTATTAATAAACAAGACTCTTCCGATTATGTTGAAACCTGGCCCGTGGACAACGGCTTTATCTGGAAGATACCCAGAGGCAAGGAAACAGAATACGGGGTAATATCCAATCCCCAAGAAGCTAAACTTCTTTTGGAAGGGTTTTTAAAGAAGAACAACCTTCAATTAAAAGAATTGCAGGCCGGTCTGGTGCCCCAGGGGTTTATTGTTCCTTTTCATCCCTCAATTACCCTTTGCGGGGATGCATCAGGACTTACCAAGCCCTGGAGCGGGGGAGGAGTGATCTGGGGATTAATTGCAGCCCAGGCCCTCTTGAAAAATTTCCCTGATTTCGTAAGATATAGGAAGGAGCTGAAAAGGTTCTTTTTACCCAGAATTTTCTTTTCTAAAATTGCTACCAAGGTGGCTTATCTTTTAGGATTCAAGGCTCCCTGGCTGCTTCCTAAAAATTTTAATATAGAAGGAGATTTTTTAATATGAAAAAAGTTCCATCTCATTTGGGTATCATTT
>Ga0315284_10012816_pt1 | contig 11944 bp, 9 predicted proteins | sample YL17G09_16_MG_FD_203696 | JGI IMG/M metagenome (GOLD analysis project Ga0315284, IMG submission 203696) | Sediment microbial communities from Yellowstone Lake, YNP, Wyoming, USA - YL17G09_16 | ecosystem: Environmental > Aquatic > Freshwater > Lake > Sediment | place: USA: Wyoming | collected...
ACCTGGTGGCCGGGGCCGAGAGCAGCCGTTTTTGGGCCTCCCGGCGCGTGCCGCCCGCCCGGCCGGGCGGCCTCCCCCGCTACCGGGCGCCCCGGCTGGTGCTCCAGGTGGACCCGCCCCTCTCCGCCGGCGTGCTGGCGGTGCCGGTGGCCTGCGATTGGTTCGGCCGGGGACGGCCGGACCTGTTGGTGGGGAATGCCGGCGGCTTCTTCCTGGTCTATGAGCACGTGGGCAGCCCCCGCCACCCTCGCTACCGCTTGCCCCGCCCGCTGCGGGTCAATGGCGCCCCCATTCGCATCCAGGCCGGGCCTACCGGCTCCATCCAGGGCCCCTCGGAGGCCAAGTGGGGCTACACCTGCCCCACCGTTTGCGATTGGGACGGCGACGGCCTGCTGGACCTGCTCGCGAGCGACATCACCGGCTACCACACCTTCTACCGCAACCTGGGCGCGCCCGGCCGCCCCCGGCTGGCGCCGGGAGTGCGGCTGACCCTGGACGGGGAGCCGTTCCAGACCGTGTGGCGCGTGCGGCCGCGGGCCCTGGACTGGGACGGCGACGGCCGCCCCGAATACCTCTGCCTGGACCGGCGGGGGCTGCTCACCTTGCTGCGCCGCCACCCGGACGACCCCTGCCGGCTGGTGGAGCCGCGCCACCTCCCGGGAGCGGACGGGGAGCCCATCCGCCTGGACGGGCCGGCCGGGCACGAGGGGCGGGCCAAGCTGGCGGTGTGCGACTGGGATGGCGACGGCGATTGGGACCTGCTGGTGGGCCTGCACCGAGACCAGCCGCTGGCGCAGGGGGCGGGCGGGGCGACGGTGGTCTACCTGGAGAACGTGGGGAGCAACCGGCGGCCCAAGTTCGCCCCGGCGCGGCTGGTGCGGACCCGGGACGGGGCCCCGCTGGCCTTTGGCTGCCACTGCTGCGCCCCGGAGCCGGTGGCCCTGCTGGGGGAGCGGTCGCCGGGGCTGCTGATCGGCGCGGAGGACGGCGGGCTGTACTACTACCCCCGGGAAAGCCTGCGCGTGTAGCCCGGCTTGGCCCTCGACTGCCATGGCGACCTCGCGATCGCCATCCACCAATAAGCGCGTCCCCCTCACCGAATGACGTGCACCATCCAGCATCGAGCATCCAGTGGCCGGCCGGGCGCACAAGTGGGGCGCGGCCGAGGCAGGGAGCGAGCAGCAGGGGGACGAAGTGTGCCGGTGAAGGCCGGCCCGGCGGGTGCAGGCGATACCGGCAAGCGCATTGGGGGTAGGGACGTGGGACGATACATCAGCATCGTACTGGGGCTGATACTGCTGGCGCTGGGGGTGGCGGGGATCATCATCTGGGCGCAGATGGTGCTGCAGTTCATACTGGCCATCCTGGCCTTGGGGCTGGTGCTCATCGGCCTGGCGGCGGTGGCCTTCGGGCTGAGCGAGCTGCGCAGCGCGGCCGAGGAGCGCCGGATCACGGGCGAGGAGAGCGCAGCGCCAGAGAAGGCCGAGCCGGAGGGCGGGAGCAAAGGGTAAGGGAGAACCCCTAGAAGCCATCCAGGGGCCAGAAGTGGAACGGCTGGCCGGTGAAGAGGGTGCGCAGGCGGTGGTCGGCGGCCAGCTCGGGGAGGGCCGGCCACTGGCCGAAGTAGAGGGCGACCGCCTGGCTGTCGCTGAGCTCGAGCGGCGCCCCCTCCCCCTCTCCGATATCCAGCCGCTCCCCCACCCACCGCAGCCGGGCAGTGCGGCCGCGGTGGCTGGTGGTGAGGTCGAGCGGGGGACAGCCGGCGGCCTGCCAGCGGCGGGTGAGCTCCGGCCGGGCATACTGCAGGAGCTGCGGCCAGTCGAAAACGGCGAACATGACCGGCTGGTGAGCGTGCTCGGGAGGCACCGAGGCAGGCTCCCCCACACCTTCCCAAAGCCGGGAAGGGATCACCGCCGGCCCGGGGGAGAGCAGTACCGTCGTACCCGATGCCAGCGCCAGGCGACTAGCCTCGGCCAACAGCACCTTCAGGTCCCCTTCCGCCCCCGGCGGGCACCCCACCTCCAGCAGGCCGAGCGCGTCCGGCTCACAGAGGGGGGTAAGCGCCAAGTAAGCCGACCCCGCCAGCAGCACCCGGTAGCGCTCCAGGCGGCGGCCGGCGACGTGGCGCCAATAGGCGGGGGAGCGCACCATGGGGCCGGTGCAGAAGGCGTTGGTGCGCTCGTGCAGAGCAGCCAGCCGGTCCAGGTCCTCGCCCGCCAGGTCGCCCGGGGCGACGTTCCTCACCGCGGGCGCCCCCGGGCCGGGCCCGGGCAGGGGGCGGTAAGCGCAGATGGGAATGCTCACCGACTCCCACCCCAGGCGGCGGTAGAAATCGGCGATATCGGTAAAGAGCATGCCCAGAGGGTAGCCGCGGTCGGCCCCCAGGGCGGCAGCGTCCGCCAGCAGCGCGGAGGCGTGCCCCTGGCCCTGGCAGTCGGGGAGAGTGGAGACGTTGCCCACGCCGAGCATGGGCAGCAGGGCGTCGCCGTAGCGCACCAGCCGGGGCAGCAGCTGCACGCTGGCGACCATCCGCCCGTGCTCGAGGGCCACCCTGGTTTGCCACCACTCGCCGTAGCCGACCTCGTTGACGAGCTGCTCGCGCAGCCAGCCCGCGTCATCGTCGTGGAAGGCCTCCCCCACCACTACGCTGACCTGGTCCAGCTCGCCGGGCCGCAGCCCGCGCACCTCACGCACGGCCACCTCCTACGCAGCATGCAAAAGCCGACCGGGGGAACCGGTCGGCCGATAGCGGGAACGGAAGCTAGCTCTGGACGTGAGCCTGGGCGACCTTCACCAGCTCCTCGAACGCGGCGGCATCATTGATGGCCAGGTCCGAGAGCACCTTGCGGTTGATGGTGACCCCGGCCTGGGCGAGGCCGTAGGTGAGCCGGCTGTAGTTGAGCCCGAAGCCGTGGGCGGCCGCGTTGATGCGGATGATCCAGAGCCCCCGGAACTCGCGCTTGCGCACCCGGCGATCGCGGTAGGCGTAGGCCTGGGCCTTGATCACCGCCTCGTTGGCGGTCTTGAAGAGGCGGCTCCGGCCGCCCCAATAGCCCTTGGCGGCCTTGAGGATCTCCCGGTGGCGCCGGTGGGTGGTTTTCCCTCGCTTCACTCGTGGCATGTGCTATCTCCTGGCGGCCTAGAGGTAGGGTACCATGCGCCGGGCCTGCTGGGTATTGGCGCCGCTGATGACGCTGTCCTGGGCCAGCCGGCGCTTGCGCTTGGCGCTCTTGCGGGTCATGAGGTGGCTCTGGAACGCATGGCGGGTCATGAGCTTGCCACTGCCGGTCACCCGGAGCCGTTTGGCCGCCGATTTTCTGGTCTTGATCTTAGGCATTACCTTCCTCCAACAAGACAAGGCAGCAAGCCGGCGATGCCTGCTTGCTGCCCCCTGGCGAGTCTGGGGGTCCGGCTAACTGGTAGTAGGCGAGAGGACGATACTCAACATCCTCCCCTCCATGGAGGCCGGCTTCTCCACGTGGGAGAGGTCCTTGGCGGCCTCGATAAACTTGGCGAGCAGCCGGTGGCCAAACTCGGGGTGGCTGAGCTCCCGGCTGCGGAAGAGGACGTTGACCTTGACCTTGTCCCCTTCCTCCAGGAACTTGCGCACCAGCTTGCGCTTGACCTCGAAATCATGCTCGTCGATCATCGGCCGGACGCGGATCAACCGCAGCTCGGCCTGCTTATGCTTCTTGCGGGCTTCCCGATCCCGCTTGGCCTGCTCGTATCGCCACTTACCGTAGTCCATGATCCGGCAGACCGGGGGCGTCGCGGTAGGCGCAACCTCGATCAGATCGAGCCCCTTTTCCTTGGCGCTAACCAGCGCGTCGCGCGTAGCAAGTATGCCCAACTGGGCGCCGTTTTCATCGATCACCCGCACTTCGCGCGCCCGGATGCGCTCGTTAACCCGAAACTCTTTGTCTATATGCGTTCACCCCCGCAGGCCGGATGGGAAGGCACCAAGCGATCGCCCGCCCGCCGCTTTTGCGACGTTGGCAGTATATCAGGGAACCTGGGGGGTGTCAACGACAACGCGGCCGCTCCCCGCTCATGCGGACAAGCTCAGGGCCCGAGTGGCGGCCAGCTCCTGCATGCGGGCGATCACCTCGGGCAGGGGGGCGGCGCCCTGGTCGCCCTGGTCCCGGGTGCGCACGGAAACGGTGCCGGCCTGCTGCTCGCGGTCGCCTACCACCAGCATGAAGGGCACCTTCTGCAGCTGCGCCTCGCGGATCTTGAGCCCCGTGCTCTCCGCCCGCAGGTCCGCCTCCGCGCGCAGCCCGGCCTCTGCCAGGGCGGCCACCACCGCCCGCGCATAGTCATGGTGGCGCTCGGCGATGGGGATCACCACCGCCTGCACCGGGGCCAGCCAGAGTGGGAAGGCGCCGGCGTAGTGCTCCACCAGGCCGGCGATGAAGCGCTCCATGGAGCCGATGGCGGTGCGGTGGAGCATGATCACCTCGTGCTCCTTGCCGTCCGGGCCGATGTAGGTGGCGCCGAAGCGGCCGGGGAGGTTGAAGTCGTACTGGAGCACGGGGCCCTGCCACAGGTTGCCCACGCTGTCCCGCAGCTTGATGTCAATGGCCGGCCCATAGAACTTGGCCTCGCCCGGAGCCCGGTGGTAGGCCATGCCCACCTGGTCCAGCACCGCGGCCAGGGCGGTCTCGGCCGCCAGCCAGTCGGCATCCTCGCCCAGGTAGGTTTTCTTGCCCTCCTGGCGCAGGCTGAGGTCCACGGCCAGGTCTTCGTACCCGAAGGTGTGCATCATGAAGCAGGCGAGATCGAGCCAGGCGGTGATCTCCCCGGGAACCTGCTCGGGGGTGCAGAAGATGTGGGCGTCGTCCTGGGTGAAGCCCCGCACCCGCAGCAGCCCCCGGAGCACGCCCGAGCGCTCGTAGCGGTAGACGGTGCCCAGCTCGGCGTAGCGCAGGGGCAGGTCGCGGTAGGAGCGGGGGCGCGACTTGTAGATCATGACGTGGAAGGGGCAGTTCATGGGCTTGAGCAGGTAGCGCTCGTCCTCCACTTCGATGGCCGAGTACATGTCTTCCTTGAAGTGGGTGGTGTGGCCGCTGGTTTCCCACAGGTCCTGGCGGGCGATGTGGGGGGTGAACACCAGCTCATACCCGCGCTTGCGGTGCTCGGCCCGCCAGAAGTCCTCGATCACCTGGCGGATGCGGCCGCCCTTGGGATGCCAGACCACCAGGCCGCCGCCGGCCGCCTCCGGCAGGCTGAACAGGTCCAGCTCCCGGCCCAGGCGGCGGTGGTCGCGGCGAGCGGCCTCCTCCAGCCGGTGCAGGTGGGCATCGAGCTGCTCCTGGGTGGGGAAGGAGACGCCGTAGATGCGCTGGAGCATGGGCCGGCGCTCGTCACCCCGCCAGTACGCCCCGGACACCGACTGCAGCTTGACCGCGCCCAGGCGCCCGCTGGCCGGGAGGTGCGGCCCCCGGCAGAGATCGAGGAAATCGCCCTGCCGGTAAAGGCTGACGGTGGGGGACTGGATCTCGGAGAGCAGCTCGACCTTGTACTCCTCCCCCGCCTCCCGGAAGGACTCGAGGGCCTCGGCGGTGGGCACCTCCAGGCGCTCCATGGGGATGTCCTGGGCGATCAGCTCCCGCATGCGGGCGGCGATCCGCTCCAGGTCCTCCGGGGTGAGGCTGCGGGGGAGGTCGAAGTCGTAGTAGAAGCCCTCGGCGATGGCCGGGCCGATGGCCAGGCGCACCTCGGGAAAGAGCTGCTTCACGGCCTGGGCCATGAGATGGGAGGTGCTGTGCCAGTAGATCTCCCGGCCGCCCTCGTCCTCGAAGGTGAGCACCTCGACCTGGTCGGTAGTGGGCATGGGCGCCGTGAGGTCGTAAAGCAGCCCCTCCATCCGCACCGCGATCGCGGCGGCGGCGAGGGCGGGGTCCACCTGCTCCAGCCAGGCGCCAAAGGTCCTGGCAGCACCCTGGGGGTGATCCTTGGGGCTCACAATTGCGCTCATCGCCCACTCCTTACCGGGCAGCTAACATAAACGCCTCCCAGGTGGGAGGCGCCGACCTCAGCCGGTGGTGGGCGGTGTAGGATTCGCACCTACGACCTTCTGCGTGTCAAGCAGATGTTCTCCTCCTGAACTAACCGCCCACAGCCAGAGCATTATACGCCGCCCCCCGGCGCATGTAAAGGCCGGCCGGGCTCGCCTGCCCGCTGATCCCCTGGCGCACCAGGCTCTCGACGTAGGGCCACTGGCTGTTGGTGGTGGGGACATCGGCAAAGCCGGCGAGCGGGGGGCGGAAGTTTCGACCGGTCCCGCGCCGGCTGCTGCCCACCTGCCGATTAGCACGCCTGCGCAAGGGGGGCGGCGAGAGAGAGGCGATGGAACCTGCGAGGGAGCGGGGCCGTCTAATGACCAGGAAAACGCGCACGGTGGGGCAGGCAGGTGCCTCCCCCCGGAGGCAACCGGTGGGGGGGGTATACACCGAAAGGAGGGCGGCACAGTGAGCAAGACGATGAGATGGGCAGCGATGGCGGCACTAGTGGCATTACTCGGGCTGCTGGTGGCCGCCCCGGCGCTGGCCGGGTCGGAGGGGCGCAGGAACACGGCCGCGGCATTGGGGGGCGCGGCGGTGTACGAGCTGATCAGGGGCAACACCGAGAATGGGGTGCTGCTCGGAGCCGGCGCGGCGGTGGCCTACGAGCGCTATCGGGAAGCCCGAGACCAGGAGCTGCGGGACGGCAACTGGGGCTACTACGACCGCTACGGCCATGGGTACCGATCGGGCGACTACACGCGCCTCGACCGCTGCCATGGGTGCCAGAGCCGCACCTATCTGAACCGGGGTGGATACTGCCAGCGCTGTGAATCCCGCCGCTGGGAGCAGAGCCGCGAGCGGGAGCGGAGCCGATACCAGGACCGCGACCACCACTGCTACAGTTGCGGCCGGCAGATCCGCGAGCGGTCTGGTTACTGTGAGCAGTGCCGGGACCGGGAGTCCTACCGCCATCAGCCCAGTCGCCAAGACGGCCATTACCGGAACGTGCGCAGGCCGCCGGGCTGGGACCGGGGGGTGAAGGCCGGCTGGGACGGCTACCGGGTGCCGCCGGGACAACGCCGGTAGCTCCCCGGATAGTGCGGATAAGCGGGAGCCGGCGAGAGCCGGCTCCCGTTTTGTTGCGGGGTGGGCAGCGGCGGGGCTGGCAGGAGCAAGCTCCTTGCCCTCCGCGGGAGGGAGAAGAGGGCTAGCGGGTGGGGCGCCAGAGGTAGCGGACGTACCAGCGGCCGCTGATGCGCTGCAGGTAGAGGGTGCCCTTGGAGGTGCCGACGGCGACGTAGTCGCGGGCGGTGCGGAAGCGGGGGTAGAGGCCCTCGTCAGCGAGTACCCGGCCGGTGCCCAGGTCGCGCAGGGCAAAGGAGACGGTGGGGAGGACGACCCGGCCCTGGTCGTCGCTGATGGCGCCAAAAACCACCACGCGCCCCCCCTCCCGCTCCACCACCCGCGCCTCCCCGGGGGCGAGCAGGTCGGAGGCGGTCTCCCAATCACCGGAGCTGCCGGCCTGGAAGAAGGCGGCGGCGGCGCGGGCGGGCGGGGACAGCCGGCCGGCAAAGAGCTTGAAAAAGGTAAACCAGCCGGAGACCACGATCACCACCGGCAGCAGCACCACCAAGCTGATGATCAGCTTGCGCAGCGAGCGTGATTTCACGTGCACCTCTTGGGTGGCGGCCAGCCGCTCCTGCACCAGTTTCGGAACTTCCCCCCCACTCCATGATGGAGCACACGGCCGGAGCCGTCAAGGCCCCCGGTACGAGCTCCCGGTCGCCGGGCATGGCGGTGGGTACGCTAAGCTGTCGGCTGGGCGGCAGACCGGGTGTCCGGCGCGCAGGGGAAGCGCGATAGCCTCCCGAAAAACGAACCGGGCGGGACCCAGTGCAAGCAGTTCTGCGCGAGGGCGGCGACACCTCCCGGCGGGGGACACGGGTTGCCAGGCCGGGGGCGAAGGTGCAAGATAGTGGGCATCCCAGCGATGCCGAGGAGAAAGGGATGCGCAAGCCGGCCTGGTGGGTAGTGGCAGCCTGGTGGCTGGCGCTCTGTGTGCCGGGGTGGGGGCAGGCGCCGGCCCAGCCGCCGGCCGAAGTGAGCGCGCTCAACCCGCCGCCGATGGCGGAACAGTTTCGGCTGCTGGTGGAGAACACCGCGGGCGGCCGGGTGGCGGTGAGCCGGGATCAGGGAACAAGCTGGCAGCCGCTGGGCCAGGTGGTGCGCTGGACGGAAAAGGTGAACCCGAGCGGCTACACCGCCAGCCAGTGGGCGCAGCCGGGCACGGTGGCCGCCACCGCGGTCAACGCCATCCACCTCAAGACCGGGAACAACCCCGAAAACGGGCGGGGGATGGTGTTCTCGCTGCTGCCGCGGGAGTTCCTGGGGCCCAAGCCGGATTACCGGTCGTTCCTCAGCCCCGACAGCAGCATCTACACCGACCTCCCGGCCGGCCAGGCGATCTTTGGGGGCGGGTGGGCACCGCTGGTGGGGAACCCGGTGCTGGTGCAGCGGGGAGAGACGGAGCAGCCGCTGGGCCCCGGGTATGTGCCGGCGCAGGGGGACCGGCTGGTGATCGTGGTGAACCGGCCGGTGCGCTACCCCGCGCAGATCGTGTTCGAGAACAAGTTCGGGGGGCTGATCGCCCTGGGTTACCCGGACGGCAGCAGCCAGCTGATCGGGGTGGTGTACAAGCCGGTGCTGGGGGTGGGACGATTCGAGGGCGGCCTCTATACCGGGGTGGGGCGGATTCGGGCCAACCATACCGGGGTGATAGACGTCTCCGTATCCCGGGTGGGCAAGATCGGCGGCTTCCAGATCATCCCGGCGGGACATGCTATGAGCCCGGAGATGACCAATGCCCGCCGGCTGACGCAGTGGATGGTGGTGGGACGGGGGGGGGGGGGGTAGGGGGCGTGGGTGGGGGTGGCGCCGCTGTTCCTGCAGTACCTGCGGCCGCAGTACGACCGCGCGGACCTGTATGCCCCGGATTGGGAGAGCCGGCTGCTGGCGCGTTTCCTGGTGGAAGGGCAGCTCTCGGGCGGGGACTGGGGGCCACTGCCGGTGGTGGAGCTGGACCCCGACTTGAGCAAGCCGCTGCCGGAGGGGGCGCTGACGGCGCTGGAGGGGGTGGAGCGCATTCGCATCCTGTTTCCGCTGGAAAATGCCGGACAGGGGGCGGCGGCTGGAGCAGCTTGCGGCGAGAGTTAGCCACAGTCCGCTTTTGCTTTGTTGACACCGCCCCCGCCACCCCGTAGCATGGCACGGGGGGGTGCCCCATGCGCAAACACCGTCCTCAAGGCCAACCCGAGCTCCGCCTTGGCGGTGGCGCGGCAGTACCGGCCCAGGCCAGGGCGGAGGAAGTGGCTGCCCAGGTGCTGGAGAGCGCGCTGGCTGCCTCCGGAGCAAGCGCAGGGGCAGTCTGGTCAGTGGCTTTGGGCCAGATGAGAGCGCTGGCCCAGCGGGACTTCGACCTGCGCCGGTACCCGGTGGAGCTGCTGGCGGCGGCCTCTGCCACGCGCCTCACCCTGTGGCCGGTGGAAGGTAAGCCGCCGGCCCTGGCCCTCCCAGTGGCATGCCGGGGCCTCGCCGCCGCCCTGGTGACCCTGGCCCGGGAGGACCGCGCCTTCAGCCCCCAGGAACGCCGGGCTGCCGAGCGCGTATTGGCCGCGCAAGCGGACCTCCTGCACGAGTCCATTCTGCTGGGCCGGATTCAGGCATGCGAGGGGCGGATGGCCAGCCTGGGGAGCGCCCTGGAGGCGGTGTACAGACTCCCCGACCTGGCAGGGCAGCTGCAGGCTATGGTGGCGGCACTCCGACCGGCGCTGGGGCTGGACCTGATAGCCGTCTACCTGCCCACCCCCAGCGGCGAGCTGCGCTTGGCGGCGAGCACGGCCACCGCCAAGCTAACCCGCTTTCGGCAGACGATGTGGCCCCAGCAGCTGCCTGCAGACGCGCCATTGCTGCGGAGAGGCAGCCGGGCAGGAGCACCCCTCCCGCTATCCACCTTTTCGTCCCTGGAGCCCCTGGACAGGTCCAAGCTCGAGCAGGCGCAGATTGGCGGGCTGGTAACGCTGCCCATTCGGCTGGGAAACCACGCCCGGGGCGCGCTGCTGGCGACCGTGCGCGAGCTGGGCCAGCTTTCCGAGGCGGAATTGAAGTTTCTACACCTGCTGGTCAGCGAGCTGGAGCTGCTGGCAGGGCAAGGGATGCTTAGAGAGCAGCTCGAGCAGCAGCAGGCCCGGGAACAGCGGCGGAGCGGGGCGGAGGAGTACGAGAAGCTGCTCCTGGCGGCCCTCGAGGCAAGCATTGACGGCATCCTGGTGGCTGACGGCAACCAGCAAGTGCAAGTGTACAACCGGGCCGCTCTACAGATTCTGGGCGTGCCTCGCGAGCAGGTGGTAAAGCGGGTTTCGGAGCTGCCTCCGCTCCCGGAGATGCGCGATGCCAAAGGACGGCAGGTGAGCAGCTACCGAGCCCTCCCCCTGGCAAGCGCCATGCGCGAGCGGCTGGTGGTGCCCATGCAAGAGTGGTCATTCCTGAGGCAGGGCGAGCGCGCCTACATCTCCACCACCGCGGCTCCGCTGCTGGAGGGAGACCACCTACTGGGGGCGATCGCGGTGATCCGGGACACCACCCGGGAGCACCGGGCCCTGGAGGTGGACCGCGAGCACACCCATAACCAATCACTGCTGCTGGAGTTCACCGGCGAGCTGCTGGCGGCCCACCTGGAGGTACTGCAGTCGGAGTATGCGCGCGGGGGCACGTTCTCCCAACGCACCCGGGAGATGGCCAGCCGGTATCTCCAGGCTCTGCACGACATTGCCTACTCGGCCTGCCGGCATACCTGCCTGGCGGCGGACAGCGCGCGCTGTGCACTATTCCTGCGCGAGGAATCCCAGCTGCGACTGGTGGAGATCGCGGACGCCACGGGCGGTTACCGGCCAGAGGTGGGGCATCGGCAGGTGGAGCTATCAGCGCTCCCCTGGGGGGCGGAGAAGGGCGAGCGGCGGCCGGAGCCGGTGGTGGTGCCGGAGGCCGCCGGGACGCCGTGGGCCAGCGCGATCGGGGATCCCCTGCGCTCGGTGTTGCTGATTCCCCTGTCCGTCAACGCCGAGCTGGTGGGGGCCATGGTGGCCTATGACCCTGGCCGAGAGCGCGATTTCACCCACCACCAACGTTTGCTGGCCGGCGAGCTGGCAGCCCACGGGGTACTGGCGATCAAGTGTAATCAGCGTCTCTATTCTGATCAGCGGCAGGTCGCGGTGCAGGCGGAGCTGGTCACCGTTCGGGAGCGAGTACGCAGCAGCCAAAGCCGGGACCAGACGCTGTCGGAGACGGTCACAGAGCTGGGCGAATACCTGGAGGCCGACCGGGTGATCGTGGCCTGGGCAGAGCCGCTGGAACGGCCCATGGTGCGGGAATGGCACCGGGCGGGATTGCGCCCGGCGGCGGGCCTGGATTTCGGGCGGTTCTTGCAGGAGTCAGATATCGGGCAGGCACTGCTGCGGGGGGAAGGGGCGATCATCGGCGAGTTCCCGGCCGGCTTTCCCTTCTACTTCCCGGAGTTGGGGGTCACCGCGCTGCTGGCCTGGCCGGTGATGGTGAGGGGGCAACTGGTAGCGGCGCTGGGGGTGGTGCAGTCCAGCGGACCGCGATACTGGCAGGGATGGGAGGTGGAGCTGGTGCAGGAGGCGGCTAACCTGCTCACACTGGGAATCGAGGCCGACCGGGCGCGGCGGCTGCAGGAGGAGCGGGTCGAGATGCTGGAGACGATGATGGCCGAGCTCAACCACCGGGTGAAGAATAACCTGGCGGCGGTGGCCGGGCTGCTGGAGATGCAGCTTTCGCCGGAGAGGGCCCAAGTGCCCAAGGAGGTGGCGATCCGGGAGAGTGTGGGGAGAATCCGGAGCCTGTCGGTGGTGCATGAGCTGCTG
>Ga0315284_10012818_pt1 | contig 11943 bp, 11 predicted proteins | sample YL17G09_16_MG_FD_203696 | JGI IMG/M metagenome (GOLD analysis project Ga0315284, IMG submission 203696) | Sediment microbial communities from Yellowstone Lake, YNP, Wyoming, USA - YL17G09_16 | ecosystem: Environmental > Aquatic > Freshwater > Lake > Sediment | place: USA: Wyoming | collected...
TGGTGCGCTTAATAGGCTGCTGTCCGTGTTGCCACACGAAATTTAAAGGAATAGTCTTCGATACTACATAACATAGTAATACTAGCCCGCGCTTGAGCAACCGCGGAGATTATCGCGGGAATATCGTTGGCAATCATAGTGAATATGCGATGGCAAGATGGCGAAGCGTGAAGTTATTTGACCCTTGGTCAGAAATTCTCGACGTGGAGTTGGCCCCACTAAATGCGTGCTGATGCGGGCTGCAAGAACCTCGGCGGGCGGCAACAACAATGCTACTGAGAGATAGGGCCCAGCGATCAATATCGCTCCCGGCACAGGCGCAGGCCGGCGACGGTGCTCCGGATGTCCGGCAGAAGCAGGTAGCGGAAGGACGCACGGGCACGCAGGGCAAAGCTCAGCCTGGAGCCACCACGCAGGACTCGGTGCACTCCTGATGCCGGCCCCTGCGGGTCTTTCTGGGGTGAACTGCTGTAATACCCGGGTCCATACCAATCCGAACACCATTCCCAGACATTGCCGATCATGTCATACAAGCCGAGACTGTTGGGCTGCTTCTGTCCTCCGGGGAAGCTCTCGTTTCCGGAGTTGTGTTCGTACCAGGCAATGGCATCCAAGTCCGCATAGCGCGGCCCGGTGGAGCCGGCCCGCGCCGCATATTCCCACTCCGCCTCGGTCGGCAGCCGGTATCGGTATCCGTCTTTCAGCGCATTCAACCTGGCAATAAATGCCTGCACATCATCCCAGCTCACGCTCTCGACAGGCAGCCGGTCATCCACTTTAAACTTACTCGGATTGCTCCCCATCACCTTCGACCACTGTGCCTGCGTCACCTCGTATTTCCCCATCTCGAAGCTCTTCGCAATCTCAACCTGATGGGAAGGGCTCTCGTCAAAGTCACATTGGTTGTCGCCGGGGGAACATCCCATCATGAATTTGCCCGCTGGAATGGGTACAAATTCCATTCCTGTGGACGGGACGGTCGTCTTCCCGGTTCGACAGCTTATGGCCAAGCAGGCGTCAAGAATCAGAATCACGGCTATCGTTGCGCAATGCATGCTCCGTTTGCAATCCCGGCCCGGATCAAACGGGAGCGGAGCAGGCTGAATTTTCGCTGATCTCAGCCTCGCCGGGACATCTTCAGCCGTTATCCTCCTGAGTCCAAATCCCATGGGTAGACCTAGTGACGGAAGTTCATGCGCCGCCACAGCTCCTGGTAGCGCGGATCGGATGACCAGGTGAATGCTTCCGGAAAACATAGAACCCAGGGCAGTAATGGGTGATGAAACTCGTACGCCGCTTGCAGCGCGCGGATTGTCTCTTCTTTGTTTCCCAACATTTCCTGGACTCCAGCTATATACACGCCAAACTTTGGGTAATTTTCTCGCGCCAATTCAGCAACCACCTTGAGCGCGTCATCTTTTCGCCCGGCTTGAGCGTAGGTTCCCGCCAGGGCACGTTTCCAGTCAGGGTTCACGGTTGCCAGCTTCTGGTGAACTGCGATGGCTTGATCCATCATCTTTTTCTGTGCGTAGGCGCTCCCCAACACAAAAAGCCCATCCGAAATGTTCGGGTCGAGGTCGAGCGCCTTCTGTGCTTCCTGAATGGCAATGTCGGGTTGGCTCAATTCCAGATACATCGAGGCGGCCCATGCGATGTAAATGGGCGCAAGGGGCTCCAGTTCCTGCGCTCTCTTTACTTCAACCAACCCCTCCTCACCGCGATTGAAAAGAAGTAGATACCAACCGTAATGTTCATGCGCGTCGGCCGATTTCGGATTCAATTCCAGCGCGCGCAGAAACTCCCTTTCAGTGCCCGGCCAGTCCCATTCGTAGTAGAGTTTTACGGCAGCCAACGCGACGTGGGCTTCGGGGGAGTTTTCATCCAGTTCTATCGCTTTGAGCGCGGCCGTCCGGGCACGCGGAAAATCCACTGTGGGAACGATGGATCCGCTGCCGTGAGCGATGATGGCGATACCCAGTGCCAGGCCCGCATAGGGCAATGGATCCGCCGGATCCTTATCGATCGCCTGCTGTAGCAATTTCATGCCAATCGTATAGCCTTCGGGCGTTCGTTTGTTGAAGTAAAACATCCCTTTTAGATACGCTTCGTAGGTTTCCGGATTAACCTGCCGGGCGTGCGCCAGCCGGGCTTTCTCCTGGGGCGTGAGCTGCAGACTGATGGACTGAGTAATCGCTGATACAATTTCGTTCTGCATCGACAGGACATCGCGATACTCCCGTTCGTAGCTGTCTGTCCACAGCTGCTCTTCCGATGACGCTCTGACAAGATGGGCGGTGACCCGCACGCGATTCCCTGAATGCAGCACCGACCCGGTAATCAGGGCATCCACACCCAGCTCCCGCCCGATCTGCGGCAGCGATTTATCGGTTTTGCGATAGCGCAATACAGAATGGCGGTTGACCACTTGCCGCAGACCTTTGATCTGAGCCAGCTTGGTAATCAGCGCTTCGTGCGTGCCGTCGGCTAAGCAGTCCTGTTCCGCATCGCCGGAGAGATTCTCCAGGGGAAGCACCGCCAATGATTGTACGCGCGGTGGCCCGCCTGAGATCCGTGTCCTCAGCCAGTCATAGTTCAGCGCGGCAACGATCAGCAGCACCACAACAACCGCGGCAGCCAGAGCCAGCCAGCGGCGCCGCATCAGCGTGTAGCGCCACGCTGCCCAGGGAGCCATCGTCCCTAAGCCAATCGCCTCCAGCGCCGCACTCACCTCCCCGGCACGCTGATAGCGCTCTCCAGGCTCCTTGGCCAGACAACGCTCGACCACCACTCCCAGTTCACCAGGCACCGAGCCAGGCAGCGGAGGAGGCGTCTGGTTCAGTATCGCCGAACTGAGCTCGAAGCCCGTCTGACCCTGGAACGGCCTCCGCCCGGCAGCCATCTCATAAAGCATGACGCCGAGCGCCCAGATGTCGCTGCGGGCGTCGGCCGGCTGGCCGCGCAGCTGCTCCGGCGCCATGTAGGCCAGCGTTCCAGTCAAACTGCCGGGCGCAGTCAGCGTGGCTTGCGTCACGGTCGTGCCTTCCGCGGCGCTCTCGCCTCCCAACCGTTTCGCCAAACCAAAGTCCAGCACCTTCGCTCGCCCTTCCGGCGTGATCACCACGTTGGCGCTCTTTAGATCCCGATGTATGACACCGCGCTCGTGGGCGTGCGCAAGCGCATCCGCCACCTGCTGCCCGTAGCGCAGGACCTGCTCGACCGGCAGCGCGCCTCCCTCCAGCAGCGTGCTTAACGACTTGCCCTCGACCAGCTCCATCGCAATGTAGGCCTGGCCATCGGCTTCGCCGACTTCATGAATCGTGCAGACGTGCGGATGGTTCAGCTTCGAGGCCATGCGCGCCTCCCGCAACAGGCGCGCCCGGGCAGTCTCGTCGGTCAGGGTTTCGGCGGGAAGGACTTTCAGGGCCACATCGCGGTCGAGTTGCAGGTCATGGGCGCGGAAAACAATTCCCATGCCACCGGCGCCAATCTTCTCGATGATATAATAATGAGCAAGCGTCTTACCGATCACGAGGAATCAATCCTCCAGCCGGACAACTCACGCACTGCAGCCACTGCAACGAAAAATCTTTCCCGCATTATAACGTGATTGTACAAATCCTTGATAGAAGAAACGGTGGGGCCGTATCTGTGGAATCCAGTTTTTGGATTGGAGTAGGTACATTCAGACAGCCTTGTAGCGTGCTTTAATGCAAAAAGTGGATTCCACAGATACGACCCCATGCCACAATTCACTTGTTTCCGATTTTTGCCGGGGATAAACTGGTCATTGACCGGTCAATAGTGTGGAGTCTTGAAATGGCGACGAAGGTACCTGCAACGGCAGCAAAGGCTAAATTTTCAGAGATCCTGGAGCGGATCCAGAAGGGAGAAAGCTTCTTAATAACCCTTCATGGTGAGGAGACAGCCAGGCTTATTCCCGTCCGGCGCCGCGATCATGATGAGATCTGTGCAATCATAGGCCGTTTGAAGAAAAACCGTGTAACACTCAACCCACCTGGAAAACCCAAGCTTAAACTGCGAAGCCTGATCAGCGAAGGACGGCTATGAACTTCGTCCTGGATTCCTCGTTCGCACTGACATGGGTTTTTGCAGACGAAGCAAGACCCGTAACCGACGAGGTGCTGGATTCCATGGGACGAGGTGCGACTGCGTTTGTGCCCGCACTCTGGTGGTGGGAGGTCGGAAATGCGCTCCTGGTCTCCGAGCGGCGAAAACGAATCACGCAAGCGGAGAGCCGGCAGCATCTGATGCTGCTCACGGCACTGCCGATCGAGGTGGATGAATCCGCCCGAGAGGAAGCCTGGAGCTCATGCTACTTGCTGGCGCGAAATCATCATCTCACTCTGTATGATGCGGCCTATCTGGAAGTGGCTCTCCGGCGCGGACTGCCTCTGGCGTCCATCGACCACGACCTGCGTGAAGCCGCCAAGGCCGAAGGCGTTGCCCTTCTGCCCACAAAACGATGACAGCCTGTCACCGATTTATCGGGGATTGGAGAACCGGGAAAAAGGTCACCACGACACGGTATGCAAATACCATGGCCGCAATCAGACCGACGGTGAGCGCAAATTCGCCCGCGGCGGGAATATATGCCTTCTCGGCATACAACGGCTCGTACGCAACGAAAAACACCGCGCAACGGTTCAAAAGGACTCCAAAGATAAACATCAGGGCCGCCGCGAACAATCCGTTCGCGGAACGGCGGATATCCGACGACAGGAACATAAAGAGGGGCACGACGGTCAAGAGGCCGAATTCGATCCAGTACATGACCGAGGCAGCGGACCATTCGAACAGGAACACATACGTGCCCCGATAGAACATGTCGCCCAGTTTCAAGGCCACATACATGCCCAGAAGACAGGGCGTCATCCTCGAGAGCGCAGTTAGAATATGCATCTCCGGACGGCGCCCGAACGTCCATGACGACACCAGCGTTTCCACGATCACCACAGGAAACCCGACCGCGATCGCGGAGGACAGGAAGAACATGGGCGCGAGAGGCGACCAGTACAGCGGATGCAGTTTGTAGGGGGCAATGACCGTCAGGGCGCCCAAGGACGACTGGTGCAGGCAGGAAAGAACCAATCCGGCCAGGATGAAGACGAACATGATCTTCCCTAAGATGAAATCGGCCAACCGCAGCGCCGAGTCGACAGGATCGTTGAAGCGCGCCAGGCGGCCCGGGAAATCGACATGGCCGGCAAACCGCTCCAGCACGACCGGCGCAAACTCGATGTACAGAACCGTCAGGTAAAGCATCACGCACATGCCGACTTCAAACAGAACGGAGTTCCCCTGCCACATGGAAGGCAGCGCCGGATGCCAGATGTTGTACCAGCGCCCGAGATCGAACAGCAGACCGATCGCGACAGACGTGTAGCCCAGCATGGCCGTCAGCAGGGCAGGCCGGATGATGGCTTGAAAGTGCTCGCGACGGAAAACGTAGACCAACGCTCCGGTAGTGAATCCCCCGGCGGCAAGTGCGACACCGGTGGCCACATCGACGCCGATCCACAATCCCATGGGGTATCGATCGTCCAAATGAGTGATGGACGCCAGGCCGAAGAGCATCCGGTACAATCCGAAACCGAGACCGGTCAGCATGATCGCCGTCAGGATCTTCATCCCGGGGGTGAAAAACCGGATGCCGACCGGCGCCGCATGCTCAGGCGTTCTCATCTGGCCATGCTCCATAGACCGTCCTTCGAATCTACCAGACAACTTGATGGCCCAGGGGGCGTAATCCTGCAGAGCGCGGTGGCCTCAGTTGCGCGGGGCGATGACGAAGGCAATCGCGACGTCGCTCGCGGCCGTGGATGTTTCCACATCGTTTCTCTACCGGCTCCTTGACTGGTATCCGTCGCGAAATTTCTCAACCCTCAGTCCTGGACTTGGACTTCGACCTGGACGTGGACTTGGACGTGGACATGCGCAGATAAAGGGCGATCTGGTAAATGTTATGCCTGCCATGTTTATCTCGGACGAAACCGTCCACGTCCAAGTCGAGGTCCAAGTCCAGGTCCAAGCTGCTCACTCGATTTTTCGATGTAACAAGCAAGTTCCGCGACAGAAACTAACTATGCCCAGCGAGTACCATCTGCAAACACCATCGGATTTCTTAGTCCGGGCGATCAGGATCCCTGCTTTGCTGCTTCCGTCTGGATTCCATGAACCACATGATGCCGCCCAGGATGACGTACAGGCCGAGCGGCGGCAGCATCCATTTGAAAAGGATGTGCTGCACCGGCTCGGTGTAGCCCGGAACCGGGTGATAGCCGAACTCCGGAAGGTCGATGTCGCGGAAGGGAATGCTGGACATATACATCCACGCGGTTCCACCCACCTCATGTGCGCCGTAAAGATGCGGCACGTAGCGGTCGGGATATCTATTCAGTTTGTCTTCCGCCAGCTGGATTAATTCAATCCGCCTGCCGAAGGTCATTATCTGCATCGGACAGGCCTCTACGCATGCCGGCACGCTGCCTTGGGCGAGCCGCTTCTCGAAGCAAAAGTGGCACTTTCTGACCTTGGGCGCAAACGAGTTCCGATATTCGTACGCCGGCACCTGAAAGGGGCATGCCACCATGCAATAGCGGCAACCGATACATTTCTGGGGATCGTAAGTTACCGCTCCATTGGATTGCCGGGATAGAGCGCCCACAATACAGGCGGACACGCAGGCGGGTTGCAGGCAGTGCATGCATTGAAATTTCGCATAGACAGGCCTTTCGGCGTCGTTCGGATTCGGATAGCGGTTCACCACGGTGTAGGCGCTATCGTCCATCCGCCTGCGCCGGTCAAACGCCGTCTCGTCCCGAAACAATGCTGGTGAGCGGCGAGGTAAATCCTCGTTGATCTCATTGCAGGCCGCTTCGCACCTGCGGCAGCCGACGCATAGGCTCGTATCCACCAGGACGCCGAGTGGATCGGAACCGGCGTCTGTCTCGGCGGCCAATGCTTCTCCACTGCAGCTGCAGGCGGCACCGGCCACGGCTCCGGTAATCTGCTTCAGGAAACTGCGACGACTATCCGACATGCGTCAATCCGTTGCGCCCTTGCGCTTCTCCTCATGGCATCCGGCGCAGTTTTGGGGCAGTTTCATTTCGTTCCTTGCCATCTGCTTGTGGCAACCCAGGCACTGCTGGTGATAGGCGCCCAGCAGCGTGGGTGTCGCACCTTCCATCTGCTGCCGATTCATATGGCATGTGCCGCATTGCGGCGTCTTGGTTTTTCGCTGCAAGGGAACTTGGTGGTGGCAGCCCGCACAGACGGTTGCCTCGTTACGGTGAAAGTAGCTGGCCAGGGCGCTGCGATTGCTGAGATCCGTCAACTTCGCGATGATGGCAAGATGCGGCATTTTCGACGGAGTATAGGCTTTCTCCATAACCGCAATCGCCAGTTCGCTCTTGGTATCGTTCGGAAGCAGTTCCTTAGGATCAGGAAGCTTGGAAACGGCCTCCAGGGTCTTGGGATCGCCGGAGTGACAGGTACTGCAGGCCGACGCAATCAATCCCTTTGCCATGCGCGCATGGCACCCGGCACAGGCCGGCTTGCGCTGAATGGTTTCGTGGCATCCGACGCAACTCCAGGAAGACGAGGCCTTGTGGTAGGCTTCGGCAAGGGCCACGCCTCCGCCTTCCTTGCTGCCCTTCGCGGTATGGCACTCGACGCAGGAGCGCAAAGTCTTATGGTGGCACTCCTGGCACGAGCGGCTGTTCGTTTCGTGCGATTTGTGGTTGAAGGGAACTCCTTTGGCACGGGCATCTTCTTTCAGTTCGATAAGATATTTGTCTTTTTGCCCGCATTCGATCCTGGGCGCGCCGGCCATTCCCTGGATCGAGCGTTCGATGCCGGTATGACATCCGCCGCAGAGGAGAGGGCCTCCCTCCTTTTTCTCGGCTTTGCGGGCCCGATGGCAATTGATGCACAGTGCATGAGCCGCTTTCTTTTCAGTCGAAAGGTTTGCCCCTTCGGTGTCCAAGAGCCAATCCCGGTTGGCCGGCTCCTTTCCTTCCGCGGCCAGCTTCTGGCGCCTTGCCGGAGAAATGGTGTGGCACAGTCCACATTTCTTCTCCAGCGCTTTGTCGTGCCGGTCGTGCACCCGATAGTCGAAGACCATCTTCGGCCAGGATATTTCTTCCTGCTTCCGCTCCTTTATGTAGAAACTCTTCCAATCCGGCGCCTTGGCCTCATTCGGCGGCTTTGTCCCGGTGCGATGACAAGCCAAGCAGTCGCGGTGATAGGAATCCTTCGCAACATCGTAGTGCTCCGGGAGGATCGGGGCATATTCCTTCCGGACGGCATCTTTCTCGGCACGATGGCATTCGCCGCAGGAAACAGGTCCTGCCTTCTTGCCGTCAGCCGCCCGCTTCCGATGGCACCCGATACATTCGTCATGAAACGAATTCATCAGGGCCTTGGCGCTTTTGCCGCTCTCTGCCTTGGGAAAGGAAAATAGCAACGCACCCTTTTCGTCTTTGGGATGGCAGCGTTCGCAGCCCTCTGGTTCCAGGGCGGCTGTATGACGGTCGTGATTGAATTTCACGGGGGGGCGTTCGATGTTTCCGAAGACATCAAGCGCGGAAACGTAGATGGTGCGCTCGACCGGTTTCGTGCCGTTTCCCACCGATCCGGACTGCCCCGATGGGGCGGAAGCCTGTCTGATTACCCCGTCGGCGCGAGGGTCAATGGCGCCAAAAAGCAAACAGCAGCAAACCCCGACGCCAAAGAACATTCGAACTATCGTGTCAATCGTTTTCATCGTTACAGCCGGTTGCTGAATCCAATTCGATTATTGGAAAATAGGGCGCGGCAGCAGCTTGGCTCTTTCTGTTATTTCCGGTACCCGGTGCTCCCATTCAATCGGCATCAGGTGAATTCCGGCTACCCCCTTCAGCTGCTTGCACTCCTCGATCTGTTCGCAGGCGATGGCAATGCCTTCGTCGGCCTGCTTTTTTTTGTCCACTCCTTCAAGGCGCTTGATCACCCAATCGGGCACATCCAAGCCGGGGACGTTGTCCTTCATATAAAGCGCCATTTTGAGCGATTTCATGGGAGTAATTCCGGCAAGGATGTACGCCTTTTCGGTGAGGCCCATGTCTACGGCTTGCCGGATCCACTCCCGGAAACGCTCCATGTTGTAGATGCACTGGGTCTGAATGAAATCAGCGCCGGCGGCGATCTTTTTAGCCAGGCGATGGACCCGGAACTCGTAAGGACGGCCGAAGGGATTCTCGACGGCGCCGATGAACATCTTGGGCGCTTTGGTGATGTCCTGCCCGCTCAGGAATTTGCTTTCATCCCGCATTTTCCTGACCATGCCGATGAGCTGAATGGAATCGAGGTCGAAGACCTTCTTGCTCTTGGGGTGATCGCCAAATGCCTGGTGGTCGCCGGACAGGCAAAGCATGGTTTTGACGCCGAGAGCCGCGGCACCCAGGATGTCAGACTGCATGGCGATGCGGTTTCGATCGCGGCACACCATCTGATAGTTCGGCTCCAGCCCCTCCTGGAGCAGAAGGATGGAGGCGGCCCAGCTGGCCAACCGCACCATGGCGGTCTGATTATCGGTGACGTTGACGGCATCCACCCTTCCCTTCAGATGCTTCGCCTTCTCCCTGACCGCATCGGCGTCGGCGCCTCGCGGAGGTCCCAATTCACCCGTGACCGCGAATAAGCCTCGAGCGAGCACCTTTTCCAAATTGCTTTCTGATTTCATGGCGGCAACCATCTTGCATGAAGCCGGACGGGCCGGCAACGGACTGAAGCCCTACTTGTCCTTTTTAGCGTACCGATCCCGATACGGTTGCAGGATCAAGGTGCCCTGGACCTGGTCCTGCCACTCCCTGGCCGGGCAGATTGTCAGGATATTCTCCAATCGGCCCTGGGCTTTGAGCCGTTCGTAAATTCTTATCCAGGCGCAGGGGACTTCGGCGTTGACCTCGCAATGATCGTCCTTTGGGCCGCCGCAGGGTCCGTTCAGCAGCCCTTTGGCGCATAGCGCGTTCGGACAGATTCCTCCGGTCATCCCCAGTACGCAATCGCCGCAGCTTTTGCATCGTTCTTCATACCAACCGATGTCCCTGTTGACCCCGATGAAGACGGTGTTCAGCGCCGGAAACACAGGTTTGTCCGGATAGCGCTCCGCCAGCAACTGCGTTCCGGCGCCGCAGCCCAGCGACAACAGCGCGTCATAGGGCTTCACGATTTCGTCCAGCTGGGCAAGAAAGTGCGGTTCGCACTGCCGTTCCACCGTATAACCTTCGGCCTCGAAAACAACGCGGTCGCCCTCCAGGGAAATGGTCAGTTGCGTGCACAGGTCCTCGACCTCTTTCAGGCCTCCGGCCAGGCATACCGAGGTGCATCCCCCGCATCCGACGTTCAGGACTTTCCTGTAGCCCTGCAGCATCGCTTTGATCTCTTCCAACTGTTTTTTCTCTGCAATAATCACGTAAGGACTCCGTTCGTCGGGATTGCATCAACTTTGCACGTGCCCGATCCTCTGGGCTTCTGACGCTGCTCGGCCTCTGTCATCCGCTCTCCTCCTCCGGCGCGCCTAAGGAATGGGGATAAACGCCGTCGATGCCCTGGGAGCGCAGGATCCTGCGCGCAAAGGCGATCATTTTGGGCAGGTCGATTCCGAGAGCGCAGTAGCAGCGTTCGCAGAGCATGCAGTTTTTCCAGAGCAGGTCTCTCATCTTCTCCAATTCGGCACGGCTGACTTTGCCGTGTTTCCGGTAGAGCTTGCCTAAGGAGTTCAGAACTTTGTAGGAAGGCATGTACTCGGGAGCCTTGCCCTTGTTCATGAACAGAAAACAGCTCTCCGCGCAGAGCGTGCAGCCGGCGCAGGCGGTTAGAAGCAACGTCATGCTCCGTTTGTTTTTCTTCAGCAGCGCCTGGATTTGCTCCGTGTCGACGCTTTGGGAATCCTGTTTCGGCATGATGCCGCACTCCCTCACGCGGACCACACCCGGCTTCCGCGCACGATACTATGTTCGCTTCCCACGAGACCCCTGAAGAAGAAGAAAATGACCATATGGCCCAGCCTGGTGAAAGGAATGGCCATCAGCATCAGTTCCCCGGCCAGCATATGCAGTATCAGGATCGCCCTGTATTCGAACCACTGGTGATAAGCCAGAAATCCAGTCAGATACGGTGCCGCGACAATGAATAAAAAAAGGAGATCCTTGACGCTTGAAACCGCACGCACGCGTGGCACGGCAATCCGGCGCACCAGCATGAACAAAACACCCAGCAGGACGATAATGTTCAGAATATCGACCACCGGGCTTGACAGACTCCAAAGCGAAATGCCCCAGGATTGACGCAGAAGCAGCGTATGCCCCATGGCGAAGATCGGAGCCGCAAAAAGACATGCGTGGAAAATGCCCGATACGATGGCCATGACAGGATGTTTTCCGATAAGGCTGTGCCGGAAGGCAAGGATGGGCTTCAGTTTTCGCTCCGCGCGGGAGTCCGTCGTGATGCCGTGCGTGGGCCATTGGATCCGCTCCCTCTTCTTGGTCAGGAGAAACAGCTCGACGATGCGGAGCGCGATTCCCACGAGAAATACTGTTGCGGCGACCCATACCAACGGTCCCCGGGCCAATTCAAACATGACAGGCGACTCCCGGCCGCTTAGGGCTAAGAAGGCAAGATTGAAAAAACCGACGCCAGTCCCAGGCGAAACATTGTATGTTACCGCCATTTCGGAAATTCCACATCAGTTTCGTCGGCTGTTCCAGAACTTGCGTGTGCGACTGAAGATGCAAAGGCAGGGATAGGCGATGGCATCCAGGGCCACATCGCGGTCGAACTGCAGGTCATAGGCACGAAAGACAACCCCATGCCGCCGGCGCCAATCTGCTCAACGATGTGATAATGAGCAAGCGTCTTGCCGTGGATCAGAACCTCCAGCGT